>JAABUP010004270.1_pt1 | contig 23645 bp, 16 predicted proteins | sample 5559201 | NCBI WGS metagenome assembly JAABUP01 (sample SAMN10711887, study PRJNA513373) | rock metagenome | isolation source: Antarctica rocks | place: Antarctica
AGGATATATTTAGAGAAGATCTCTTTATAGCGACCTAGGAGTTTTTATATCTAATTAATACCTAATAGCTCTATATCTCCTTTAGCCCTAAGGAGGTCTTCGGCTATAAAACGTACCTACTCTATACACGCTAGCCATCCCTACGCTTAAAGACGATTTATCTATTTAACGATAACCTCCTCCTCCTTAACGAGGAGTCGTTATTAGTCCGTTTACCTTTTTACCGCTAAGGCTTTCCTATAGATGCGACCGTATAGAGTGCTCGGATTAATACCCCACCTCCTCGCTACTACTCGCTACGTTAGGGCTCCTTTAGCCTCCTTCTAGTTATTAAAAGCTCGATCGATACGCTGGGCAATAGGAAGCTCGATATCCTCCCACTCGATAAGGTCGCTATTAGGTTTGGAGGGGGAAGAGGTTAGTAATATTAACCTCAGCGACGGCGGAGGTATAGGTGGCGGCGACGATATAGGGGCCCCCGGAGAGCCTAGAATAGGTGGAGGAGATGTTAATTCAATAGCTAGAGAGGCTATAGTCGATTCCTTAATTAATTAAATTAATTATCGATTTATTCGTTAATAGAGCAAATATATGATGATGTACGGGGTGAAAAAAAAAAGTTCCGATTCTCAGCCCTATAGGGCTGTTCATTTGGGGAGTGTGTTCATTTGGGGGGTGACCTCTTCTACCTCGATTCAGCCTCATGATTGCGGCGTGACTCGATGATAGGCGACAACGACGTCCTTCAATCCTAATCACGACCAGTCTACCTACAATTCGAATTCGCTTATCAGAGATCCCATCGTGCACCTCAACTGTCCATAACCTCCTTCACACGGGCGCTTTGCGTCGCCTTATCTCCTATCCCTAGCAACCTCCAACTCGTCACCATGAAGCCTGTCGTCTCAGCTCTCAACGCATGGAGTTGGTATGTGACCTCTTTTCTCGAATCTTTTACTCCCTTTCTTGTCTGTCGTGCGGTCGCTGACGGGATATAGCATTGTCGTCTCCGTCGCAGCAATCATAATCCTCTCTATCATTGGCGGCCTGTTCAAAGTATGCGGTCATCCCTTTCAACTATCCCCCACAAAACCCCCGAATCGTTTCGCCTCTTCCAAACTACCCACTATGGTGATGCGACAAGTTTACGATTAAAGATGGCTGACTTGGAACCTATGAATAGGCAAACCACCATAGCATGGTCGGCACCACGAAGGATCCAGCAAACGGAAAAGAAGTGGCGGCCTCGGTGTTCATAGCTGTGATTGTCTATGCGGTATGTCCACATAAGCTCATCAGACGAGAATTCCTACCTCTACAGATGGGCCTGAGCATATAGAGTCAAAGCTGACATTGACGTGATGTTTCTAGGTTTTCCTTGTCTTCTGCGGCTTCCAAGCATATCTACACGTACGGCAGAGTAAGAGGGGTGCAATATCACTGAACTAGCCGCGAGGGCGATGATAGAAAGGCGTTTACTAGGAAATGATACCGGAGGAGTTAGTTGCTCAGGCTAAACGACATGTATAGATGGGGCCATCGACCGTATCGAGGCTTCGCGTGTGTAAATTGGACATACCTTTTCTTGCTTATACCATTCGTGGTTCTAGATACAATTCCATAAACGTTGCCCGCATGGGGTACATCAAACTCCAGTCATGCATACCCTGTTCGCCTCGCTATGCCGATGACCACCATTCAAATGCTTCAAGGACCCACGGTTCTCACACGCCTAGATAATGCAAATCAAGACTTTTCCTACCCGCATTCGATGGTAATTGGACTTCATGAAGCCGTCGTGTACATCGTCAACATCAGCGACCAACGCCCTCTCTGCTCAAGCCTCTGGGACCTGCAATGTTCAGGCTCTATCAAGACATGAGCATCGGTCCAATGCCTGTCTTTACGTCTTCGTATTTGCCCTCGCCCTGATGACGCAGGGAAAGCTGTCTGATCTAGTGACTCGGTCAAAAGGCCATTAATCGGATTCGTTCAATCGTCATCATCGTCGCTGTCGCCTTCTCCTAGAACATTATCCAGCACCTTACTCATGTACGGCTACGAGTGGTCAGCGGGCTTCTCGATTCACATGCAGAATGATTCCTTACTCCATCCAAATGATACCCCAATTTGCCATAGTACGACCTGACTCCAATGCCAGATATTACACTGATTTTCTGACTTCCATGCTCGCGCCTCGCAATCCTCTCCGCCTCCTCCATCAACAACGTCCCGTACCCTTGATGCTGGAATTTTCGCGGATCTCTTGCATGTACAGGCACCGCTGAGCCGTACACATGCAGCTCTCGCACCAGACTCGTCGGCTGAGACTTCAGCTCTGGTCTGAAGGTGTGCGTGTCACTGCACTTCCGTAACCGAAGTAATGCAATCAGTATATCCTGTTTGGGATCTTCATAGGCCAGGAATGTTTCCCAGCCACCGTTGGCAGTATAGTCTCGGCGCACGAGCTCGACCTGGGTGGGGCGGATCTTGTTCTTGACTTCGTTGATACCTACTTCACGAGTGCGAACATCGCGGCAAGTGGTGCCAAAGTCCTTCATTCGGCTTAAAGCAAGTTCTCGTAGATTACCATTTTCCACACCCGAAGTTACTAAAGGCATAGGTATGTCTCGCTGCACACGGTATATTCGCGTCCAAGGAGGTACAAGAGCCAGGATTCGAGCAACAAGATCTATTAAAGCATTTGGAGTATAATTCTTATACCTTCCTGTCCGCCAGAGCTCGTAAAGACCGGTTCCTCGAATTACCAAAGTTGGATAGATTTTTAAGCCATCGGTACGGAAGTCTGGGTTCTCGAAATACTCTCGGAATTGATCGAGATCCCGTTCCATTCCCACATTTGGCAGATCAGGCATCATGTGGCTGACAACTTTGAAGCCAGCGTCTTTGGCCAACTTGAATGTCTCTGCTACAGCTGCAACAGTATGGCCTCTGTTAGTGTCTCGAGCAACGTCCTCATACAATGATTGAACTCCTATTTCTAGTCGAGTACAACCATACCGTAGCATGCTGCTCAGGTGCGGTTCCAAACAATAATCAGGCCTTGTCTCAATAGTGATGCCGACACACTTGATGTTACTCATCTCACCTGCTTGCACAGACTCGTCCACATTACTCCCTTGGTAGCCACTCAATGCGTTATGAAGTTGGGATATAAACTCGTCTCGATAGTCCTCTGGTAGCGACATGAAAGTTCCCCCCATGATAATGTATTCCACTTTGTCTACGCTGTGTCCAAGTGACTTGATCTGATCCACTCGACCCCGAGCTTGCTCGAAGGGGTCATACCTTGCTCGTATAGCTCGCATAGACGTAGGCTCGTAGCCGGTGTATGATTGTGTAGAGTACTCAAAATCTGAGTCTGGACCGCCAGGGCAGTAGACACATATGTTGCCTGTGTAAGCGATATGCGGACATCTGTGAGGTTTACACATGACAGCAACGACCGCAATGCCAGAAGACGTTCGTATAGGCTTGGCTATGAGCTTTGGTAATATGTATTTTTTGTAGTGTTCCGGCACAGCAGCGATGATGGCTGTCAATGGAGGCTGATTGCTTAGTCTATGTTTCTTTGCCATCTGCCCCCTCAGGCTGTTCAAATTTAAGTCTTTCTTTGGCGCAGAGTCTTCTTGCTGTGCTTCATGGTCTTGTATGAGTGCGCTTGCAATGTCCGAACAGGCACGCATGTAACGCTCATTCTCTGGAGGTAATTTCTCCTTCTTGGACAGTTTGACCTTCGTAGCCGCTGGAGCGGTCGCCGTCTGTGTGGCCATGGTGCTGTACAATTAGAGCTACGACTTTCGAGACTTTAAAGGTAGGTAGAGGATGGTGTTCATAAAATTATGCAAGGCTTGTGACTTCCCGCAAGTGGGGACTGGTAGCTTGGCAGCCGTTGAGAGCTGCAACTTCTTTCAGTCCGCAACCTCGAATCATTCGTTCCATCATCCAATTTAGATCTCGTCGCTTTCACTAGCGATGCAGGTCTTCAGCCGTCGGACGACCGGTGCTTTACAAGCCGCTGCTCGAAGGCAAGGCTATTCTACAACCACCTCAGGATATGCCGCAACAGCAGAGAATCTCCGCATAAATAAGGATACCAAGCTCATATATCAAGGGTTTACTGGGAAACAAGGCAGGTGCGTACACAAGTCGTGCGATTCTCAAAAATCTACTAACAGGTACACAGCTTCCATGCGCAGCAAGCCATAGATTATGGTATTACAATGCTAAGAGGACGTTCGAAGAGCACAATGGACATTGACACGGCGCAGGCACAAATGTAGTTGGCGGCACAAATCCAAAGAAGGCGGGGGAGACCCATCTCGGGAAGCCAGTGTTTGCCAACGTCAGTGATGCTGTGAAGGAGACAGGAGCAACTGCGTCCGCAATTTTCGTCCCGTATGGATGGTCTGGAAGTTGCAGAGGTATTATATCAGCGCTGACAAAAGAATAGACCGCCCCTCGCAGCCGCGGGTATCGAAGAAGCTATCGCAGCCGAAATACCCCTCGTCGTATGTATTACCGAAGGCATACCTCAACATGACATGGTCCGCATCACAGATATCTTGAAGACTCAAGGCAAAACCAGATTAGTCGGCCCAAATTGCCCTGGTATCATCGCTCCAGGCCAATGCAAAATCGGGATCATGCCAGGTTTCATACACAAGAGGGGACGGATAGGCATCGTCTCGCGGTCAGGGACCTTGACATACGAAGCCGTCAACCAGACCACACAAGCAGGGCTTGGCCAATCGCTAGTCGTCGGAATCGGAGGCGATCCGTTCTCAGGAACAAATTTCATTGACTGCCTTAAAGTCTTTCTAGAGGACGAGGAAACGGATGGAATCATCATGATTGGAGAGATTGGAGGTTCTGCAGAGGAAGATGCTGCAGATTTCTTGAAAGCAAACAACACATCGAATAAGCCGGCTGTGAGCTTCATTGCGGGTATCTCAGCACCACCAGGGAGGAGAATGGGTCATGCAGGTATGGTTGTATCAACTGTTGCTGGTAATTCTTCAGGCTGATTCGATAAAGGCGCAATCGTGAGCGGTGGCAAAGGTGGAGCTGATTCGAAAATCTCCGCATTGGAAGCTGCCGGTGTGATCGTCGAGAGGAGTCCGGCGTCTCTGGGCAAGACATTGCATGCTGAATTTGTTAAGCGGGATCTGATCTAAGATATCGAAGCGTATTTCCCTCATCTTTTTACCTCATCTCCCAAGCCCTCCTTGGTCTTCCCTTGTATCTAGCCTCCTATTTCACTTGTATCAAACACGATCATCATTCGACTACGCTAAAGCAAGAGGATCAAGCGTTTGACATCACTGTCGAGAGACCAAGCTGTCGTTTTAACAGCTTTAAAAAACATAATTGTACCATCAAGGTGCCCACGTCTCTGATGTACTAACAGAACAACCTAACCACAGATCAGGGATTGAAGAAAGAAAAACACCCAGGTTCTAAGATATCGCCATTTCGTCGAACCTGGTATTGAACCAAGAGCTAAATGTTGCTTTTGCGGATGTTTTCAGTACGAAGGTGTCACGGCGGGAATTGTGCAAGCAGATTGACGATTTGGGCCTCATTTCCTGGGTCAAGTGACAAGCGCATTAGAAACTTCTGGTCAGACCGACTCAAGGCTATAGATCGCCTAATAATGGATTTGAATCAGCGCTCTTCGAATCTCAATTCCCATTAGGTCCAGCATCCGAAGAAACTTGAAATAGATGCCACCCGTAGCTGAGGAGACCCGGGAATTTGTGGTCGGAAACATTCCCAAGACGGTACTTAAGCCCCATCATCAATTGATGGTTCTGCTTACATCGGAATCTGAACTCCTTTCAATCATTGCCGGAAAGGGTCGGCCCAAGCCAGGGATGCCCAAAAAAGAAAACGATTGCTCGAACTCAGAGTTGAACTGAGGTTTCCAGATTTCCACAGCAGGCATCAGGCAAGGTCTCAGGTGAATGAATGTAGAATGGTCAATAAAGGGGGACCATAAGGCCACCCCTAGTCAAATCATGGTATATCCAGTCCAACAAGGCCGTCATCTTCGCCACATTGGTTCTGGCGTGCTACCGCTGCACCACTCGAGCTTCTTGATAAACGAGACGACTTATTCCAATCCTTAACATGTAGAACATGTATGGGCCATGGCTTTATTACGATCCCTGGGTTTTGAATCTCTCAAAAACAAGTTGATTCGATTCAACAGGAATCATCGGTGGAGGTGTCAGTCAGCCTAGGATCATGGCGGCCAAAAATTGAAGCGATTGCTCGAACTCAGAATCGAACTGAGATCTCCAGAATTCCACAAGGACACCAATCAAAGTCTGAACAAAGCTGTGTATTTTTAAGGAACTCTCCTCAGAGAAGCTCCGCTCTCCCTAGGCCATCATGTGCATCTCAAATATGGTTCTGACGTGCTACCATTGCACCTCTCAAGCTTTGATCACGATCAAATGGACTTTGATTCAATATACATCATGTAGAGCGTGTCTCAACCAAGGCTTAAGTTGGCTGCTGTAACGCTATTTAGGTCCTATTCTGCAAAAAATCAACGAAGTGTATGAGAAACCAAATACGCCCGCATCAAAAAGACGTCCCAGCCAATACCAGTCAGCTCAGCATCAGGTCGGCAAAGAGAGATGAATGCCTCGAACTCAGTTTCGAACTGAGATCTCCAGATTTCCACAGGAGTACCAATCAAAGTTTGAATGAAGTTGTTACGATCGATCCGTGGATCAAGTCGGCTCCACTCAGGCTATCATGTACCCCATATTGATGGTTCTGGCGTGCTACCTTTGCACCACCCAAGCTATGTTCAATGAGGAGAGTCGATTTTTCACATGTCATGTCAAGCATGGTCGGCTCTAGATATGATATTGCCACTGCGACACTTAGGCGCTACGATCGATTAGACTATTCCGTTTAGGACGAGAAAGCCTGCGTGTCGAGTAAAATGTTACCGAAGATTGTCAGTCAAAGACAAGGAAGGCCAAAAAAAAAACTGATTGCTCGAGCTCAGATTCGAACTGAGGTCTCCAGAGTTCAGGGCTCCGACAAAGGTTGAAGTGCGTTGAAAAGACTGGTCGGCCAGTCACTTCTACATCCGCATCCTGCGACCCCGGCATATGATTCCAGCGTGCTACCACTGCACCACTCAAGCTTCATGCACGGAGAAACAGGCCTTAATTAAAGCTATGTGATGTAGGACAATAAGTCTGGACTTAGGCTCCTGCACGCTGCCACTACAATACCGAATTTCTATGCCTGAATGCATGATTCTATCTGGAAGATAAGGTCCCTGATTTAAGTAAGGCTATCTATTCTAGAGGAAGCCAAGTTGAACTAGGAAGGCCAAAACAGCTTTTGGAGGAGCGACTCTCAAATGGCTACATGTTGTTCAAAAAAAATTGAGACCACGGCAAATCTTGTCAGAAATTACCTAAAGTCACCAATTAGTCTGTTTAAAGAGAGATTGCCAGCAAGTCGAATCAATTCCGGGATTTTGCCCCCAAAAAGGTGAATGCTCGAACTCAGACTCGAACTGAGGTCTCCAGATCTCAAGGCTCCGACAAGGAACGAGGTACAATGAAACCAATGCCTGGGGATACGTAGATCAAGGCACATAGCCTCATGCATTAATCACATTCCATCTCACCCGCGACCTCGGCACATGATTCTGGCGTGCTACCGCTGCACCACCCGAGCTTTGTTCATGAGGGAGTGGGTCTTATTTCAATATGTATTGTGCACCAAATGCCTGGTTCCTACTTATACGACTGATAAGCCTGCTTTGATTTTCACGACGATGTGGTTTGACTGCGAGGTCGAGAGCGATTGATGTTACTGTCAAGATTTACATACGATGGATCTGTGTTATAATATACAGTGTCTAGGACAGATGCCTACTTTGATTGCCAAGCAGACTCGCAGCTCGATTTTATGATACGTCATATCGTTAGGTTCTTATAGTTAGACAAGAGTCTCATTAGAACACTATACTCAGATTCTCCATAGTCAATATTTCAATCTGAATTGCCAACATCAAGCTGAATCTTCTAGAGGAATTCACCAAGGAAATTTCCGTTTTTCGAGTGTTTATCACGCAATTATCCGAAAACACTGTATGTTATAACAATTCCCAAAATCTTTCTCTTTAATATTCTTCAGTGCTTATTCCTAAGCGATCCCCTTCCGGTACCTTGATCATCCATCTTGAATGGAAACAATATGTGTACTGTATACTCAGTATCTCGGCGATTCTTTAGGCTAGAGAAGGTGAATGGGTAGTGTCAGCCGTTATGAGAGGAGTCATGGAGGAAAGGTAAATGCTAAGACAGTCCCGCCACTAAGTGCCGACGATAGACCTACCGTTCTGATACCAAAGTCTTGCTTAGTTCGGGACCTTCGTTGGACGTAGCGACGGTTTCGTGTTGGTAACCAAGTATTCATTAGACATGTTCATCTCTTCACCTATTTTGGGAGAACATTATGTTAAGATCGGTAGGAACGGGCCCCGGGCAGACGATGTGGTCAATAGCGAAAATTGTGTCAGAGGTGGATCGGCCATCGAGGATCATGATGGCGATAACTCAAGTTCTGATAGAATGCAAAGTTCACGGTTTCGGACCTTGAAAGACCAGTGCATCATCATGTAAGGTAAGAATTTCCTATTTACAGTGTAGATATCTCTTCACAAGAAAATGCTTAGAACGATTAGACAAATATCGTTGAAAGCCTAATCTATATCAGCTTGAGCTTTGGACCTTGTTCCATCTAACACAGTCATCGAATTTGACTCCTTGCCCACCGAAGATATCTAAGGCACTTCCAATTGTGAGATCTACACGACCTGCGCTGAGTTGCTGGACGCGTTCCAAGTCGTCAAGCGTCTTTCCTCCTCCAGCATAAGTCACTGGTATTGAGCACCATCGACCTAGGTTTTCAACAAGCTTCTCATCTATCCCACGTTGTAGCCCTTCGTTGTCGGCTGCATGTATGAGGAACTCTGAACAAAAAGGCTCAAGTAATTTGATAGAGTCTAGTAGCTGAATGTGAGCGAGCGCTCATACCTAGATTTGAGGTTCGCTTGACCTTGATTGAGCTCCATATCTGTCAAGATCTGCCACCTGTTCATTGCAACGATCCATTTAGCGCCTTGCTTACGACAGCTGAGGTCGACGACCAGTTTATTTTTATCGTTCTCCAACGTCCTCAGCACTGCTGTCAAATGATCTAAAGAAAATTGCGCATTGGGAAAAAGATATGAGGTCACGATAACCTACTGGGATATATGAGCTTAATCACCGCAAGATCGCAACAAGGTTACCTTTTCCGCTCCTCTCCTGAGCCATAGCATGGCATTCTGGTCGTTAATTCCGCCACCTACCTGTAGAGCTGCTGGCCACGCATTCAAGGCCTCTTGGGCTGCCACTTCATTTCCAGGACCAAGCATGATGACGTGGGCTCCTGCGAGTGCATGGTCCTTGTAGAGCTGGGCGAAATGGGTTGCAGGTAATTTAGATACATAATTCGTCTGAAGATCTGAGGACTTCTCGTTCAGTGTTCCTCCTACGATTTGCTTCACCTGGCCAGAGTGCAAATCGATGCACGGCCTGAAACGCGTCATGGCATTGGATGTATGAGAAAAGATTGGGAAAGAGGCGTGAGGAAGACTGGGATAGATACGCTAACCTAAATGGTAAATATGGAAGTCTGACTGTCGTAACACCGAATGCTCGAAAGCTGAAGGTGACCAATTGAGGCGGGAGCGGATCGGGAGAATATTTTGCCGACATATGAAACCTCTTTGACCTTAGTTGTCTCGGGACGCTAGCCTATTACGTCGTAGGTAAGCTACTCGAGTATATTCTTATTCGCGTCTAGACTAAAAATTAGCGTTTAGCGCGTATTTCTACTTCGTGTCCCCCGTAAAAAGTAACTTACTTTATATATATTCTACCGTCGAATAACTATATTATATTTAAAAGTAAAGCGGAGGAATTAGTATTTCGATACCGGGCTTTAATTCGCACTTATTATAATTTTTAAACGTCTTCGGTGTTACGGAATACGGAGTATAAAAAAGACGAAATTCTTCTAATTATTATAGGGCCTACTCCCGGGGCCCTAGGTATACTCCGAGGTTCGTATTTTACGATTTCTGACCTAAAATTATAATTTTACCTAGTTCGAGGGCCAAATCGGTAATATTTGACCCGGAAGGCCTATACCCCGGGGGGACCCAATTTTTGGCTCAGACTCCCTGGGAGAACTTGCCGGCAAAAGTTCGGCAAATAGGGAGTCTGACTAGTGAGACAAGACCTCAGAAAACCCCTAAATCATCATGGCACCATTATTGGGAAAGAGGAAACGCCGAGACAAGGTCGTGGACTCTAGAAATGAACAAGGAGCCGGTACACAAGACGAAAACGCGGGCTCGCTTCATTCTCTCCTGCGACAACACTTTGAAACCAGATTTGAGCCTCTAAAAGGAGTTGAATCCTCATTAATCAAAAAGGAAGCCGGTGAGGAGTCTGCTCCAGATGCCGATTCAGAGTCCGACTGGAGTGGCTGCGAAGAAGAAGAGGAGGAGGAGAAGGCGAGAGCTGTAGAGATTATTCATGATTCCACTATGCCTTCATCGAAGGCGGAAGTTCCCAGGGAAGAATCGACGGCCTTCATGGTAAACGCTACACAATACCTACAGCTACTTGTATGACGTAGCTGACTGTGTCTTATTCGAAGACTGCGAAACCGCCATCGACTAAGGGCAAACAATCATCCACAGTACCGAAGAAGCATCCCAAATCCATCGATGAAGAAAAGGGCACGGATGCAGAAAATCTGAAAAAAGACCTGGCTTTACAGCGATTGCTGAAAGAGTCTCACCTATTGGACTCAAGATCATCTCTGTCACATACGGGTAACAATAGACACAAGGCCCTGGACCTTCGTCTTCAGGACATGGGATCCAAATCATCTATCTTTGCACAACAAAAGATGCCATTGGCTCAGAGGAAAGGGATTATCGCAAAATCCGCAGAGCGAGACGAGCTTCGTAGGCGACAGGCTCAAGAAAACGGCATTATACTTGAGAAAGCTATCAAAGGCAAGAGTAAGGCAAGCAGCAACCGGCAAAGAGGTATTGGTGCCCCAAGTATTGGCAGATTCCAAGGGGGGATGTTGAAGCTGAGTAAGAAGGATGTTGCCGATATTGAGGGCCCAAAGAGAACGACGAAAAAGCGCAGGTAGCTTTACGGTGGGAACATCGAATCCACGTCTCGCACCACCGAAGACATGAACTCCGATCGTTCCGTAATTCATCCAGGTAGCCGAACCAAGGCTCAAACATATGCACAGTGACCGCGGCAAAACGACTGTGCATTGGACCCGCGAGGCGTCTTACTCAACTCGCTAAGTGGCATACAATGTCGATGACAGATGGGTCTATCCCGTCAAATTACAAAGCTACAGAGTGAGTCCCCAGTCGTCCTACTACCTCAAGGGCAATCATGTTCTTTCAGTCTCGGCAGCAGCTCAGTGCGCTTTCTTCGAACGGTCTTCCTGATAGTCCGCGAGTTTTCATCGCACCACTTCCAAACCTCATGGCTTGCCCTACCGGTCTTGCGCATGGATGGTTGAAAATCAGCCTTGTCCGCTCTTGCTGCGCCCAAAACGTCAACGTAAGCTCTGACTTCCAAGGGAGGTTCCTTGCAATAGCTATCGAACAGACGGATCGCCAAGGTTTGGAAACCTGAGACTTAATAGCCGAAATAGCAGTAGTGCTTGACGCTACCAGATGATCTCAGATTGTCATATGTGAATGTCGAGAAGCGTTGCTCAATTTTCGGAGATCTGATTCTTTTGAAAAAGTTGTTTAATTTAAAGCTGTTGAGCTTTTTCTGCTTCCTCCGGGCCACGTGCCGATATAGAACAATGGGGGCGTGGATGCTGTCCCATAGGACGTGTCCCAAGGTGGAAGTGATTTCGGAAGAATCATATCATATCTGTCTCTCAACATATCGACACATCGCATAGCAGCTCTTTCAAGCTCAGGTCAAGTCTTCAACTTTCATTGACGAGTTGGTTGGCGCGCCTATTGCGTGCGGGTTTCACAACGTCGATCAAACCCGCCCTACGCTTTTCAACTCACCGTTTTGAGCATGAGGGCGGGATCTACTTGGTATTGCGTTCGCTGCCGCAGCGGTGACGATCTGTAGGCCGGGCTTCTGGAACACTCACCTGTCCGCCATACTCCACAGGCCCTGACAGCCTGGATCAACTGCGATTTCTTTTGCGGTCCGTGACCTTATCAATGACCTACTTTGGGTCTTCCCTAAGGCCCCAATCTATTCTTAATTTCATGTGGCTCAGCTGTTTCAATTTGCGCTGTGAGGAACCGAACTGCCTGCTCTCCTCCCACCATCACATCCCGTGTTCTGTCAAGCCACGACATTCGCACCGAGGTTTGACTGCCGCAAGGCACCTACCCATTCCAATCGGGAAAATGCATTGCTTGAATCCCCACACGGCACGAGCGTCTGCAGACAGCGTTCCTGAACGCTCCATCCCAGCTGGACGCTACTGCATCTATGCGAGATGATGGACGAGGGTCGCCACGCAGGGTCCTCTCGCCGGCAGCAAGACCGGTGAGCGGACTCTGCAATGAGAGCTGGGCTTCTTGGGTGGAAACACACTTTCGATGGCCTCATGGCCTCCCAGCGCGTTCCTATCCGAGAAGTTAAGGCATCGCATGGCGAGTAGCTTCCGCGGTCTTTAGGAGAAATTGCCCGTCATCCCGTGCAGGGTAGGATGAAAGGGGTGGGAACCTGTTTTTGTGCGTGACGAATCGATCTATTCTGGCGGTGATGAGAGCCAGGGGCCAGCGGTCTTCATGTATGTGATTGATAAGTGAGCACCGCGCCTCCCTTGCCACAGCAGACCAGCACGGGATCCCCACTCGTGATGCCTTGCAGCAAATCCCCCTTTGGCCCGCATGGCATCATTCATCTGAAGCAATCCTGACGCGAACCGAAGGAGAGTGAGGGCTGTTTCGGACGAGCCCGATCTAAGCCAGATGAGGTTAGCGGGCCTTTCACTTTGCTCTTTCGCGTGCCGCTGTTGATGTAGAAGAGCAACAAGAAAGAGAAGGACCAGAGGACGGGGATCAGTCATCTCTGAGTCCAGTCGTGCTCTACCCTTGCCAGGCCATGTACTTAACGATGGTGGTGATGGCACTTGCAGGTAAGCGACACCAGGCGACGTGCTGTCGGTGACATAACCGGCTTGGCTTTTTGGCTGGACTGGAATACGAGCACTGTGCCTTCGGTCAACATGTCTCTGCTGGCTCCTTTGCGCTCCTCTCCGTGCGCCCACACTCTCAATCTGGGGGCAATAATATTAACCGGAGAGCATGCGACGAGTGTTATATGCAACACGAGCGAGCATTGATGTCCAACTCATAGCCGTGGTTCAACTGAGGATGTTCGATGGAAGACAGGTGAATCCATGGCTGGCTGCACCACGAACATGATTCGATTCCCACCCCAAATTGGAAAGCGATCGAACTGCACTTTCCATCCAGTGACCACTCGCCATCCCTGCCATCACTCCGTGTAATTTCTTCCGTAGCTGTACGGTACAAGCAGGCGAGGCAGGCCAAGTGTCGCCCGGTGGCCAGAACAAGCGCTCCTTCCTCCCCCCTAGTCTACTAGTCTACCCTAGCCTATTAGTGCCCCCCTAGTGACTGGCGCCCCTCGAGGCACTCCCAAACGGCCCCGAAACTCGCCTTCGCGCCCGGGCAGCCCCCTTCTTCTCAAAAGCCGCTGGCTTTGGTCTCCCTCAGAATTCTAAAACACCCGTCCCCCCCCCGCTCACCCATCGCCATCGCTTTGGAGGTATACAACCCACAGATCCCACCCTTTGCTACCTCCCCCGTCCCTTACCTTTCCTCGTCTCACCTCCGTCGCTACTACGAGCTCTAAGACAGCGTCGTTCAGGACCGTCTGCCCCAAAGGTCTTGAAACGACCGCTGCCATTCTTCGTCGTTTCCTCACAGCCTCGCCTCCCCGCTGCGAAGTTTGAAGAAGCGCTCCTTTGACAGGCTGGCCCTGCCTTTGATTCCAAAACCATCATTTCGCGTCACTGTGTCGAGGGGCCGGCCTCTCTACAGATACGATACGACCACGCTCGCTCACGTACAACCTTGCTAATCCTCGAGCATTGAACACCTCATCTCCTTGCCTGTGTCCTGCGAGCTGGCCGATCGCAGCGCTACCAATCCACCCTCACCCTCACCTCATTTCAGACATTGTTTGACGACGAACCCCTCACCAAAGGCTGCTCACAGCCTGTGACAATCGATCGCCGAGTCCTGCGACAGTGCGATGTCAATGTATTCGCAAAGCAACACATCGGCCATGGCGCCACCCCAGAAGCCAGAGACCTTCATGCTCTCCGACGCAGCCCAACAGAGTCTCCCACAAGATGCGCAAGTCGCACTGCAGCAAGTTGACAACCGTAAGTCATCTCACTGATGTTCCTTTCCCAATTCCTCGATGCCGTTACCGCAATTTCTTGACATGGTACAATCGCCGCTTTGAGGTGACACAGAGCTGATCTCATGGGTAGTCAAATACTTCCTCATTTCTGTGCCTGTGGACTGGACACCAGACCAGTACATTCGAAGATTCCTGCTACCAACCGGTGAATACGTCTCGTGTGTACTATGGTGAGCTGGCCCGATCAAGGATGCACCTAAAACAATGGCTTTGGAGCCGATCTGACCACTCGCAGGAACAATCTCTTTCACATCTCGGGTACAGACATCGTCCGCTGCCTCTCTTTCCGATTTCAAGCTTTCGGGCGACCCGTCAAGAACTCGAAGAAGTTCGAAGAGGGCATCTTTTCGGATCTGCGCAATCTCAAGTCTGGCACCGATGCCTCGCTTGAGGAGCCCAAGAGTCCTTTCCTCGACTTCATGTACAAGAAAAATTGCATACGAACGCAAAAGAAGCAGAAAGTGTTCTTCTGGTACAGCGTGCCGCACGACAGGCTATTTCTCGATGCTCTCGAGCGGGACTTGAAGCGGGAAAAGATGAACCAAGAGGCAACGACCATGGCCGTCAGCGAACCAGCTCTCTCCTTCGAGTTTGACTCGTCGCAGTCTCTCTTTGAGCAGCTCACCAAAGCGCAACAAGCCAACACCTCTTCTTTCTCCGGTAATGCTAATTCTTCCTACTCTCAATCAACCTCTCCCGTCCTGCGAGCTACCGACTCGATGCCCCCGCCACAAATGGTACCACAATCCCTACCGACTGTCAGTGAAGAGCTACCGCAGACAATGGGTGCTTACTCGCAGGTGTCGATGCCATCAACCGTCGCCACCAACTTTGTCAAGCGAGAACAAGACTACAATCAACTGCAATACGACCGTAACGGGATTCCTCTGACGAGGGTACATCAACGGCATACGTCCATGCCTACCTACATGGAATACTCTCCAGCACCCTCTTTCGTCTCCTCCCAGTATGAAGACTACAGCAACCGAGGCCTTTCCTTCGAGCCGGTAACCCCACCACAGCAAGCGCAAGGTCTGGCGGCTGAGCCAGCTTACATTGCCAATGAAGACACAGGACTTTACACAGCTATCCCAGAAATGAGCTCATCGCAGAGTTACAACAGCATGATGCAATTGCCGACCGCAAACCTTGCTGGAGGGCAATACTCCAACACAACCCAGCGATATCCATCCAACAACGTCTACTCCGTCATTGAAGGATCGCCGACATACAAGCAGAGAAGAAGGCGATCGTCTATTCCACCCGGTGCCAACAGTGTCCCCAATGGTACACCCAATCCAATGCCACACGCACCACACCGACAGAGTGATCTCCGCCGATCAGTATCTGCTTCAGTCGGACCGGAGGGCGAAGACACAGTAGGAGACCGTCACTCTCCAGCCACCTTACCCAATGGCTATGCGAACATGGTCGCGCAGCACAAAGACCTGTTGGATCAGATGTCACGACACGGCACACCATTACAGACCTTGGAAGGTAGCCCGGCACCACACGGTATGGGCATCATGCAATCCCAAGAATCGTATTCTGGCTATCAGAATGACAACATTCCCACTCAAAGTCTTGACAATAGCCCCGTCGCTGCAAGAGGCGATCGTCCCGGCCCCGTCCGGAGAGCTCGGAGCGCTACCATGATGGAATTGGGCCCCTATCCACACAAATCGCACTCGTGTCCGATACCGACCTGCGGCCGCCTCTTTAAAAGGCTAGAACATTTAAAACGGTATGCTTGATTCCTACCCATGCTATTTCGAGCATTTTGTAATCTCCGCAGCCGCTGACTGTTCCTGGCGGCTAGACACGTGAGAACCCATACGCAAGAACGACCATACGTGTGCCCACACTGCAGCAAAGCTTTCTCTCGGTCCGATAACCTCGCTCAGTAAGTCTTTGACTCATACCTGACGCTTCTTACTAAGCTAATCCCTGTCCTAGACATCGTCGCACGCACGAAGCTCGCCCAGACGGCGAGGTTGGCAACTACAGCGACGAGGACCTCGAGGCTGAGGAGAACGAGTTTGGGGTCCTGGACGAAGAGTCGCCCCCACCACCAGATCACAGTAATTACATGCATAGCGCGATGTCGAACATGGCATCGATGCGTATGCCTGCCACTGGGATGGGGGTGGGAGTCAGCCATGCCATGGCGCCCCCACCGATGATGTCCAGTCAGCATCTGCTCCAGCAACAGATGTGACCGGCAACCCTTTCTTCATCTTCGCTTTTTTCTAAGGACCTTTCAGCTCGCCTTTCACGAGTCTTACGAATCTCTTTTAATCATCTTTCCAGACATGCTGGATTCCTTGGCGCTACACGCCAGTTGAAATCCTGTTGGATAAAGGAGCAACCCTTGTCAGAGAAACCAAAATCATTTTCCTAGCTTGTGCACCTCTACCATGTATCTATGTATGTTACGCCGCCGAGTACGACTGGGGACGAAGGGTGAATCGAGCGCGGTGTTGGGATCGGGGAGCTGCTTTCCTTTAGGTGGAACGAGTGGAACCGGAACTGGGAGGGAGCGGGAACCGCATAACATAGCCAGCCATGATGCACATACCCATCATTCCTGGCCCACAGCAATTTCACATTAGCTCATCTAGCTGCTCATCTGTACGGCAGATTGAGCAGCCTTGCTTACTTACATAGACTTGAAGGAATGGAGAAGGAGATTTCAAGACGTATCTTCTCCATGAGTGACAGCAGAAACCCCGAAAAGCAGCCCATCGAACATCCCTCTCGCTAGTGCACTTCTACTTACCTCTAGCTCATACCAACAGACCAGGACCGAGACAGAGGAATCTCAAGCGTGTTTTGGTAATACCTTAAATTGACACGACCGGGATATAAAATGACTACAAGCCCCTTCCCCCCATCGCCCACATACCTCACCACCTATCATTCACCAACGGAAACAAATACCACCTACAGATTGACAATACCTCAACTATCGATCTACAGCTGGCCAGCTCCTCCATCTGTGCTCTCTATCCCCCTGGCTATCCCGATCCCACCGTGCTTACAGATATCCTCTTGCCTACCTCTTTCATCTCAGCTATGACGAGCGCAGTCCATGGAGCCCTTACACAATTGAGTCGATTACGCTCTTCGAGACATCAGTAGCTGTAGCTGTGGTGATATTGAAGATTGGATGGGATGGAAATGAATTGACTGGAGCTGTATGTACTTTAGACAGAGCTATGACGTTAGCCCTACCGTACTCAATCGGATGGACTTGGCCGTCTGTCTCCATGCAGCCGTGTCGTGAGAGGAGACAGTCCTAATGAAAGATGGACAGCATTGCACAGTGCGAGAGATGTCGAAGGTGGTACAATTCTTTTCATTTCGCTATCCCCCTCATCACGTTACGCCCCTGTCCTGGCTCGCACCATACCACGCTTCCTTCCTTCCATGCAAGCCAAAGAAGACAACAGGAACCGTAGTCTATGATATAATACAGCGAAAGCAGGCAAGCCAATAGCGGAGACCACCGGATTTCCGCCTTCCTTCCAAACCCACACGAAACGCCCCGGTCAAATCTCTTGTCAATTCGTGCATGCTTTTCCTTCTCATGGTAAACTCCGCGTGGTTTTCAAGCACCAGATCCATCGGCGATGGCGAGACGCTGCTTGGCCGTCTTTGCTTTCTTCGATATGCCCTTTCGCTTCCCGGGCGCCGCTGGCTCGGGGACTTCCATCGGTGTGGCTGCGCCCGAAGGCTTGTTGGAGCCGTCGTCGAAATGGCCCTCACCTGTTGGGTGATGTTAGTACTGATGTAATGTAATAGCCTTTTCTTAGGGGTGAGAGCACGCATACCTTCATGATACATATCATCTAGGTTGATTTCCTTCTTTCTTCCGCCCGTCTTTTTCTTTCCACCTTTCTTGCTGTCTTCAGCCTTGGCGGCGATCTCCTGTTCCTTCTTTTCGATCAATTCAGCTTGATCATCATCCGCAAGCCAAAGGGCGATGTCCTTGTTGCGGTTTTCCTTGCTTCGAGTATTAAAGTCTACACCGGCACCACTGCCTCCGGAAATAACGACTCTCTGGACTTCTTCCTTTTGCAAAGCTCGCTTGCGGATACGCTCTTCAATCGTGCCTCGTGTGATCATGCGGTAGACGGTGACCTGTTTAGTCTGACCCAGACGATGCGCGCGGTCCATGGCCTGCGAATCGATTGTAGGGTTCCAATCAGAATCGTAGAAGATGACGGTGTCCGCAGCTGTCAGGTTGATGCCTAAGCCACCAGCACGGGTGGAAAGCAAGAAGACGAAGAGCTCTGGCTTGGTCTGGAAATCGCCGACGGTGTCTCTTCGATCTTCCAGCTTGGTAGAACCGTCCAGACGGACATATTTGTAATTGCGGTAGGTGAGATACTCCTCCATCAGATCTATCATGCGAGTCATCTGGAAGTAAAGAAGAACGCGATGACCACCATTCTTAAGTTGGCGCAGGAGCTGATCAAGCTTGGCGAGCTTTCCGGAGTCAGAGACAAAGCGTCGCATCGATGGAACGTTGATGTTGGTATATCGAGACTTCTGCGATAGTGGCGGTGGAAGCATGTTTGCGACAGGAAAGCTAGAAGGATCGACCTTGGCTTCGAGAAGGGCAGCTTCGTCCTTTTCAGAAAGCCCGTATAAAGCTTTGCGCAACTTCACGTTGAAGATTGTGTTCTCTTTCTCAATTCGGGATGTCTGGTCTGAACAAGCGATCTGAATTGGGGGCGCCGAAGCACCCGGTCGAGCACATTGTTCAATTACATTCAGCCCCTGGCCCTCAAAAACATTCTTCGAAACACTCAGAAGATTCTGCAAACGATTTTCTTCCGTGATGTCGGCAAGTGGACGGCGGTCGTTGCGCTCAATAATTTTCAGCAGAGCATGTGCTGGAGTGTACTTAGTTTCCTCGGCTTCATCGTAAATCACATTGAACCGCGCAAGACGAGGTGTTTTCCCTGTTAGATTAATTGCTCTCTCGGCCAAACCAGTGTGAGATGCAGCGTAAGCCTCGCTTGGTGACGTGTCTGAAAAACGCATCCAAGAGAAAGCGGAATTCTCTGACATGCTCTTCTTCATATTCTCGGGTGTCCAGATGTTCATTAGCTCTGTAAGGTATTTGCCTTTGAATCCAGCCTTGGTGTTGTCAGGACCGGCCATGTCAAGCCTCGCTGCTGGACTGCAGAGGAGCCGAGGAAGGTCATATTCGATCAAATTCCTTGTAGAGTAAGCAAGATTGACATTGTGTCCTTCCCTTAGGAAAGATGCTGTCTCGGCGTAGTGGGCCAATGCGTAGGGCGCGCTTGTCTCAGCTCGCTCGAATAGATCGGGATGATTGCAGACTTTCCTAAATTGCATGACCAAGTTCATCAAAGTTGCAGTGTCCTGATCGTCACCTACAGCGGCTTTTTCGATGAGGTCCATAATACTGATCCGATTGCGCAAATTGCCATAGTATGCTCGCTGGCGGTACGTCAGATCGCAGAAGATATCCTCTTCAATCTTGTCACCAAGCTCCTTTTGAACGTGTTTCTTGACACGCCTAAGCATAAAAGGCTTGAGAATCATGTGTAAGCGTTTTAGCTGGTCTTCGTTCAGTTTGGTATTGCTTTGAGCATGGCTCTCGATGTCTTTAGAAAACCAGTCGCTGAATTCGTCGTGGTTGTCGAAGAGACTAGGCATAATGAAATGTAGTAGAGCCCACAATTCTTGCATGTTGTTTTGAATTGGCGTGCCCGTAAGTAGAAGTCGATTTCGGCAGTGAAAGCCTAACAAACTCTTCCATCGTGAGCTCTGCGAAGACTTGATAGCCTGCGCCTCGTCCAGTATCATGTACTGCCAACGGATCTTCTGGAAGTATTGAGTATCCTGGACCACGAGTTGATAAGAGGTGATGAGGACATGGAAAGGTGATTCTTTGTTGTAGGTGATGTGCTTTCGATCCCAGAACTTTCGTAGAACCTTCCGATCCTTTGCAGTCCCCCAGTATGGTAGACACTTGAGGCCGGGAACAAATCGCGTGATTTCTTGTTGCCAGTTATGCAATGTTGAGGAAGGGGCAATAACTAGGAAGGGACCCCAGATATTGTGCTTTTCTGCGAGATATGCCATCACTGAGATAGACTGTACTGTCTTACCTAAACCCATCTCGTCCGCTAGAATGCCATTGATGCCTTGTTCGTAGAGATTAACCAACCAATTGAGGCCTTTGAGCTGGTACTCTTTCAGTTGAGCATTGAGCATCTTGGGCTGAGCAACGTCAATGTCCCCAAGTCCAGCAGGATTCTGAAAGTTCATCTCTCCATCATCGAATTGTGCTTGGAGGTCGTTGTCTTCGCGATTGAAGGCTCGAGCCTTCTCCTGAGCTTCTTGAACAGCATTCTGTGCGTTGTCCATAGCAGCTTGTCTCAGACCAGTCTCGTCCTCATTGTCGAAGTCGAGTTCGTCGAAGCTCGTAACCTTGGGTCCAACCTTAGCGTCATTCTCTGGTAATGTAATGGTATCGGCATCTGCTTTGCCAGGCTTGACGACCTCGGTGGAGACTCCAACCTCCACACTATCGGTAGATCTCTCCACCTCATCGGTCTTTACCTTCTTACCAATGAAGTGGGAGTAGAGCTCCGTCTGCGAAATCAAGAAGTTAAGCTTGCGTTTCTGCCGATTAGATTCGCGATCTGCTTCCGCCTTCTTTGCATTCTCGAGCTCTTGCTTCTCTGCCACCTTTCGCATATCCCGCTCAGTCCTTTCATTACGCTTCCAGAAAGACATCATCTCACGCATGCTTCTCTTCGCCCGAGCTTGCACATCTTTGGTGCCTTTGTTGGTTCGTAGCTGCCATCTTCGGGCCTCTTTGCAAGCCAGCTGTGCCGTCTTCCTAAGGTTGGATTGCTTCGTCTGCAGAGAACTTTCTTTGATTCTGTAGACTTTCGGTACGTCCTTGCGTGCAATCTCCTTCCATATTTGTTCGTACATTTGGGTATATCCTTTGGAGGCGTAGTTGGTCAGTACAGGTGCAGCCGGCGAAATTTCTCTTGCCGCATCCCTGGACGGCCGGATCTCCTTGGTTTCCCTCATAAGAGTTTCCCGCCGGTTTTCTTCCTTGGGTGCGATCAGTACATGATCGTCGGGGTCACGTTGCGAACCAGCCCATCCGGCAGCCCATCCTGCCTCGGCAGCATCCTTCTCGGCCTGCTTCTTCTCTTTGGACTTCTTCGGCCTGACAGTCGGTCCCTTCGCCTTCTTCCTCGGTGGCTCGGGCGAGATGATGTTGCCACTCGGGAATGAACTCATGGTGCCACCTTCAAGATTGGGCGCCGAGGGTGTTCCTCGAATCTCTTCTGGTGTGTCGACTCGTTGTTCTAGGGACCTCTTCGAATTGAGGGCCTTCTTCTTCGCCTTCTCAGCATCCCTCATCAATCGCTCTTTCTCTTCTACGCTGTCCACCAATTCCAGTTTATCCATCGCCTCTTTATGTAGCTGTCTTTGAGTCTCAAATGTCTTCTCGCGTCGGCGCTTGCGTTGCATATCTTTCTTACGCTCCTTCTCATCCAAGACCTCCTTGCGCTGTACCTCGTGAAGCGCGTCGGATTCATGTATGTTCTTGAAGCGCTGTTTACCTGATTCAGCATGTGCACCAAGCTGTAGCGATATCGTGTTAAAAGTCGTTATGCGGCGGCGCTGGCGTGATTTAGTCAAATGCAAAGGGTCCTCAGAGCATGAATGTGAAGACCTTACCTTACGCTTGTGGTTCTCCACGTCCTCGACGCCTTGTTGTCGCTTCTGAGAAGACATCACATGTCTTTGTTTAGCCACTTCGAATTCTGGCAGCTCAATATCACTCAGTCCCATGGCATCTATTCTTGCCATCTCTTTTTTAACCTTCTCATTCTCTTTATCCGATGTGGTCCCAGGCTTTGGTCTGCTGTTGCCTAGACTTTTCATGGAAGTGGAAGGTTCAAACTCGGCTTTTACAGATTGTTTTGTAGGTCCTTGGTGATCTTTTGGTGAAGAGATGGCTCTCGAGGCCGATTTTCGTAGAGCTGTTGTAGATGGTCTAGCATCTCCATTCGAAGCATGCGAAGTGTCTTTGAAATGATTAGAGGCTGGCATAGGCGGCGGAGCAGACACCGCTGGATCGGGTTCGGTGTTCGACAAGATACTTGAGAAAGCCATCGGGTCTGTCGTTCTCGACGTCTTCGGCTCAGAGGGTTTTGTCTCTGCTATTTCTTCATCAATAGTGCCTTGTGATGATCGCCGGTCCATTGAGCCATTTGTTCGTGACGTGTAATTGTAGGTGCTTGGTTGACGACCGGGACTTTCAAGAAGATTCTTAGCAGGGGATTGCGGGATAGAGCTCTGTCGACTATGGGGGTGTGCGTGTGGAGCCGGAAGCCTAGGAGAGAGCTGCGAGAAGTGAGATGCTGCCGGCGACTGGTATGTTATTGGAGACACTTTCGCATCGGCGTACTGGCCAGCATACGGAGCGGGTTCTCGGACCTATGACACACCAAGATTAGGCACTTGCGGAACTAAAGTGGCAACGGGTAGGGTAGGGTAGTCAAGGGGAGTGAATTCGGATCGCAGATAAGATTCACGTACCTCTTTAGGGGACCGGGTATGATATGGTGATTGTCTCCAGGTAGATTGAGCTTCACGATGGTCTGACAATGGATCGTACCGCGTAGAACGGGCAGACTCCCTGTCTGAGTATATCGAGCCATTTCGAGAGGGGCCGTTTGTTTTCGGGGAGGGTGGAGGTCCTAGACGCGGACTGATGGCAGAGGAAAGTGGAACGCCTGCGGATGTTGAGGGTCTGGAGTATTGATTATATGGCGATTGAGGGTGGGTTCCGTTGACAGGCGAGTATGGGTGGCTATGTGTTGGTGATTGTTGTGCATTATACTCTCGCCGCCGGCGGTCGTCTTCTTCCGGAGACCTCTCTGTCATCAGGCCTGAGGGGTACGGCATGATATATTATGTAGGTCTTACCCCTGCCATATAGTTGTGCCCAAGCTTTTCCCGGGGGTCGCTTTCATCTAGTGAAGA
>JAABUP010004271.1_pt1 | contig 23645 bp, 21 predicted proteins | sample 5559201 | NCBI WGS metagenome assembly JAABUP01 (sample SAMN10711887, study PRJNA513373) | rock metagenome | isolation source: Antarctica rocks | place: Antarctica
TTTTTTTCTACGATAGCCTTACTCCTAAAGATTATTCTCGGCGCGAGATCTCTCGATTTTACCGGGGGTTTCTATTAGTAATTTTAGAGAATTCGTAGTTATAAAAAAGTTCGTATAGGGGTTTCTATTTTTTTTACTATAGAAATCGCGAAACCCGTTAACGAAAATAACGTTTCGGTTATAAATTTACTTTACGCGTTATAAACCTACTACGCGCACGAAATTTCGGGCGGAAAAGTCTTAATTAAGTAGGATTATCGATTCCCTAGCCCCGAGCATCGAAAAATCGAAGAATTTCGATCGTTAAGTAGTAGTTTCTCGACTTCGAAATCTCGTCGTAAAAAAAGTTAGTAATTATCTAACTATAATCTAGAGTTCTACGCTTAGACGTGCTATAGATGAGGTATTAAGTCAGCCACCTCTTAGCAGCTAGCCCGATAGGGCTAGCCATAGCACGTCTAAGGTACTAAGGCAATTCGAGACAGCCAAAACGGAAGTATCATATAGATTAATCGCTAACAGCAATATTAACCCATGAAATAGCATCGCTTTCACGTTATTGGCGAGGGCCCAGCCTAATATGGCGACACTATATCATCACCGCTCTGTGTTCACACGCTCTACCTGCTTCTGCTTCTACTTGGCTAGAGGCAGCTCGAGGCTTAATCCGGTACACGTCGAAAGGCTGATCAAGAGAAGGGGAGATATGAAGTTCTACTTACGGCCATACATTAGAATTCTTGTACGATGTTCAAGTAAGCCCAGTAAGGAAGTAAGACTTGATAGAAAGGGAGACCGAGAGCACAGGGTAAGAAGAGACTAAGCAAATCGCAACTTGCTCGAGTCAACTTTCCTATCATTACAAGACACCCACCACCAGCCCCGAAGACTGCCATCGAATAATGAAGAACATTCAATCTTGCTACTGCCCCAGATATACCAGTTCCCTCGTCATCATTACCACGCTTGCCAATCGCTTTCTTGGCCTTCTTCGACTCCTTCCTCGCCTTCTCTATTGCCTTCCTCCTCGCTGCGCCTGTGAGACTCACATCGATAGCATACTTGGTGTGTGCTGTCTCCCCGGTGTCCGCTGTCTCCATGGTGAGCGCAGACGTACTGGCGGTGAGCTCCTCGACGGCGTCACGTTCGAAGACTGCGATAATCGTTGCAATCTCGGCGCTGCACTCGAAACCTTGGCACTCGTAAAGAGGTATGGACTCGGTAGCATAGCGTAGCCCAAACCAGTCCATTTCGTCCTCCCCTAGGACTGCTGGAAGGGTTTCAGCTTTGCAAGCCTCCACCCACGAGGCAAATTCTGGCCTCTTCAATAGACGTCGAAAGGTGCGGCGGCATATCGTTGACGATACGAAGGCCAGCCTGGTCTGCTAGGCTGCGCGCATAGCTCCGGCAGCGATCCCGCGTGGCTGAGCCAACGATAACGCGGCAGGTAGACGGAGAACGACCGATCATAAACGCCGCAACGCGACGGCGTGGATGGGGAACACCAACGATCAATCTTCCGCCCGGGCTCAACAGGCTTGCCCACCTTCGTAGTTGCTCAGCTCGACGATCTTTTCTTAGATTGAGAAAAACGCGCTGAGCCGTAATGAGGGAAACTCCAGAGAGACCATGCTTTTCGAGTAGACGTTTTCCGAGACGCACCATATCGGTGAATACATCAGATTTGAGGGTAGCGACAGGCTCGCCGCCCCACCTCCGCCCGGGGAACTCGCTCTTGAGTTTGTCAAACGCCTGCGTAAGGAATGCTGGCAGGCCCTCGGCGACGAGAAGTCGGAAGTCGTGGCCAGCGTCGACCAGCAGCCTAGCCGTAAGGCCTGTACCCACTCCCAAGTCGAGGTACGAAATTATGGGTGAGTTAAAGAGAACTTGGGACGCAAACCGAGCGGCAGTATCCTCGAACCCTGGGACCGCACTATAGTCAATGATCTCCGGTGAGTAGAGGGAATCAAGCATGTTGCAGGTGTGCTCTTTAGTATCATCATTGATAGATGCCCGCGCAAGATCTTTTCGCATCGTTCGAGAATTATTGATCGGATCGTCTCGTCGGGCAGAGGTAGATATATTGACTGGCATTTTGGATGGTGCCTTGTCCATAGAGACAGCCTCGGGAGTGATTTAGTTTCGTAAAGAATTTGAGTGGAATTGAGGAAAGCTGGGAGAGAGTTTGAAGCAGGATTGCTAGATAGATCAAAGGACGAGGTGGAATAGGGTGATAGCGAGTTACGTCGTTATGGAAGAAAAGACGGGAGAAGAGAATGTTGCTGGCTCCGAACTATGGAAGAGGTTGGTGGAATTTTACTGGAAGAACCGTATTAGGCTGATTCTTTGAAGATCTTTATTCACTACGCTCACGCTGTTTACGACGGATAAGCTTACTGTCTTAGTATTGTCTTTCCTGATCTACTAATTAATGAACGGGTGTTTCAATGGCTGAAATGTCACCCTACCACCAAGGCTAGATATATACACGGCCACCTCATACCACAAGGACCGTAAGGCGAACACTATTCATATGACTGATACCCTGCCTTTTAGACCACGTCAACGGCTAAGCCAAATACTTGCTGATGATCTAGCGAGACCTTCCACTGCTGCAGTGAATGTTTGGCGCGCTGGCGATCAGAAATCTGTCCCAAACCTCACTCAAGTCACGCTACATCAACAACAGACGGTGAATTAAGGACTCAATAAGCGGGGACTTCTTCCACAAACTGAATTCATTACCGAGGCCCTTACTGAGATACACAGTTCCAAAGCCATGATTGGCGGGTTTTCAAACTGATCTCATTCATTCATACCCCCTTTCATCGCGATTAAAACCCCTACCTCCCCTGCCTTTTTCAAAGCAGCATTCTCGCACATCCCTGATAAATACCGCTCTATCATCCTCAATTCAAGGAGAGCCAACTTCTATCTCAAATCCCTTCTACAATTTAGACTCAGAAGGAATGATGAGGTACGTGGCGTTTGTACTTGAGCTACCCAGCCCAGGCTGCGCCTTTGAAGAAATCGCACGACGTATGAGCTGATAGTAATTACAGCAACAACGGTGACCAACAAATGACAAACTACGGGCAAGAAGGCGGAGACTTTTTCGCTCAACTGCATGAAGCGGCCGTGATACCCGTTAATATAGGTATGTTCTAGGCCTAAAGACTCTGCACTCACCTCCCACTACGTATCAATACACTAATGAATCCCGAAGATCCCGGACCGAAGAACCCAAAGGCTAAGAAGAAGCCTGTTATGTCTGCCTCCATCGAAGGTAATCCCACCTCCACCCCGAACAAAACCGCTGCCAAACCCTCCTCACAAACCGCCTCTAAATCTGCCTCGACTCCCCTCCCAAAGCATACCTCCGCAGCCCAAATCATCAACCTCCTCTCAGACAGCGAAGAGGACGACACCAACAACGATGGCCCGCCTCCAATGCCAAAGAGCTCAGGCAAAAAGCCAGCCACCGAACAGATAACACCTTCCGAGCCCTCCTTCGAGAGTCCCACTGCTCCTGCCATAGCGGTTTCCATGGGCCCACGCTCTTACGTTGGCGGAGCCTTCGAAAATCGCCACAATAGGGAGGCTACGCCATCACAGCAGAAGTGAAGCGACACCATAATCGCCTTTACGCTGCTTACTTCCGGGAAGACGACGGCAGGCGTTGCAGCAAACCGACCAATTAGTCAAACGAATGTATTCGCTACTTGCACCATGTGCAACTCACACCCCATAAGTATAAACATGAAGACATCAAGGACGATTATGTCGAAGCCTTCGTCCGTTTTAAGAGGGAGCCTCTACGTGCTGCGCAACGCCCCAATTTCCATTATCCTACCGAGAGCCCAAATCACGATGACTTCTAAGCACACGGGAGAAGCTGGGGTTCAGGGCGACGGGAATGGCATCGATGACGAATTACATGGGGTGGACCATGAATTGTAATCCTAGACATGTGCAGCAAGCAGCTGAAGGCAGTATGAATGAGACACGAAACCCATTATTCCTGATCTCTTCCCACGACATTAATCTGAAAATTTGCTTTGCATTCCCAACGTTAGTATCACCCTAGCCAAACACGGCCCCACTACGCCACCGCCGCTCTGTATTGCTCCGCCCCAGCTGCCTTTCCTACTGCTTCGTTACGGGGGATGCAAGACTTGCCGTAGTACGTTTGGATACATAGCTCTGAGCAAAATACGGAACAGGATTCCTTGTGCTCTTACAGGAGCTCAACCCACTCAAGTAGCCCAACGATGCCCTAAGATCGATCTGGGAAGAAGCATAGAGGTTTGATTCTACGTCCACTAACCAAGACAATAATTGCACATTGTATTCCTCCTAAGATATCCATAAGAGCAATACGCCCCTAAGGCCGCTTTGCATCAGAAAGAACCACCGACTAAATCCACCATCATAGTATCGCCAGCCTGACCGTCCTCCGTGTCACCCTCCTTGAGAACCTTCTTCCCCTTTTTTCTCTACTTCGCCGTATTCTATTTCCCTCTCTTTCATTTCTTTGCCGAAAGACGCTTGACATTATTGAGAGCCTCGTCGACTGATCTTTTCGATCACTTGTCGACTGTGGACGAAAACGAAATGGAGAAGCGTTCTGGAGCAGTCTCTGAGGCCCATTCTTAGTTCTTTTGGTGGAAGTGGAGCTTCTGGGCTCTGCCCCTTTATGGCTGCCTTGCCTGCTCAACACGATAAGGTACCAAGTGACGCCAATGAAATCCTTTTATAAAAGATTCCCAACTTCAGCGTCACAAAGTCATCTAAACTTCTAGCGATGCTTCACTAGACCCAGCGCTTTGCTAATTGTTCCACAACGGTCTTAGCAAAGCGTAGGGTGACTCCTATGGAGGAATTGGAACTCGCATCAACAATATCAGGCTTGCCGAAATCCCCACTCAAGCGTGAGTCGACGAGGTCCCGATAGGTATAGTAAATCCTAGTTCCGGAACACGGTTTCCCGAAGTTGGCTGAGGAGATCTTCCGGAGGACCCAGTATCTTGGCGATTATTTGATTGAGCGGCTTCCAGTGACCGATCTCTAGCAGAACCATACCAAGACTGTAGTAATCGAACTCAGGACGATATCGAACCCTACCCTTATATTTGAGATATTCTGGATGTTGTGACTCCATGAGAGCGCGATCGTTTTCATGTAGCCAGGTGGAAGATGGGTCAGGTCCGTCGGGCCGGCTGTTTGAAAACCCCACCAAATAGGGACAATCGATGCCCTTCCGCGAAGAGGAGCCCTGTGGGTATATAAAAGCAATGTTCAGAGGGGATAGGCTTTTATGCAATCATGCGACTTTGTGAAATTCCAGCACCGCTGTTGCCGGGCTGGGGCAAGACCGAATCGATTGCGCAGAAGCGGCCGCGGTTCGGCGAGCATCGTTCGAAGCATTGTAATTTTGGGATAACCCGGCCCTTTCGAGCTGGGCAGATCGTATACAAGGCCACAAGATAGCTTCGCAGGATCGTGGAAATACCCGAGACAACGGAACACTCGAAAGCCATTGGAGTTGCCAGAGGCCGCTTGCTGCAGCAATGCAGCCGTAGCCTCGAGACAGAGGTGGAGTTCAAGTATGGCATGGTTCGTGCACCAACAGCAACTCGATTCACCGTTTGGAAATGCGGAGCATAGTGTGCCAGGCATTTTCAGGTGTGGAGCCTGTAAAGTGCCTAGCACAATCCCTGTTAGTGTTGAAAGCCGTAGGAAGCGAGGTTTAGAGGAGGTATCAAGTCCATCTATAAAGCGAACAAAGAGGGCGTTTGGCCTTTGGTGGTCGGGAGATGGTAGTGGGCGGAATGGCCGCTCCCCATTTAGGCTTTCTTTTAATGCCAGACTTCACCCACACTCCAGAGTCCAGAGACACTGCCGCTCCTAACATGATTAGGCTCGAGATAAATCTACCGAAAATGTGGAGATACTAAATGTCTAAGGATAAGGACCTTATACAGTATACTATAGAACGCTAACCCGTTAGCCGCTCGTAAAGGGCGGGGATGGCAGCGCCTAGGCCTATGATAACGCAGCGCTAAAGGTTAATGCGCTACGCGCTCGGTAAGAGGACGCCTATTATATGCATTATATAGAGCTATTACCCTTTAGCTTCCTTATAATATGCATGCCATCCTCTAGATAACCCGTGTTCTTAGTATTCCATATCCATCGATCTTAACAGTCGTGATAAGATTAATAAGAATAGTTTAGGTGCCCTTTCCTCGAGCCTTTATAAACGCTAACTATTATAATAACTCTAAATTAATACTATGACCTCTAACCTAAAGTCCTCTCTCGCTCGATCTACTATAATATTACTTTCCCTAATTACTCGCAACTACCTAGAATAGTCCGGCCCCGTCTATCGTTCTATTAAGTCCGCCGGAGGCTTTATAAGCGTAGTATACTAAATCGGTATTAATAACGCCTCTAGTTATCTCTAAGATTAATACCCTATCCGAATTCCTTAAGGCCCGTTCTCCGGACGACCTATAAAGGGTAATCGCAGTCGACGGCTTAGATAGAAACGCCGTTTAATTAGTTATTACGGAACTATACTATAATCTCTAAAGTAGATCTTCGCTATATAGTCCGTATTCTTAGTAAGAAGCTTCCTCTATATCCCCTCGATAAATTAGCGTAACTCGCATATTTTCTTCGCTAAATCCGCTACTAGGCTTCTATATAGAACCTAATCCTATAAGCTCCGCCTCTAGAGGCCCGACTATAAACTCCGCCTAACTACCCGGAGAAAGCCTCTAAATATTTACCTAAAAGGTCCGCCTAGCCTTATATCTAGATTATGCCCCTCTCGCTATTAATAGCGACGATTAGGGCATCGACCGGAATGGCACTTAGAGGCGCTTATAGTTTAATCGATCTTTAGCCGTAGTTAGTAAGTTACTAGGCCGGCTATCTTCGGCTAGACGTAACTATTAATATATAGGAGGTCGCTAATACTTTATAGAAGTAGGAGGTTCTGCGGTTTAAAGAGAGCGATATAAATACCTTAATTATAACGACTTTAAGCGATCGCGGTGTTTATATTACTTCGGGTTAATTAAGATTCGTAGTGCTTAAGGTTAGAGAATAGGTTTATAATTACTAAAAGTTCGTTCTATATTATTAAATGCTATAATTTAATTTAACCGTAACTCCGTCTATCTCCCTTACGGAAAGTCCTATACTTCCTCTTTAATAATAGGTAGTATATCTATATTTCGAGCTTTAACTTACTTCGAGCTTCTAGCCTTATCGCTTACGTCCTCTGCTTTTATTCCTTTATTAGCTTAGGCCACCGTGCGGCGACGCGTTCGCTTTTAAGGTCTTAGCCCCTATGGTTATCCCGACCTATACTCATCCGTACGCTAGCTCTCCTATCCTTTTTAAAGGTGCGCTTTAAGCTCTTCGATATACCGATAATAGGATACGTAATTATCTTTATAAGCCCTATAAATACTATTAAAATGCGCTATAAAATAGTCTATATTAGAATCGTACTCTTACTTTTCCCGCTCTAGTTATAAATCTAACTCCTCGATCCGTTAAGACTTCGCGGCTACTTCGCAGACGAGCTCGGTTATATTATAGTTACCTTCCGTCTCGTCATCTATATAATAGTAGGTCTGAGATATAACTTCTCTAAGTTTTATATATAAGGCCTAAACTAATTCTAAAGTTCTCTTAGTTTCTCGATAGCGGATTTATTCCTATTTATACTTCTCGTAATAGACCCTATAATCCTATTATTTATTATGGAATACCTCCTAAAGCCTAGCCCTCGCCGTTTCGGATTCCTTAAACCTAGCTTTAAGCTCTCTTATTTAGGAATAGGAATTATTAAGCGCTATTCGATCCTTTTAGGATATTTAACCGGTATAATAAAGGGCATTATTAAGCTAAGAGATATATCCGCGTAGAGTTTATATCTCTCGGGTCGCGATATCGTATCTACGGTAGAAATCTTTTAGGAAGTCCTATTTAGACCGCCTATCGTAATCTAGGTAGGTTCCCCGATCGACCTAATTAAGTTAACCTTAGTCGTTTAACTATAGATAATAGTATACTATCTAAGGAACTATAGCCTAGGACGTTTAGCTATTTAAACGTATTATATTTCGTTTTATAGAGGATTAGTTTAAATATGCGAATACCGATAGAAAGTAGACGAGAGTTCGATCGTTAAGGAGATGGCTAACTTATATAATCCCACTCTTACCGTAGCTACTATAAGTTAGCGCGCGCGAGTCTTAAAAAAAGAATTTATAAATAGATTTAGATAACGCCGTAAATAGAATATAAGTGTTATCTAAAAAAGAAAAGACTTAATAGGAGACGAAGGGCGAGACGCCTAATCCTAGAGCGGTAGCCTATTCTAGTTATAGATAGTGTAAAGGAATTAGCCGCTTTAACTTACTATTAGAGCCTCTAGTAATAAGATATTATAGTAACTCTTTAATTATATACTATATATTTAGTATACTTATAACACCCTCCTTATTTTCTATTACCCTCGCTATCTCTAGCGCTTCTATCTCGTATATAATAGCGGAAGAGCATCCCTCGGTATCGATAAAGCTATCCTAGTAAGAAGAGAGAATTTCTATATAAGTAGTTAGTAGCGTTAAGGGAAGGATCGTAGCCTTTCGAAAGTTAAAATATACTTTATATAATAAGAAAGAAGGAATATATCTCTAGACCCTATAATACTTAAATAACTAGCTACTAGAAAAGTAGTGCGCTACGTCGTAGGGTTATAAGCGCTATAGATAAGTTTAGCTTTCGAGTAGATTACCTCTAACGTTCGCCGCCGCTTTTCCGGCACTCGGCGATTAAATAGTTCTCGGATTTCCTTCTATTTAGTAAGAGGATAGGCGGAGCGTAGAGCTATAAGGGTCGCCTCCTCGTCGTAGCTAGTAGCTACCTACGGGATATTCGTGCGTAGAGCTTTAACCTTAGTAGATCTAGTATTTCCTACTTTCTCCGCTATAGTAGCTAGACTTTAGGCGAGATTATAAGCTTTCGGGAACTAATAACTTCTAATATAGTAGGATCGGCTTTTTAATAAATACTAGGTATAAAACGGAATATGCTACCCTAAGAGCGCAGATCACTCGAATAAAGGCATAATTAGTAATACTAATTTCCCGCCTACGTGAAGCTCTAATAGGCGGATCGAGACCTACTATAGCAAAATTAATAGGGATTATAGCTAATGCACGATCCAAATGTCCGACGGGCGACGGTCGCGCGAGATTTATAATTAGCACTAATGATGGGAACCTTTCGATTTTAATAAAGTCGTTATTATTAAATGCGATTTTAGCGGCTAAATCGTCCGAAGGGTTAACTTCGGGAAGGGTAAGGTCGATAAGATCGAGGATAGCTATTAGGCTATAGGTGTCGATATATTAAATAAGAGAAAGAAGATAGGGGACCTAGCCTTTATATAGGCTTTAATAGAGCTTCCTTCCGTAGCTAGGATACCCTCGAGACGCCCTACCTTAGAAAATATAAGGCTTAGCGTTTCCGCAGTTTAATAAATACACGCCTATTAAAAAGTAAATAGTTAAAGGTCGGGCCTATCGAATAATTAATGGATAAATTATCGATAAGATAGGTGTCTAGCCCTTCAGCCTTCAGCTAATATACTACTAGTTTCACAGCGGTAGTAAGACCATTTAATATAATTGCACCTACGGCAGAATGGCTTCCTAAATGCAGTCTATAAGGACTAATATAGATATTCCTTAGTAAGGGTCCCTTAAGGGTTAAGAGAACAGTAGAGTTATTAACTATACGGTGTAACAATCACGAATGTGCCCAGTCGCTGTTTAAAATAGCATTACTACTCTTCAAAAGATTGTTTTACTATCCTATATCTTAAAGCCGGCTTACCTCTTATTCGCTATCCCTTCCTACGGTGTGCCCCGAAAGATCACGGTAACCTAGGTATTCCGCCTTCTTTAGGAAGTATATTAAGGCCTATCTTACTCTCGCTTAAGGTTTCTAGCGTTTACCGTATTATTAATAAGACTATTTAGAGGAATAGGAAGTACTAGAGGAACTTAGACGTCTATTTCTAAGCTATCGATATAAACTTCGCTTATAGAGATCGAGATACGATTAGCAAAGTGTTATAGATGTTATTATAGGCAAACGCCTATTCTAAGCATTTATTAATAGGACTATTATTAGTAACATTATCGGTGAGGGAGCCTAAACGTACTCTTTTAGAAATGAATCTAGATTATAAAGTTGAAGTAGCTACGCAGCGTGCTAGATACTCTTCTCTGTTAGCTGTAAAGAGGTTAATACGTATGGGATCGTCTATAGCTTAGGAGACGTGAGGGACTATTATAATCCACCTTTATTACCGTTTAAAGAGGGGAGGTGGAAGAGAGGAAAACTCTACTAGCCTAGCTATCGAGCGAGCTTAGTATATTTAAGTCTAGGTCACCCTATATTATATGCGACCGACGTAGCTTATAAGGATATAGGCCCCTATAAGACGTTATATCCCGTAAATTACCGCCGTAAATAAATAGTCCCGCTAAATCTAACTCCCTCCTAAGTAAGTTCTAATAGTATAACTAAGGCTAAAGGAGATTACCCTAGAATTAGCTATTGCGGTCGTTCCTATAATAGTCTTAGAGCCTATTCTATATCTACTAATCCCTACCTTCCGTTAACGGAACCGTTAAACGATGGAGCTTAAAAAGCTTAAAATAGGAAAAAGTGAGTTAAAGACTAGCAATGATTTTACTCCTAACATATTAGGAGCTCCTATTTTTAATCCTAGTAAGTTCTAACTCTACTTACCTAACTCGCAAATTCATCGCTAATCTACCCTTAAAGCCTTCGGTCCGATCCCCGAATTTCATAAGCAACAGTACGATTGCCCCTATGGAAGCTGCTGGCGAAAAGGCCCTTCGAATGGGTTCCGAAGGAAGTGGAAGATAGAGAAGCACGTATCGAAAGCTCGCGAGGGCGGAAGGACATTCTCCCCGTTCGGACGGGGTGAAGAGCACGCACAAAAAAAAGAGCGCGGAAGACCTAGAGTAGTAAAAGCCGGCTATAAACCCAAACGGGGAATACGACACGACATGAGCTTGGACGCGATTCTCAACCCTGCTCCCGTTAAAGACGAGCCTGCAACTTAAGGGGTGTCCAATACCATTCACTCGGAATCGTTCACCATGCTAGTCCCACATTCTCCATCTCACAGCAACGGTCGATGGACTCAGCAACCTGAGCCTTAGCCATTTCGTGGAAGACGCATGCTATCATCTCTAAGTCCATGCATGTTGAATGGAATTCGCCCAGTATCTCCGGCACATGACGCGCGGCCTTCTTCTTGATCTTGAATCGTTGAAAATGGACGAGACTCGGTTCTCTGACCGTGGAAGGGTCAATGATGACCGAGAATTATTTCGTTATGAGCTCTATCCGGACCAATCTAAGAATGTCTATTGGTGGCGAACATAGATGGCATGATGATATAGCTCAGCATTACTCCAGAGAAGTCTTCTCTCACTATCCCAAGCGACCTATTTTCTGACCTTCTTGCATGTGTTGATATCGAGTGTCTGATTGATAGCGTCTTCACTTTGGCCAACTTCATCAATGAGATCCTCGATCTTTACATTGTGCAGCTCCATCCACTCCTCAAGAATTCCGGACTCCTCAGCAACGCTCCACTGCAAAGGCTCTGCTTGACAGATCTATGAGATAATTGCGGGAACTATCTCAAAAGTCATGGCATTGAGTTAGTCAAAAGCATAGGAAAGTTTACTGTGGATAAGCATAGAGACTTCCAGTACTTACCCTCCACAGTTTACCCTTCAAAATTTACCTTCTAATGCTTACCCTCGGAAGCCAATTCTGGCTCCCCCAACGCTGGTCCCTCCACCATTTCTGGATGCCCCTTTTCTGGATGCGTCTTTTCTGGATGCTCATTTTCTGGCTTCTCTCCTTCTTAGCCCATGTTGACCCTCAGGGTATTGGTTTGGTTTTCAAAGGTCACGCCCTGTCTAAGACACAGCGCATGATTACATTCAGGACTGCTTGCCAGAAAAGATATGATGTTTATAATCAAGTTCTCGAACCGCTGAGCTGTGGAACAATCTAAGATCTCCTTTACTTGCGAGCTTCCGGACTATCATTGTACGACCCAGCTCTTGAATATATAGCAGTGGACTGAAGAACCGGGGACTGGTATCGTTGGACGGATGGAGGACGCCATAGACCGTGTCGAATGCTTCTTGCTGAATTCTGGAGAGTTGTCGGGCAGCATTGGCCTTTCGGACTGGTAGTAGATCCTTAGGAACTCAAAGACTTGTCTGTCTAGACGGAAATGGATTAATAGAGGTGTCGGCAAGCTCCCAACGATTCTTCGAATGTTGTTCGCCGTGTTTGCTCCTTCGCCTGCTCAGCACGGCCATCTGCCTGCTCTGCACGTTGCCGCTCTTGCTCTGCACGTTGTTGCTCTTGTCGTAGTTGTTCCTGCAGAAGCAGTAGTTATAGAAAATGACGTGCTGAAGAAGAGGCATGTCTTAGTAATTAAACTCCCCCCTTCCTAGAATCGGATCGCCTTAATCCTTGTTGCGTTGGCCTTTTCTTTCCGCACCAGTACCACATCGTCTCGGCTATGTCTAGTAGACCCTTCTCAAACTCCAGGATTTCAAGAATACGCAAGTCCATCTCGGCTTGAGTTGCTTTTATATTCCGGAGTTCCTCCGCCTCTCTAAGCTAATAGTAGGGACTCATTTAAACAGTCTGTGCTCGATCGACGAAACCAGAAAGAGCATTCACGATAAGATTTCGGTGAAGTTGAGATAGAGCGTCAGCCGCGTGCATGTGTGGTAAGCAAGAGGGTTTTGCTGATTCTCTACGTCAGCCCCGAAAATTGTGGTGGTTGAGAACTGGTTGCATACACCTAGCATCACCATAAACCTCGGATTAGAAAAATCAGACGCGGATTTCAATTGATATTGCTCATCGGATACATCGACTTCGTGAATTGATTTTAGGGCTAGAAGCCCTGATAAAGCTGTAGGGCAAGGGACGTGATACGTGGACACCCCTTTTGATGCCTGGACACCCCTGAATCAGTTTTAGTCTAAGCTCCCTTACAGGGTTTGGCCTTCTAATAGCACCCCTGGAAGCGGCCTAAGGGGCCTCTTAAAGGGCGAACTTTAGGGGAGAAACGTAGAATTACATCTATGGATCTAGCATGCTATGTAATTACAATTCCACAGGTACAATGGACTCCTGGACGATTCCCAACAGCCAGAAGTATCCCAGACACATATCTGGAGCCTTGCCGAGCTTTTCGTCCGTCATAATGCTCACTGCCTCTTTCCCTTTCATCAAGCAAGGTTCCCAATTCATCTGGACCATCCTTTCTGTTATGAGGACCACTGGTTTTAGGTCTACATCGGCCCAGGCTCACGTCAACCCTCGAGCCCACCGCGCAGTCTGGCACAAGTGTATCCGGCTTTATGACCACACGACGTTCAACGAATGCCGCCAATATGCTCAAACCCTTGCTACCCAGGCCCACCTCATCATCACAAATGCTATGCCGGCACAGCTCCCCGCAGTCACTGATGGATCTGCAACTCTTATGCCACCACCTTGACTGGTAGCTTAAGTCGTCTCGAGCATGCTTGGTTCCGCCGTCGCTACGCGCAAGACTTTAAGAATCAACTGATGTATGCGGGATCGCTATCTGCCCACGTCAAATAGTATTACAAGCTCAGAATGCCTTCTGAAAGATCCAAAGCGGTACAGCAAGGTGATCTTCTGCAATGGTAGCGATGTAGACCCTAATCTCTGTGCATTTCAATCTCACAACCATCAATAGCCCTCCTCAAAACATCCATCCCCCTCGGCCCCACCCCACCGTCCATCTCCTTCAACAGCCAAGCAACATCGCTCTGCATACCCAGCGGGATCCAGCACCCTTTTTGCGCCACCTTAGGACTCTCTTCGAGTTTACTCGTTTGCTCCCACTCCCTCGCCACGACTTCAGCCCGCTCGACGACTTTCGAGGGAATACCGCAAATGGAGGCACAGTGCATACCGAAGGAGCCTTCTGCTACTCCGTCCTCGAGCTTGTATAGGAAGGTGATGCGCTTGTTCCTATCGTCCACGCGGATGCGCATGCGGCGGTTACGGATCTCGGGGTGAGACGAGAACTCAGCGCCGAGGGAGTGGTAATGTGTAGTGAAGAAACCGATGCAGCCGATGTGGGTGGCTAAATGGTAGAGGGAGGCTTGTGCGACTGCTACGCCGTTAGAGGAAGAAGTGCCGCGGCCGAGCTCATCTAGGATGATAAGGGAGCGGGGAGTTGCTTCTGTTAGAATCTTCTTCGTTTCTATAAGTTCGACGAAGAAGGTGGATTGACCCGCGTAGATATTATCGTATGCCCCTATCCTTGACATTATGCGATCGATGGGTGTCAGGCGAGTAGTGGAGGCGGGGACAAAACACCCAATTTGGGCCATTATGACCGCGAGGCAGCTCGTACGGAGGATCGTAGATTTACCGGATGCGTTGGCACCAGTCAGGAGGCTGATATTAGCAGTGTCGCCGCCGAGCTTGATATCGTTAGGGATGAAGTCTGGGATATTTGGAAGGATGCAAGGGTATCGGAGATTTTGGAATTCGATGACAGTTCGTAGTTCGTCTACGAATGTAGGACGACAAGCTAGCTCGCCAAGAGCAGAGGATACTCTAGCGAGGGAGATGAGGCAGTTAAGATGGGCGACAATTTTAACAGCTGCAAGCCAGGTTTCGTAAGTTTCGTCGAACTTTTGGAAGAAACGGCTAGAAACTTCTTTAACGATTCGCTCGTGGCTTTCTTGTACTCCTTGATATCGACAGACGAGGGTTTAAAGCTCCGGGCTGTGGAACCGCTTGACCTTCTGGGTTGCCGATATTTGATCCCAATCCTTTGGAATTCCTTTAAGTGTGATCGGAACTTCGAACTGGTCGATCGTTTTGCCGTTATCTATATACTTATACTTAATAGCAGTTGAGCCAAGCTCCTTCCTTGTTTTCTTCAGTAAAGTGTCTAGATCAGCGATTATCTCTCCGATCAGGTCCTGGCTTTTGTCAAAGTCCTTTTCCTCGCCGTGCTCTGGGATAAGCAGACCTGCCTCTTTCGCTTTCGCGTGGTCAAAGGCAGAATTCCAGTAGTCAATTAATTCGGCCATCTCTGGCATATTGGAGATCAACTGCCCTACGATGCCTTCCCCTAATCCAGCATCCCGTACCAGGCTTATAGTATTGTCAATCTGCTTAAAGCCATTGATCACGCGAACAAAATCTTGGACCTTACAACTACCAGCATAGATCCGGGATATCATCCGTTCGAGATCAGGAATTTTGGTAAGATTCAAGCTGAATTGATCGCGGACGGTGGGTTGTGCAATAAGGGATTCTACAGCGTCGAGGCGGGAATTAATCTTCGCGGCGTCTTTGAGAGGGTGACACACCCACTGCTGGAACATACGCTTACCGAAAGGTGTAATGCAACGGTTGAGCATTAAGAAGAGGGTACTATCGGGATCACGGTCGAAAGGGGTAGTAAGTACCCCTAGGTTATTCAGAGTCTTGCCATTAAGCACTAGACTACTTGCATCCTGAATAGGGTCGTACCACGATATGTTCTTTAGGATTACAAGTTCGCGTTCAATCTGCAGCGTTCTGAGGTACTGCAGTAAGGTGCCGTAAGCGGACATCACAAGTTCCTTTTCTGTGGCTTCTTGCAGGGCTGTCGGCCAGGCTTCCGAGTTGTTACCTTCTTCATTGATGAAGTAATTGACCCGAATCGATCTCTCTGAAAGTGGCATCTGCTGTCCTAAATTCCTTGCCAGACTTTAAGTGATTCCACAATGTGGTTGGCGCCGAATTATTCTTCAAGATCCTTAGGGCTTTAATTGAGGTGCACGACTTCTCCAGCAATAGCTCACGAGGTCTTATCTGCGCGATGAAGGTCTTAAATTTCGTGAACTCGTCATCATCCACGAAGTCCGTTAAAGAAAATTTCCCACTAGCGGCATCAACGAAAGCAATCCCGAAAGCAGGCTGGCCGTCTTGCTTTGACTCTTTGATAGCCGCGCAATAGATAGGCATGTCAGTGTCAATCATGTCAGTGTCAACAACGGTACCACCAGTGATAATCTTCGTGATCTTGCGCTGAATCGGTTGCCTGATTTTGGCAACTCCCAGACCGTTTCGTATCTGCACCTCTTTCGCTAAAGCGGGCTCCACCTGGCCAGCCAAAGCAACTCTGTAACCTTTGGCTACAAGTTCGTTGACCCGATGAGTCAGATGACGGACCCTGACCGAGCACATGTAAATTCGATCTCTAAGTTGGAAGCCAAACATCTGGTGTCCAACCCTTGCATCATCCTCATAAAGCTCATACTGGTTCCCTATTTGAACAAAAACAATCGTATCCCAGAGTCTCTGCTTAAGCACCCAGTACCATTTGTCGAAAGGTTGGAATCTGTCCATTGCTGCCTTTGGTATAAATAGCGTTCTTGGATCGTAGTCAGGATGACTTGGGGGGTTTTGGTCCATGTCGAGGATGTCTACCAGCCACGGAGGTCTCTGGCTTAGTGCCGGCTTGCGAGCTTGTTCCTTCACAGCGGCATTGCCCAGGTCCTTTAAGGTAACGGTAGCAGGTATCCGCTTCATTGGTGTGAAACTATCGGCGATGTAGGCGCATTGCTGCACTGCAGGAGTTAAATCAATAGTGTCGTTGGGTTGGACGGCTGGCTCTTCCTGCAACGTCATGTGCTTCGGTGACGGCCGTTTCCTTTTCCTTGCGGGTTGGCTCAAGAGCGTCTGGGTTCCTGGTCTGCTCAAACAAATAGCTCTTATAGGAAATTTCCATATAAGGCTCCTTCATCTTAGTGATCTGTTCGTAGAGCTCGCTGGGCGTGCCTTCAAAATTTTCCAATTCCGAACAAATGCGTCTTGCTAGGAGAAACAACCTTTCGCACTTGCCCCTAGCTTCAGCATCTAGCCCTTGCGGAAGATCTGGCTTCCCGGAACGACCATATCTGCAGTCAGGGAGGTCGTCGATATTTTCCCAATGAGTCATCCCCATACCCGTCATTCTGTGCGTATAAAGTGCATCTGACTTGAGCTCTGTATTGAAATATCTCATGATAAAACATATCATAGGTCGTCCGGAGGAGTCAGACGTGTATTGGATTAATACTCGTTTTTTCAGAAAGGACTTTTCGAGTAGTATGTTGACATCTTTTCGGATAGTCTTTGGAGTCGCTATCGAGCCATGGTATTTCCAGCATATCCATTGCACAATTCTTCTTGCAACTTGGGCTTTTGCGCTTTCATGATGTGTGAAACTCCCAGGGTTCTTCTTTGGTGGACGAAAATGAACGTATGACGGGACTTTTGGAACGTTGCTTTCCACATCAACATCATCTAGGCTGATAGCGATAATGATGATTTTCGAGATCAGGATAGTAGGTGAATTAATATCCCTGACGAAGTAATCAATTTCTGATACGCATTTCTCGTGTCGCAGCCCTACTCTTCTGAGAACTGTTGCTGGGATTGACATCATCTCGACTGCCAATCGAACGAGGAAATCCCTTGTAATCGAAGTTCGGATTTCATCAAATGGCCAATGATTCAGGAGAGTGACGAGATTCGTTCCAAAACGCCGTGCGTCCTGTTCGTTTGGAGACTGTTCAAATAGGAAATGCTTGGGCGTTTCGGATGTTGATGCAGTCAGGACCAGTCTGTATCGATTTATAGTGTAGCGGGTTATTTTCTTGACAGTCCATTCCTGACAATTTTGGGTTTCGAAGACAGAGGCAAAGGAAGGAAATGGACTGTTTCGTGAATCATGCTCTTTGCGAATTCGCTCTAAAGCCGTAAAAGCCGACCTTGCATCTTCTGTTGAATCGCCACGCAGGACTTTGGTGAAAGGAAGAGCTGGTGCTGCCTGCGCATGAGGATTGACCTTGCTGGGCTGCGATAAGTTTTGACCATTGTGTTCGTCGCTAATGCCCGAGTCGTCCGACGAAGCAGCATCGTCTAGGTGAAATCAGTCATACAGTTATACAGTCATACCGTCACTCACCTTCAGTAGCTACATGGCCAACGTCACCCTCAAACTCCGAGTCCTCGGTAGAATAAATGTTGTCACCATCGTCCCCGCTTGCTTCGCTCAGATTTCGAGATCCTTGTGGACGTGAAGCTGCATTTGGAGGGCTTAAGCCGCTTTGTGCTACTCCCTCCGCATAGCTAATGGTCTTCTTTGCCTACCCATCGCTCGTTAGTTGACTGGAGGCACGAAAAGTTATATTCGCGCCCGAAGAGCTGCAGTGGCGGAGAATGATATATACCTTACGAGGTCGTTTGCAATAACCACCCGATTCCTCGTCCATAGTAGGACTATCTCTGCTTTTTTGCAAGAAGGGTTGTGATGAAACAGCCGTAAGCTTCTTTCTTCATGAAACGACTCACAGGATAAGTTCTGCGAAGGTGTGGTACCGAGAGTATCCCTTTCCTTGAGAGTTCTGCCAAGAGCTGAGTAGATCAATCAGGTAAGCAGCATGGCTTCGGATACGCTAATTACTAGTTCTAGCCATCCGCTCTCAAGGAAAGGGATACAAATAAACAAATAATCTGTCTAGGAAAGATCTCCACTTTCTAAGTGGATGGTTCGATTGGACAAGAGCTTTCCTAGGCAGCTTAAGGCGCGCTCTGTGCAATGGCTTGCAACAAGTCATAGATACGCGTAGGCATCGCGTGCGATCTCACAAACACACGCAAATCCATCGTCTCGTCCTTAGGTTCTAGAGCTCGGAGTCCTTTCTCATTTGATCATTGGATACTGTTAGTGATAGTCTCTTGAATCTCTGCTAAGCTAGAACCAATCAGTATCCCGCCGATCCCGATATCTGAAACAGCGGGGAGCCACAATATCAACACGTCCGCATGTCGATCTGAAGCCACTGAGAGCGTGAAAACGGTTCCGGTAAGACACTGCGTATCTCTGCTTATAGACCGCAACAAGGCACGGGTCCCCCTAGCCTCGTTATTTGAAGTCTTTCGCCGCTTCGACTTGCTTCACTTTATAAGTCGCATCTTTCAAAAACATGGGTATCCGGATCCTCGACGAACCACTCAAGCGTAAACTTCGAATCGGTATACCTTTGAATGTCGTTGCCGCAGTTCGAGCGCTGTTGCACAACGCCTATGATGCTGGAGCTACGAGCATCGAAGTGACTATGGCTGGCAATGGTCTGAATTCGATTCAAGTCACTGATAATGGCCATGGGATGTCAGAGGATGATTGCAAACTAATCGCGACCCCTTACTCCACGAGTAAGATACTGACGAACGAAGATCTACGGAAGCTAGGGGGCAAAACTCTGGGCTTCCGGGGCCTTGATCTTGCATGTCTTGTTGAGCAATGTGAGTCCATGAGGATCACAACTCGACTAGACGGATTTTCAGTAGCCTCTGTGATTGAGTTGAAGGGGCATTCGTCCATCCGGGTCTTAATGACTGGCCATCACAATCGTGGCACAACGGTCACGGTCAATAACTTGTTCTCGACGTGTCCAATTCGTCACGAGGATGCTTTGAGAAGGTCGAAAACAGATAGGCAGAAGCTCAATAACATGTTAACGGCATCCGCTTTGTCACGGCCGCGTGTCTCTGTCCGATTGTGCCAGGCGGGAAAGTTGGTCTGGAGTCATCTACCGCCCCGGACGCATAATTGTCTATCAAATCCTGCACTTGACGCTGCATCCTTGGTGATCGGACATCGAGTATCGAGTCAATGCAGTGTCATCCACCACACCGCCGATGGATTCACTGTCGACGCCTGCCTCATCAGATCCGGTTGCAATATTGCGACGGAAAAACGCAACCAGCCATGCATCACCGTGGACGGGAGGCCGATTTCGCGAACGAAAGGGGTTGCCAAAACACTGACCAAGTATTACCGATGCAAAATGAACGGTAACCTGCATAATGATAGCTCTTCCTGGTACCTGGAGATCCGATGTCCAGAAGCAAGCTACGATGTGAACGTCGATCCGGAGAAAGATAATCTTGTGTTTGCTGATCCTGCTACAGTGGAGCGTTTATGGAAGTCAGCTTTGGAAGGCTCTATCGTGGAGATACAGGAGAGCTCCGTGGAAGCCGAGCGAGCTGAAATGAGGCCTTCCGAAAGCCAGCAGAGTGCTGCTGGTAGCGCTAAAGGATGTCCCTTGACGATAGATGAGATGTCGTCAGCCTTCACACCCGAAACAGGGCAAATCGGTCAGAAGGAGTCTCTCGTCGAAACAAGAGCACCGCATAGGTCGCCTGCATATAAAGAGCCTTGTCAGACTGAAGAAGGCAGGACTCAAAGGAGGAATAGTAAGGCTTCTAGCGATCCCAGTTCACCGAACCCTGGTCGCTCGACCGTTCTGTGCGACAACACTTCATCTCATAGTCAGGTACCTCCGCGATCGACCGGGAAGAGTCGCAATGTTTCACCCAATACAAGACCACGGAAAAGAGCGAGAATCAATTCTTTCAAGAGAAATCCACAGAGTAAGAAAGGTGATTTTCGCGCCTCCGAGCCACGGTCAGGACCTCGTGAGCACAACGCAAGACCATTGGGACGCAATTCGCGAATCAAAGCGCCGTTGGTGGTCGCGATTGGTCCTCAGCCGGGGAGAGCTCCTACGCCAGGACCGAAGGCAATTGTTGACTTACAGGGTCATGTTGAGGGTGAAGCGTCACAAGGAAACTCATCCAGAGTCATCCACCAAACGATAAAGGTTAGTAAATAACGTGGAGGCCGTTCGATGTAGCTCACAAGCGATGTAGGTGCTTGATCAAGACGTTGTGAACAAGATCGCCGCTGGCGAGGTCATTGTGAGCCCTATTGATGCTTTTAAAGAATTGATCGAGAACGCGATTGATGCTGGCTCGACCTCTGTGGTTATGATTATTGGAAAACGTGATCTGACACGTTTCGAAAACGCAGACAATGGCCACGGCATCAGAGTGAGGATGTCTGCCCTCCAAGCATGAGCTGTAACTAAACAAGGATTTAGAAGGAAGATCTACCGATCCTGTGTCAAAGACATACCACGTCAAAGTTGACAAGCATGAAAGATCTTTCAACGATTAATACGAACGGCTTCCGAGGCGAGGCTTTAGCCAGTATTAGCCAGGTCGCTTCTCTGACTGTGACTACGGGAACAAAGGACTCGGATTGCGCATGGCGGGCGAAATATGTCCGTGGGAAGTTGAGTGCAGACGTTGAGCCAACCGCCGGGGAGACTGGCACTCGGATCGAGGTAATCATTTCCTCGGCGGATATTGTCCGGCGCTTATGAGAAAAAGGTCGACTGTTTGTTTCATGACTGGAAAGTTCGCCAACAGGCGTGCCAGTCCAAGCGACACTCATCCAGATTACGTCGTATGATCGAAGAGTACGCAGTGCACTATACGGGTGTGCACTTCTCCTTTAGGCCCAACCGAATCCTACCATAGTCCCTCTCAAAATCATCACGTTGTACTACCTTTGAAGCAATACAAGAAATATATGGCGCAGACGTCGCAAAGATTAGGCTTCTTCTCAATTGTCCATCGTTGCACCTTAATGCATCTGGCTGGTTCAGTGACACACAATACTATGGGGAGCAGACTGTCCTCCTGCTTTTCATCAATGACCGCTTGGTGGAATCGAGTGCGATCAAGAGAGGCATCAAGGACGTCTACGCAAAGTTTCTCACCGACGGCCATCATCCATTCATCTATTTGAGTCTACAAATCGATCCTCGCAGGATAGACGTCAATATTCATCCTAACAAGCTTGAGGTTTGCTTACTCAATCAAGACGAAACCATCGCCCAAATCTGCGCCGAGATTGATAATCAATTGAGATGATGAGTCACATGTCTGCTGGAGGTAGTGTGCTGTCATCTTCCTGTCACATTGGTGTTATTGAACATTGTCATCACATCTTTGTTAATTACATATAAAATAATATATTAGGATATTTGGTGAAGCTGTAGTGAAGCTAGGTGGAGCCCAGAACGTAAAGTGACAGCTAATCCACAAGAAAGAACAAAGCGCACAGCGCAAGAAGAGGTAGAAATAAAAGGATTTGAAGTTTCGATAGCCTGGACGTTGATACCCAACGGATACTGCAGCTGTTCCTTAGCAGCGAAGGGCGAGCATTATTGGCAGATATCTAGAGCGTTCAAGGACGCCCAAACAATTAGGCAAACTTGTAAGTGGGGCGTTGTGGAGGATGAGATTTGCCACCACCTAGGGCCTAGGCCCACTAAGCCTCAATGGAGACTAGCTCTTGAGTATATATACTACTTCTCGTAGCAAAATAATCGAACATCCTTGCAACCTCTGTAGTCAAAATCGGAAAATCGATTTTTTTTTCACGTAATTATAATCGAAAATCGATTATAGGGGTATAATCGATTATAATCGATTTTTGTACTAATAATAGAAAATTTTCTTCTATACTACTACGTAGCTAGCGGAATCGCTTAGTAAGCTAGTAGACTAGCGTATTTATATATCTATATAGCTAGACCTTAATTAATATAGATTATATTCTATAACTAGGAAGATATACTATTAATATTAAATAATTATTAATTTTTATTATTATAAATCGTAATAACTTCTTAACTATTACGATTTTTACTATAGTCTTCTAATTAAAGTTATTAAGAAAAGAATTATATATAATATATAAAATTATATATTTAAGGTTATTAGTAAGTAATAATCGACGCTAAGTCGGATAAGACGTCTCCTCTTACCTCTTCTCCTCCTAACTTCCTTAATATCTACCCGAATTTCATGAAAATTGAAAATTTAGGATGGGCTAGATATACTCTTTCTAAACCTTCCTAATTAGGAAAATGGCTCCCTCGGGTGGAAAATTCCACTCGAATTACGGCCTTCCCGACGTCGAATTTCAGTCTTATCTCTTTAAGACTAAGAAATTCGTTCAGATTCTCGCCCCTCCCGAAGAAGGAAAGCCGAGAAAGGTAATAAATCTATTTATATTTATCTATTAATAAATAGCTAATTATTTAAATATAGGTAAACGTTCGATGTCTAGCTCGAAACTGCAAATATTCGTCTTTTTCTCCTCTTCCTCTTCAGACGAGCAACCTCTTCACTCATTATAAGAAACACCACCCTACGGTTTCTCTTAAGTCATCGACTTATATCCGAGATGACGAAGGTAAGTACTTCTATTTATTTATTTATTAATTTTTTTTTAATATTTAAAAAGAATCTACTCCGAATTCTTCGAAACAGTCTACACTAGAGACGTTTACTACTACGACTTCTCTTCGAAAAAGACCTTCGGATATAGGGCTTAGTCAGCACTATACGCCGGAAGGTCTAATAGAGAAGGTTCTCTATTTTCTTCTCGAAAATAGCCTCTCTTTTCAGGCGATTCGAAGTAAAACCTTTCGGAATCTACTCGAGTACTGCCGGGAGTAAGTTAATCCTTATCTATTTATTTATCTATTTATTTATCTATTTATCTATTTATTAATTTATTAAAATAGTAATAT
>JAABUP010004272.1_pt1 | contig 23637 bp, 29 predicted proteins | sample 5559201 | NCBI WGS metagenome assembly JAABUP01 (sample SAMN10711887, study PRJNA513373) | rock metagenome | isolation source: Antarctica rocks | place: Antarctica
GGTGCGGACTTGCTGCACAGTGCAGAAGCTAATGCTGCTGCTCTCTGTTGACGTGCTTCTGTTCCTGTTGTTGCCATCACAGCATAGTACTTGCTGCACTCACATTATTTGGTCACAGTGTCTGGATTTTCTTGTGCAAATCAAAACCTTTGCCATAATTTCAGTTTGCACTCTTCCATTTGCCTGCCCAGGTCCGTGGAAAGGGGCCTGGATACGGCGGGGTCATGACCCTCGCAAAGATCTCCCAAGCTGGCAGTACCAAACACTGCAGTATAATCTACCACCTGCCTGGTACATGCACATGCGCTCCCATGCCTGCGCTGTATCTACATCAACATTCAAGTTGTAGTGTACCATCCGTGCAGTGTCGAGTGCTTGCAATATCAATCCGCTTGTTGCTCGCCAATCATGTTGCTTCCACTTGTATGAGTTGTAGCACCAGAGACGGGTTTACCATGTAGCGCTGCGCACACCTGCTGACTCCATCTCCAGCCAATGCTGCAAGTGCCTTCATACTGTTGTACAGTGTTGTGCCTTCATACTGTTGTAACCTGTTGGTCAACAGCATGAGGTAGTGTAAACAACTCTTGAAAAGCTCTGGAGCACAGAGGCAACTCATACCAAACTGTTGCTGCGCAGGCAGGCGGTATCAGTTTTGATTTAGTCGTGATTGGCCTATTGTACTTGGCATACCCCGATGGTTGCTGACATAAATTTACATTCCTGTCAAGGCTAAGGCCCTACCGCATGAGGGGGCATCGGCTCTTGTGAAGCATTTGCATCAGTCTGTGGGTTCTGTGCAGGTATGAGAAACTGACAGCCAGACAGAGCAATGCAGCAGCAGCAGCAGGTACAGCACCAGTAGGCACAGCAGCAGCGGGACCAAGCAATGGTCAGCAAGCATTTGTGCCCTTGGCAACACCTCAAGAAACTGCTGATCATAGCACTCATGCAATCTGCAGGTTGGATTCGTTGCTTGTAGTTGCATGAGCGCTGCATGGCTGCGTTGTGCAAGCAATTTATACTGGTCTGCCATCCTCATTAGTCTGGTGGCGCAAAGCGTGTTGGTGTGTGAGGCTGTAAGATCATTGTGTCTGGTCACTGACATGTTTGCTGATGCAGGTTTGAAGCATTGCCAATGTCCCAGTCGACATGTTTCCAGCTTTGCGACTTGGTCCATCCAGACCTGCAGGAGTTGATGCAAGGGTGCAGTCACATAGCTGAAAGCAATGAGCACACAGGTAGGTAGGCATACATACCAGACTGCTGTGTTAATGACACGTCTCTGTTGCCTATGCAGCATACTTGCTCATGCACTGATACTGATGGTGCAGCTTGTTCATGTTGTCAGGGACCTGCTTGACTGCTCTCATCAGCATCATGCCTTACATCCTAATACCAATGCACAAGCAACCTCAGCATGGTCTTGAAGATGATCTTAGTTGGGGCATGCGACGCTCAAGGCAGCGCATGTGCATTGGTTGCAGGGCAACTGGATGTTTGGGCGGGCACATGTTTTGAGTGATTTTGTTATGAATGCACCTGCTTTCATTCACACCTATTTGCCTAGTGTCTGTTTCTGTGATCACCTGTAAGCTATGGCTGGTATACATGCTTGGATTAGAGTCAATATTGTTTCTTCTGCTGTGAAGTGTGACTGCAGTTAAGAACTATATACCGCAACCAGGAGTCAAGACCTTGTTGACTTTCAGTGCGCTACACAGGATGGCTGAGCAAGACCAGCTGGGATGCTGTTGTCAACAAGGTCAATGAGCTTTTTGGCCGTCTCATGCCATAAACACGAGTGGTGAATATTCTAGACACTAGCATGTGGGCTATCATTTCCTTGATATATCGGATCTCAGATACACTGGGCATGTAGGCAGTCGTTTGTAACATCCATGTCTTAGCAATTACTCAAGGCTTCTGCTCAAAAGACTTGCATAACCCCCACCCACGAAGCAACATGAGCTGCACAATGTGCCATGCATGCATGCTACAGTACTGTTTGAAAGACTGCACGACAGACTGTTGTCAAAAATTGCAGCCTCTGCATTGATAAAGTCAAACCGGTCATGAAATGGGCACACGTGGATAGACTGTTGGGGCCACGTGGCATTGTGGTTTCTGTGACGAAAGAAAGTGACGACTTCTGCGTCAACTGCTTTTGCGACACTGAGAGTAATCAGCTTTGGTGAGAAATTCAGCATCTTTCGTCTATCTAGATGGCCCCTTGTTGTCAAGAGGCAGTCGTTTTGTAACGAATTATGAGCCACACATGCTTTAGCCACACAGTTGCGCATGCGTTTAGCCATACTCAAAGATAGCCTTCAAAAAATAGGTGGTGCACCTCCAAGAAAAATCTCTGCGGTGTGCTCCTCTACTGTCATACCTTGGCAGCAAGGCTGAACAAATTCCCTAAACCAAAATTGACCACAGCAGCAACTCCCTCCTCTAGTGTCAAGTCCTGCGGCCGCTGAAGAGACATGATGTCTGGCACCTGCAAGGACACTTTAATCATGTTGTAACTGGATGGCATGAACGACCTTCCAACCTGGAGTTCCTGTATCTGAGTCATGACTGATCAGTGTTAACACTTCGAGCTGCAGAGGAAGCGCAAGGACTGATATGCTTGTGTTCACAGCTGGGGAGCGCCGTTTGGGTAAAACTTATGTCCTAACTTATGTCCTGACGATTTGGTAGGTGTGAGCTGAGCGCCAACCATTGTGCATTATTGACAGCAATGAGCTGCTCTTGTTGTGTAATGCTGAGCGCCAACCAGTGCGCATTATTGATAGCAACAGGCTGCTGCTGTTGTGTAAGACTGAGCGCCAACCATTGTGCATTAATGTCAAGAATGACCTGCTGTGGTGTATGACCATGCACGGCCTTGGAAATGATTTCCTGCTTTGGTTGAGCACATAAAGCTTACATAGCAATTCCAGGCCATCACACAATCATAAGTCAGACTAACAGCAGGATTTAAGCATGTAGCCTGCATGTACATCTGTGATACAAAAGCTGCATGTCCTGTTGTTGCTGCATAATACACATACAAAGAGCAAAAACTCAAAAGAACAATCTGACCTTGACAGATGACTCTGGCGCTCGCTCCTCATCTCTCAGAGCTCGCAGTGCCTCACGTACTTCTTCAGCCTGCTCAGAGAGGCCGGCTTCCCTGAGTTCTCTCAGCTGATCATTGTACTGCTCAACCAGGGCTTCCTGAGTGGCCCCTGCATGCCAACAACCAAATGGCACAGCATGTTCCCAGCCACTGCTGCCAGGCAAACAAGGTTGATCCTGCAGCAGTACTAGCTATCAATGCATGCAATGACTGAGGAGGAACTCAACAAGTATGTTTTTGTTTGCTTTTTGTGCAGAGCTATACCCACAAATGGCTTGAAGAGCCTTCCTGAGATGCAACTGCTGCAACTGCAATGATATAAAGACACACAGCATTAAAGCTCTGTCTCCCGTGGGGAAAATCACTCAACATGCTAAACATGGCTGGGTGAAGTCAACTGTGTGCAGATCAGCAATCTGGCTTGTAACACAACAAAAGACAATGTCTTTAGCATGCCGCTAGCAGAATGTGAGACCGCAGCCTAAGGTGATCCTGATGCTTTGACTAAGACAGGTGTGCAAGCGATGAGCGTGTGTGAGAGCGTAGCATACCAGTGATGGCATGAGAAAGCTTTGTGGGCAATAAGCCTGCAGCAGCGCCAAGGGAGAGACCAGCAGCAGCAGCAACAGGACCCAACAGAGACGGCCGTGCTCTGTAGCTTGGCATCAGTGACTGAAGCTGCTGCAGGTGACCCTTCTCCTGATCCTGCATGCAAGCGATGATGCTTGGTACCATCTTTGTCTGGCCTCGGCTAGCAACGCGTGAGTCATACACTTGACCTGATGGCTATAACAGGAGCTGTGCACAACTGATGTTGGCGCTGGCACCGGGCTTAACAGACAATGTGCAGCACGTTATGCAGGAGATGTGAATCAAAGCTGCTTAAGGCAAGGGCTATGTATTTTGTTGGAGGAGTATTGTACCTTGAAGTAATCTAGGTCAGGTCTGTTTCCAGCTGCCACCATTCTGCGCCCTTTGAAGAGTCCAACAGCTGCCATCTGCGATTCGCAACAAACCATTGAACTTTGGTGGACCAAGTTTGATGTACACATGTCCTCAATGCTGCTGGAGAGACAACACTGACCTCTGCTGCCAAGTCTGATCTCAGCATTCTGCCCAACAGCTTAGTATCTTCTGTTCTAGGTGTAAAGGTGCTGCTGCTGCCGGATGTGGAAGGGCCAGTATCAGCTTCCAGGGGATTTGCTCCTGAACTGGGGTCAAATGACAAGCTGCCTGTGCCAGACCCAGAAGGTGAAGCAGCTTCTGTGACTGACACTGTTTGCCCTGTGACGCCTGACTTCAGAGCACCACCACCAGAGCTTGGGTCGAAAGATAACGTGCTTGCTGAGACTACAGGTTGCCCCTATTCCGGCAAACAAGGCGATCAGGGGCAGGTGTGAAGCTGTCAGTCATGGAGTGCATACAATCCGTCGGGTCAAAGCACCTTGCCCCTTCTTTGATCCTGTGTGGCAGAGGCTGCTCGCTGAGATGGCCAGCACTCTTCCGGCTGGACGCACATAACGCGAAAATCTCGCAGCTGAAAGCTTGCATATTGCTTGATCTCACGATCAATTATCCGAAAGGCTCTGTGGCCTCTGCCATGTTTCAGAAGGGGAAGCATGGGCGTGCAGCCAAGGCCTGTTGCCGATGCGCTGCGTTGAGAGACACAAGAGCAAACGAGACCTTTTATTTACAAAAAAATCGAGAAGCAATGACTCGCCCTTTGCCTTCGATCAAGATGCAAGGCCGAGCTTCTGAAGCTTCTGAAGCTCAGCTTCATGCCATGCTTCCAGCATCAAGATTCAAATGTGCACCATGATGTCAAAGTTTCTCTGGCTTGCATCAGATGCGCCCGTTACTATCCCACTGAGCTAAAGAGGAGAGGTGCGATTGCTAGTTCGTGATGCAGGAAAGTCATTGACACTGATGAGAAACTTGTCCACCAGTCTCCTGTGATCCTTAGTGCGGACACTATTATGCCTAAGAGGCTTATACCCAAGATGCTGTTGCTGGCTCTTGTGTTGCCGCTTTGCACGCTCTGCAGCAGCTGATGCAAGGGCTTCTTGGTCCACACGCTGACCCATGACTTCTCTACCAGCCCTGTGGTACCTCTCCTCCAACATGATGGCTTCACCAACATCAGCTGCATTTTCTGCTTTGGCTGCAGCTGACTTGCCTAGACTGATTTGCTTGTCTGAGCTGTCAACAGCTTGGCTAGCGCATGCGTTCAACATGTCAGCTTCTCTGCCAAGCACCACAGTGTGTACTTCATCGGCATGTGGGCGTCCCATACGCACTTGTCTGGCTACATGACTCAGGCCATGATCATCCTTCCTCAGGCCATGATCATCCTTCCAAAGCTGTGTTTGGCTGTCATAATGCTTTTCACTGTTCAACAGCATGCTAGAAATGCTGCTGCATGTGCTGTCTACACTGCTGGCGTTCTTCGTCAGCTTGTGTGACGGCATTGCCTGAACATACTGCTATGTGGAAAGAACCCAACCAGTGGGGCTGCTTGGAGATGGCCTGAGCTTTGGGATTCTGCGGCTACCCGTGGCTCTGGCTAGCGCTGCTGTCCTCTCATACAGAGCATGTGCCTCCACCTCCTCCACCATCTTGGCCACACTTGCTTCCCTTGCATTGCCACCCTGCAGCGCTGGAGTAACATGTTTTTGGGACTGCATCAATGCATATTACTGTTGGTCCGCTGACTGCCACAACAGGACCTTGCACAGGGAGCTAGCGGTTGAGCATGATATTGCCAGAAGGCATCACAGCAGCTGCTGCCAAGCCCTCTGCTTTGCTAATAATGCATTGTCTTGTACGAGGTCATGCAGCAGCATCTGTAGATGGAACGGGCAAGTACTGCATGTGGATATGGGAAAGAAAGGAGCCGTCTATCATGCATAGCACAGCACTCTTGGCTGCCACAATCATACAGGCGTGTATCATTGCGGCAATACTGTATGCCTGCACCAGAGGGCAGCACAAACTCTCCCTCCATGAAGTCCCGCCCTTCTTGAATCTCGTTGGCCACAAAGGTCTCAAACTCTGACCACTCCATGATACCACTGCCATCAATGTCTACCAGATTGAACAGCTCCTCTACTGTCTGAGTGGTGTGTGGGATGCCGGATGCCTGCAGGTGATTGGAACCTTGATGCCTATAATTGATCAAAGAGCAACATGCAGGCAAGCATCATAGCTAAGAGATTGCATTGTGCAATGCCCGGCACATGGACTATAACATGTCCCATGATAGGCCTTGAATGTGACCAGCAGGGGACGTCACTGTCAACAACTATTTGGAAGCAGGTGCGTGGAGTCAGCTTGATTGTGTGCTACTAAATGCTATGCAAAGCCTGGTTCCAAGCATAAAGTACCCTCATAGCCGCTGCAACTTCATCAAGGCTTAGCTCTCCGGAGCCATCAGTATCAACCAGAAAATACCACTCCTTGATGAAAGCCAAAACCTTTGGAGACAAAGGCGGAAGCGGAAGTCGCTTATCACGTGCAGCTAACCACTGCTTGTCATTGTGTGATGATGCTTGTTTTGTAAGGCTGAGTTTGGGCTTCGACAGCAAGCAGACAATGTGCTCCAGGACACCATCTCTTGTGTCAAATCTGGAAAATTTAAGCTGAATTTAAGATGTTGCAGTACTTACGTGAAATGTACGACTGTCGTGATATAACGCCAGCTTACAGAACCAGGCAATTCAGCAAAGATTCACATCCTGTCTGCGACATGACCGACTGCGCATTGTCACGAGTCGGGAAGAGGTGTAATGGTTCCCTTGTGGCATGCAGATGATTGAGGTCACAGGTGGCAGCATGGCATAGAGTGTAAACATCACAAAATCCTGGCTATGACGGACAAGCTGCCACCTCAGCTTTAGGCTGTGCATGGGCCTCTGCATCCCATTTCCCGCATCCAATACATGCTTTTTTCTTAGTTTTGAATCCGAGGACAGCTTCCCAAACTTGCTATAGCAAGCAAGCTTCAGGAAGTGAAGGGATCAGTGTAAGTGGACATCCATGGACAAAACATGGGTCTCAATACATGCTGTGATGAAGTCGAAATTTTAGGATGGCGCCTGCCTGCGCATGAGGCTTCATCTGCAGTTGGATGCATCAAGCTGTGCTCAAGCAAGCTTATCTTCAATCCGGTTGTTTTGCACCAGTCCAAACTCATGCCGCTGTTTCACCCATGCACATCAGTACTGCAAACTTGACAAATAATTCATTTCAGTGCCTGAAAGTATTGCTGGAGCCATGCAGAGCAATGTATCACAATGCATAATGTAATTGTGGAAGATGCAAGATGCAACGTGATCTAAAGAACAATGAGTCCGTCATTCAATGTCTACCAACCTGGGACTTGCTATGAGTACGCAGTCGCAAGACGTCATGTTTGGTCACATAAGGGTCAGAAATGCGCATACATTATCAGAAATATCAGACAAATCCATGAATGCTTAAGTCTGTATAGCGTATAACGAGCTGGGGGGGAGAACCAGCTCGGGAGCTTCGTTTATCTGAAAGCTTTCAATACATGCATGGTTTCGGAGACGTCCAGCTGTTTGCAAATAAGCAAACGCAACACAAGAACAAGACACAAGACCGCATGTGAGTCGTTGCGCTTGCATGCTGAGGTACTCTGGGCTGCTGTGTCAGGCACGGAAATGGTAGAAGCAGAGCAAAGCACTCAAGATTTATTTGTCCAGGCACGAAAACTTCGTGCACAGAAGACGTCAGCAGAGGTTCGTCGTGGCAGACCCGTGAGCGCGTGCAGCCTGCTGTGACTTTCTTGGACGTTCGGTAATGTTGTCTCTGCTGCAGCGCGGCACCTCTCAGGCGTTGCTGCAAGCCCAAACCAAGCAGTGGTTAGCTGCACATGACAAGCGACTTCCACTGCCGCCTTTGTCCCCCAAGGTTTTGGCTTTCATCAAGGAGTGGTACTTCCTTGTTGACACTGATGGCTCTGGAGAGTTAAGCCTTGATGAGGTTGCTGCGGCTATGAAGGTGATCTGGCTCACTTGCTTGATGCTGGGGTTATGTGTAGCATTTACTTCGTACAACCAAGCTGACTCACAATCAAGGATGTAAATGTGTTGCGTTACAGTACTGTGCTAATTGTTCACGGTGTCATACCATGATGGTCGCTTTCAAGGCCCTTCATGGGACATGTCACAGTCTATGTGTTGGGCATTGCATGATGCAATCTCTCAAACATGGTCCTTGCCTGCGTGTAATCAGTTGTCGCTCTTTTGTCACTGCATCAAACTCCCAACCACCAGCAGGCATCCGGCATCCCACACACCACTCAGACGGTAGAGGAGCTGTTCAATCTGGTAGACATTGACGGCAGCGGTATCATGGAGTGGTCAGAGTTTGAGACCTTTGTGGCCAATGAGATTCAAGAAGGGCGGGACTTCATGGAGGGAGAGTTTGTGCTGCCCTCTGGTGCAGGCATACAGTTTGCCGCCATGGTGGATGTGTTACGCCGTAAGAGCCGCCTGGCAGCTGTCATGAAGGTCAGCACCAACACAGCAAAATGATGCTTATCATGTGACAACCAGCTGCCCACTACGTTGTAAAGCACATGCCGGCTAGACAACGCACACCTGTATGACTAAGTTTGCTGCGCTTTGCATGATAGACGGCTCCTTTCTTTCCTGAGTTGACCTGCAACATCTGCCTGTCTCATCTGCAGCTGCTGCTGCATGACCTGATACAAGACAACACATTGTTGGCACAGCAGAGGGTTTTGCAGCAGCTGCTGTGATGCCTTCTGACATGCATTGGCAATATTACTCATATGTTCATTTGACATGTGTCTTCGCCTGACGTCAGGTTTGTACCGCCCTGAGTACCTCCCTGTGAGGAGAGGTCCTATTGTAGCAGTCAGCAGACCAACAAAAAATGTGTATTGACATAGTCCAAGTAGTTATGATCTACCGCTGCAGGGTGGCAATGCAAGGGAAGCAAGTGTGGCCAAGATGGTGGAGGAGGTGGAGGCACATGCTCTGTATGAGAGGACAGCAGCGCTAGCCAGAGCCACGGGTAGCCGCAGAATCCCAAAGCTCAGGCCATCTCCAAGCAGCCCCACTGGTTGGGCCCTTTCCACAAAGCAGTCTGTTCAGGCAATGCCTGCACACAAGCTGACGAAGAACGCCAGCAGTGCAGGCAGCACGTACAGCAGCATTGCTAGCGTGCTGTTGAACAGTGAAAAGCATGACGACAGCCAGACACAGCTTTGGAAGGATGATCATGACCTGAGTCATGTAGCTAGACAAGTGCACATGGGATGCTCACATGCTGATGAAGCACACACTCCAATGGTTCTTGGCAGAGAAGCTGACATGTTGAATGCATGCGCTAGCCAAGCTATCAACAGCTCAGACAGACAAATTACGCAAGGCATGCCAGCTGCAGCAAAAGCAGAAAGTGCAGCTGATCTGGGTGAAGCAATTATGTTGGAGGAGAAGTACCACAGGGCTGGTAGAGAAGTCCTGGGTCAGCGTGTGGACCAAGAAGCCCTTGCATCAGCTGCTGCAGAACGTGCAAAGCAGCAACACAAGAGCCAGCAGCAGCATCTTGGGTACAAGCCTCTTAGGCATAATGGTGTCTGCACTGAGGATCACAGGAGACTGGTGGATAAGTGTCTTGCAAGTGTCAACGACTTTCCTGCATCACGAACTAGCAATCGCATCTCTGCTAGTTAGCTTAGTTGCTATGTAAAGGGCATATGTGCTGCAAGCCAGAGAAACTTTGCCATGATGGCACCAATTTTGAATCTTGCTCCTGGAAGCATGGCATGAAGCTTGACCTTGTATCTTAAGTGAAGGCAAACATTGAATCACAGCGACTCTGTTCTTTGTGTGGACATTTATTCTCCTCTGCTCTTGCGTCTGTCGACGCAGCGCATCGACAACAAGCCTTGGCTGCTTTGGCTTTGCAGACCCATGCTTCCCTTTCTGAAACAGGGCAGAGGCCACAGAGCCCTTCAGATAGTTGAGTGTGAGGGCAAGCAATATGCAAGCTTTCAGCTGCGAAATCTTCACGTGACATGCATCCAGCCGGAAGAGTGCTGGCCATCTCAGCGAGCAGCCTCTGCCACACAGGATCAAAGAAGGGACAAGGTGCTTTGCCCCTACAGATCCTGTGTACTCCATGGCTGACAGCGTCAGATTTGTCCTTGATTGCCTTGCTTGCTGGAATAGGGGCAGTCTGTAGTCTCAGCAAGCACATTGTCTTTCGATCCAAGCTCTGGTGGTGGTGCTCTGAAGTCAGGCGTCACAGGACAAGCAGGTCCAGTCACAGAAGCTGCTTCACCTTCTGGGTCTGGCACAGGCAGCATGTCATTTGACCCCAGTTCAGGAGCAGTTCCCCTGGAAGCTGATACTGGCCCTTCCACATCTGGCAGCAGCACTTAGAACGGAAGATACCAAGCTGTTGGGCAGAATGCTGAGATCAGACTTGGCAGCAGAGGTCAGTGTTGTCTCTCCAGCAGTGTCAAAGACATGTGTACATACAAGACTGCCCGTAGTGTTGTGTGAACAAGAATCAAAAATTTGTTGCAATTTGCAGATGGCAGCTGTTGGACTGTTCAACGGGCGCAGAATGGTGGCAGCTGGAAGGTACCACTCCTCCAACAAATCACATAGGCTTTGCCTTAAGCAGCTTTGAGCCTTACATCTCCTGGATGGCATGCTGCACACTGTCTGATTAGCAGGGTGCCAGCGGCAACAGTAGTCATGCACAGTTCCTGTTGTAGCCTTCTAGCCAAGCATGGGACTGGGGTGGTGACTCACCATTGGGGACCCTTTGTTATAAGAAGCATGCCACGAGGTCGCCACACCCAGCCCAGGCTAGACAAAGATGGTACAAGCATCATTGCTTGCATGCAGGACCAGGAGAAGGGTCACGTGCAGCAGCTCCAATTGCTGATGCCAGGCTACAGGGCACGCCCGTCTCTGTTAGGTCCTGTTGCTGCTGCTGCTGGTCTCTCCCTTGGAGCTGCTGCAGGCCTACTGCCCACAAAGCTGTCTCCTGCCATCACTGGTATGCTACGTTCTCACACACGTTCATTGCTTGCACACCTGTCTCGGCAAAGCATCAGGAACACCTCAGGCTGCGGTCTCACATCTTGCCAAATAGCATGCTCAAGACACCATAAGTTAATTATGAGCCAGGTTGCTGATCTGCACACATTTGTCTTCATACAACCATGAACTTTCTGTTTCCCCTTTGGAAACAGAGCTTTGCTGCTGTGCGTCTCTGTTTCATTGCAGTTGCATCAGTTGCACCACAGGAAGGCACTTGATGCTGTTTGTGGGTGCGCTCTGCGCAGCAAAAACTTCCATTTTTGCTGAGGTCCTCCTTGGTCATTGCATGCATTGATTGCTGCTGCTGCTGCTGCTGTTCGCCCCTGTCTGACTGACAGCAATGGCTGGGAACATGCTGTCCCAAAGTCATTTGGTTGTTGGCATGCAGGGGCCACTCAGGAAGCTCTGGTCGAGCAGTACAACGATCAGCTGAGAGAGCTCAGGGAAGCTGGCCTCTCTGAGCAGGCTGAAGAAGTTCGCAAGGCACTGCGAGCTCTGAGAGACGAGGAGCGAGCGCCAGAGTCATCTGTCAAGGTCAGATTGCCCTTTTCAGTTTGTGTTCTTTGTAGGTATACTATGCAGCACCAACAGGACATGCAGCTTTTGTATCACAGATGTACATGCAGGCTACATGCTTAAATCCTGCTGTTTGTCTGACCCCATGGTTTTGTGCCAGCCTGGAATTGTCATGCAAGCATTATCTGCTCCACCAAAGCAGCAAACCATGTTCAAAGCAGTGCATGGTCACATACAACAGCAGCTCATTGCTGTGATTGATGCACAATGGTTGGCGCTTAGTATCACACAACAACATCAGATCATTTCTGTCATTGACTCCCAATGATTGGTGCTTCACACCCACAAGATATGTTGGGACAAAGCTTCACCCACACTGCGCTCTACAGCTGTAAACACAATCAGATCAGTCCTTGCGCTTCCTCTGCAGCTCGACAGTCAGTGCTGACTCAGATACTGGAACTTCAGGTTGGAAGGTTGTTCATGCAGCGCTGCTGTGTATACATCCAATTGTAAAGTATGATCAAAGCCTCCTTGCAGGTGCCAGACATCATGTCTCTTCAGCGGCCGCAAGACTTGACACTAGAGGAGGGAGTTGCTGCTGTGGTCAAACTTGGTCTAGGCAATTTGTTCAGCCTTGCTGCTAAAGTATGACAGTGGTAGAGGAGCACATTGCAAAGCCTTTCTTGGAGATGCACCACCTGCCATTTGAAGGCTGTCGTTAGTGCATGCGTGAGTGTGGCTAAAAGCATGCGCAACTGTGTGGCATATGTGGCTCCGGCTGACAGGTTTCATAATTCGTTACATAAGGTCTGATCTTGACAGACAAAAGATATTAAATTTGTCACCAAAGCTAATTACTCTCAGTGATCAGGTCGAACGGTCGCAAAAGCAATCGATGCAGAAGTCATCACTTTCTCACGTAACGGAGACCACCATGCCATGTGGCCCCGACAGTCTATCCAACTTGTGTCTATTTGATAACCGGTTTATCAAATTGCAGAGGTTGCAACTTGGGACAACAGTCTGTCGTGCGGTCGTTGAATCCAGCAGCTTACAGCAGCAGCGAAAGGCAGCAAACAAGTGGCACACACCCGTGAGCCTACCTTGCCGGTGCAGCAAGCCAGCTCGCCAAGATGAAGCGTAAGTTTCCTGCACGCGACTGAGCTGTTGTGGCGTTGGCATATGCGGCTTTGTACAGAAGGAAATTTCCTGGGATGCACATATTGCATCTTCACTATTGCCTGTTGCAATCTTGCGTACGTCGTACAGCCTGTACCCTTGTGCCACAAGTTGGAGTTGGGCACTTACGAGACCGGTGACGTACTGGACATCTGTTATGCGGTTTCGCCAGTGTCATGCATAATAGACAAGTTTCTGTCAAACAGTTGCCCTGTCTTGCCATTGCGTTTTTGTAAGCAGCTCTGTGTCAGCTCAGCAACTTCATACGGCCAGCATGTATACAGCTTGGCAGACGAGACGACCGGCTATTTGAATGTTTGCCTCGCCCCGCAGGCTTGGCAAGCATGATGGGCAGGGAGAAGATTCTGGAGCGCGACACCACGTACAACAATACAGTGAATGGAGGCGTTGACCACGTTGAGCTTGTCGATAACGCTGCGCTGCCCAATGCTTACACTGCAACTATCGATGGCGCGTCCCCAGACCCCAAGCTGCACCAAGTGGACGTTCCAGCTGGAGAATCAGTCGAGATCAACAAACCCATTGACCTCAATGCTCTGCCTACCTGGAGGCAGCAGCTCACTTTCCGGGCCCTTTTCATGGGAGCAATACTGGGAGGCGTTTTCTGTATCATGTAAGAGTTCAAGGGCACCTCTGCCCACCATGACGTTACTTCGTCGGCTTGTCCCGTAGAACTGCGTTCAATGCCTCTAGCTGGTACGAAACACGTGGCTAGATCGAAGAAGGCAGTGTCTGACAAGTTTGTCTGGTTTGCAGCACTCACAAGCTGGCTTTGACCATTGGAGTCATTCCCAGTCTCAACATTGCAGCAGGTCAGCCGTGTTACCTACTGTTGTCCCCGCCCCACTTCCCTGTAGCTGACTGAGCTTGACTGATTACGCTGCTGCATTGCTCTTTTTCAAAGGCTATTTGCACACTCGATCTCATGACTAAGAGCATGCAACCATTCCCATGTGAACTCAGGTTCCAACTTCATATGCAGTGCGCATCTTGCCTTCCGCCAAGCTGGCCTTTTGCACAGAGAATCTGCCCCAGTCATATCGTATAGCTTTCCAGAGGCCGCCAATGTGTCATTTGAAATTTTCATGACAACTTGACCTGCCTTTTAACCTTTGCCTTTTGTGATGTGCACATGGCTTGCTGCACAGGTCTGCTGGGATTCATCTTCATCAAGGCGTGGGTGGCAGTTGGAAGCAAGCTGGGTTTCAAGATGCAACCCTTCACCCCTCAGGAGAACACCGTGATTCAGACAACCTGTGTATCATGCTACGGACTAGCTTTTTACGGAGGTTTTGCTACCTACCTCTTCTCCATGACACCCAAGATCCAGCAAGTCTTGGGAGACAATCCAGGTGAGATTCTTCTGATTCTCACATCTCTATCACTTGCATGTACTGTCCACCAAGACTCGACAAGGCTTGGGAGACCGGTTTGAGCAATGCTGTGTGGCATATTGTGTCTTCACAAATAGGCTTGTGGCCACTTCCAGCAGTTCTTGACAACGTGTTCGTCCCCTACTCCCTGCCCCATGTTGCATTGCATTGCCTGATTGTGTTGCATGGATTGTAGACCAGCATCGCGTTTAGCCCATTGACAGCAACTGCTGCATTGCATTGCAGGCAATTCGCCAACTGATGTCCAGCCATACGAAACCGGCAAGGCAATCGCCTTCATGTTGCTCATTGGGTTCACCGGTATCTTCTCCGTGACAGCACTGCGCAAGATCTTCATCATTGACTACAAGCTGGCTTATCCGAGTGGTACAGCTACTGGTGTGCTCATCAACTCTCTCCACACACCGGCTGGTGAAGCACGGGTAAGTTCATGTTCATTTGAAACATTGTCCACTGTTTCTTGAGCATTGAGATGTGCAAAGAAAAATGTAGTTGACTTGTGCTGCGCTTCTGCAAAAAGTGTGGATGGCATACCACTGAGCTATGAAAGACGCAAAATAAGGGAAGGAAATTGGGGGGAAAAAGGATTTGTGCTCTTGTCAATTAAACCGGGTCTATGATGTGCTGCTTCAAGTGTTGCTATAGCTACTGCAATGAAACTTCAAGTGTCCTGTTCTGGTCAGCGGCATATCTGCCAGCACAAGTCAACTGTGCATAGGTTGTGCATCAGTAGCTTGGGCTGTGCATCACTCGCTTGTGCTGTGCTGTGTATCAGTGATGTGCAAAGTTTGTGTGTGTATGCATCTGCATGTATGTGTGCGTGTGTTTATTCATGTGTACTCATCTGTATGTATATGTGTACTCAGCTGTATGTATGTGTGTATTCATCTGGATGTGTGTTTGTGTGAAGTTATCTGTGTGTATGTGTGTGTCAGTGGGCTGATGTGTGCATGTTCAAGTGCAGGCCATGAAGCAGGTGAAGTCTTTGGGCAAGTACTTCTCAGCCAGTTTCCTGTTCAGCTTCTTCAAGTGGTTCTTCAGCTTTGAGGATGATGCTGGACTCTGCTCTGGTGAGTCAACTTTTACAGTACTAGGGTATATAACATCATCTGCACTACTCACCTCAGTCACTGCTGTTGCATGACGTCTAAGCCTCACTCTTGTATTACTGTTGATCTGTTTGCAGAACACTCTCTCTTGACCTCAGTATGACATGCTCAGCTCCCAGCCGCAGACGTTCTTGATACATACAATGAAATGTGCTACTCACATACATTCATGTACCCTTACATGTTTCACATACCCACAATGCTGTCAAGATAATTTGTATAATGATATACTGTCTAGTCTTGACTTCGTATAGTGTGCGGTCTTGACAGTGATGTGAAGCCTTTGCAGAGGCTCAGACCTCTTGAGATCCCAAGGAACCGGCAACTCGTTACTTGCACCAGAAATAGAAGCGATCACCTAGTTTTGATGGTGATGCAGGCGGTTTCTCTGCATTCCCAACCCTTGGAATCAAGGCTTTGGCCAACACATGGAACTTCGACTTCCAGCAGACATACGTTGGTGCTGGAATGATCTGCCCTCTGATCGTTGACTGGAGTATCATGCTGGGTGGCATTGCTTGCTATGTAAGGGCTTCTGCTCCAATGCCCTGGTTTACTGTGCCTAAATGCCCTGCTGCGTTTTGACTTGCCTTTGCATACCTGGCTGTGTGCTGTTCAAGCAGTAGAAAGCCCAACAGTACCTGCATAACTATCCACTCCTTTGTATGATGCACCTGTGCATGCTGCTGGGTTTGTATCATCAAATCTTAGGATACATCTGCCATTGCTTTCTCTGGCCAAGTCAAACTCAGCTATCCATGCACTCAGTGCAATGTTGCTGCTGTCACTGGAAGCTATAGAATCAAAGTGAGGCATGCCTGCGACAGATTATGCAACATGTGAGTGACAAGCATCAGACCCATACCAGTCACGGTAGCTGCTGCAAAGCAGGTGCGCACACAGAAACATTGATGGGTTGTGTGTCGGCTGTAGGGTTGCCTGAACCCCTTGATTGAGAGAAAGGCTGGCGACTGGTACCCAGCAAAGTATGTCACTGGTAGCAATATGCGTGGAGCATACGGTTACAGGGTACGCTCTCTTGTCATTGTTTGCGGACTGCCTGTAGAAGTTCATGTGTCAGCACTTCTTTCGTTGTCTGAAAGTGCTCATGGCATCTCACAGTACTGGCTTAGATGCACTTGCCGTCTGCCTTTTGCCCACACCTCGCACCATTGCTTCTGGTCAGCCTAAATATTACAGTGTGCAAACCAGCCAGCTTGCCTTCCCTGAGTCCTTTGCCATTTTGTTTGGTCGAGTTCAATCATTGCTTGCATGCCTTTCCCTGCACATCTTGCCCCTTTGCTTGGCCAAGTTTGCCCATTGCCTGCACATTTTGCCCTTTCACTCATCCAAGATTCCGTTACCTGCAGGTGTTCATTGCCATCTCCATCTTTTTAGGTGATGGGCTGTATAATCTGGTCAAGATGGTCATTCTGACAGGACGCAACTTCTGGGCACAGAGAAAGGCACGCGACAACCTGCCAACTAACAGCAAGGGTTTGGGACCCAAGGGTGAGCTCATGTACCCTGGAAACCTTACATTCCTTCTTGCGAAACAGTTGGTTGTCATGGTACGTGTGTATTTGCTTGTCTAGGTGATGTAACTCAGGCGAGTTACTCGTCAGCAACACTGGTGTTCCTCGTGACTCGCACTGATGCGTGACGTCTTTTGTTATGACTTGACAAGAGGCAAGAGTGGAGGCATGCAAACGTGAAGCATCATTGTCATCAACCTTGCCTGTCATCACCTGCCTTTTGCCCTTTACTTTTTGCTGTCCTTCACAATCTGCCTATTGTGCCCTTCAGGCTTTGTTGGCAGCAACTTGGTGGAGACAGAGGCAGAGAGCGAGGCAAGGACCACTTGGTTCATCACACAGCGCATCCCTCACTGGGTTTGGATCACTGGCTACATTATCTTTGCTGTTCTGGCCATTGGGCTTGTGCCCCAGGTGCGCAACAGCCCTCTTTGCCATTTGACGATTTTGCAGCAAACAAGCTGATTATGACACGATGCAAGTTCATTCTGATGTTGGAACACAATGCTGTTGCTCATGTGGATGTGATGCAGCCACATTTCTCAGCACTGCTGCAGCCAAGCAATTGCAATGCTGCTCATGCCGCAGCTGTGCCCATACTTTTCCAGCACCATTTCTGTATAGTGCAACTTCATGCCTTACCTACAGTCATGTCGTTGCAGTACTTGTGCACACAATACAGTACGATGCTTTATTTGCTCACAGTGCCATCACCCCCCACCCCGCCCCCCCCCTAAGCCCCCTCCTTGTAACACATAGTCTGCTACTTTCACCTAGAGACAAGGTCTTCCTGTGGTCTGTACATGCATCTTGCTCTTTGACCTGGACATTGTTGAAGTTCTTTGTCCACTGCTGTGTGTTGCTGGTGGTTGACTTAATTGTTGCTGCAGGTTTTCCCTCCAGTGAAGTGGTACTTTGTGTTGGTGATCGAGATCATTGCCCCAGCCTTTGCTGTCTGCAATGCCTACGGAGCAGGCCTGACTGACTGGAATGTGGCCTCCACCTATGCCAAGCTCTGCATCTTCGCCTTTGCTGCCTGGGCTGGAAAGGATGTGAGTCCTTTTTATTATCATCATCTTTTTCTTTTTCTTTTGTGAGCATTATCTTTTGTATTGTTGTTGTGGGCATTTTTTTGTTGTCGTTGTCATCGTATTATGGACCTGAGTCCAAGATCAGTCTCACCCGTCATCAGGATTCTGTCATTGCAAAACCCCAGCCTCCTTGCTTTGAAGATACTCCATGAGCCCGTGCGGTTGCATTTGCGCACTCCTGTGTGCAAAACTTATGGTTGTGTCTCTTAGGTATCATACTGACAAGAAACAAAGCTGTTGCTTGTCTCAGAGATGCTGCACACCACATCAGATGACTGGCTTCACCTCACTTGTGTGCATGCATGTCAGGCATGGCATGGCAAGCTAGCAGAGCCGTATTGGCGTAACCGCAGTCTGTGTTCCTGTGCTGTCTGATCACTGTGCTGATCACTATGATGATCACTTGTGCAGGCACCCAGCACACATGTTGCAAGCAGTGTGAATAGCAGGGCTGCATACGGCCGCCCTTGCTTCCAAGAAATGTTCATGTTCATGTCAATTGACCATGCAATTGGCCTGCAGGGTGGTGTTGTGGCCGGCCTGGGATCAGCTGGGGTCATGTTTGGAGCTGTTGGCGCTGCCTCTGACCTCATGCAGGACTTCAGGACTGGCTACCTCACCCTGGCCAGTGCCAAGGTATACCTTACCTCTGTTACTGATCTGCTGCTACTGCTACAGTAACTACCACTGTTGCTACAACTGTTACTAGTTCTGCTGTTACTACTACCGTTACTACTACTGTCTCCACTACTGTTACAACCACTGCTGTTACTGCTACTACCGTCACAACTACCATGACTGCTGCTGTTACTACTACTGCCACTACTGCTGACACTACTGTCACTGATGTGCTGTCTGGGCTGTCTGTGTTGCTCAACTGAAAGATCAGAAGACTCAAGAAAAGTCGATGCTGGAAGGCAACCACTTTGGGAGCCTTTGGTAGTCAGCTGAGCTTTTTAGCTCAGCTGCAGTGACAGCCCGGACCTTGCTTGACTGCTGTGTTTGCTGAGTGCTGCGTCTTGGGGCAAAGGGTCTTTGGTGACACTCATCACGAGACGATGCTCAGGGCTGGGCACTGCATTGACCTCAGCTTTGGCCCTGTGAAGCTATGCTGCCCATGTGACATGGCCCCGTGTTGCAGCAGATGTCCTGTGAGGCCTGGCTGATGTAGATATGCTGTTGACATGCTAAAGTTGCTGAAACAGACACTTGCCGTACTCTAAACAGACAAGATGCGTCTGTTCTGGCATGCCATCTCAGCCTGGGCTTTCCCTGACCTGAGTCATAACGCATGTTTGCTGCTCACATGATCACAATCCCGTCCCTGCTGCTGTTTTCTCTCACTGCATTTGATTCCTTGCATGTATGGCTGCGCAACAATTCCTGATGGTGTCTTTCACATTGCTGCAGGCCATGTTTGCTGCTCAGCTGATTGGCATGTTCACCGGATGCTTCTTGGCCCCTGCAACCTTCCAGATGTTTGTTGCCGGACAGCCCAACCTGGGGGAGCCGGGGTCTGTCTACCCCGCCCCCTTTGCCCAGGTGTACCGTAACATAGCTGTTGTGGGTGTTGGAGGAGCATCTGAGCTTGGCAAGCACTGCCTGTGGGTAAGAGCCCGTTCAGAGCGTTCTCATGTAGATGATGCTGCATTGTCTTGGTTGTATGGCTGGTGCCAATGCACATTGTATCATGGCTGCTGTGGGTTTTGGAGGAGCAACTGAGCTCGGCAAGCACTGCCTGTGGGTAGGACATCTGTCTTGTTGACTAACGCTGTCTTGTCAAAGATCTTCAGGTCTTGCTGACTGTTGCGGTCTAGTCTCAATGTTATGGAGTGTTACATGCATTGTATCATGCTTGTTGTGGGTGTTGGAGGTAGGGTTCTTAATTTGGCAAGCACTGCTGCACTGTGGGACAAGCTGCTTCTCATGCACCAGATGTTTGTCTCTAAGCACCTGCTTCACACGCACAGCTACCATTTTCCCCTTTCTTTGGACAGCTTGCTTTATGTCCCTTTGCTTGCACTAACAAGCTTCATGCATCCATGCAGCAGGGCTTCGCTCACACACATGCAGCCTGATTGATCTTGCATGCAGCTGCCTGAAGTCCCACAGTTCGCTGCTCACTCCTATTCATTCATTTTTCATTCACGGGACATAGGGCAGAAGTTTTATGACATAGAGCATAGGTCAGAAAGCTCATGGCAGTGTAAGGCGGCTCAACAGAATAGGGTTCAACCAAATTGACAGGAACCTTAGGAGCCACCTGGATCCCACAGCACAGAAGTGACTATGACTTTGTTCAAAGGATTGGACATTTGAGTCTCTTCATACAACTGAATATGATAGTGAGTCTCCATGGAGAATTGCCCAACAGCATTGCCGTTTCTTTGCCCTTAGCCAGATGCTCACTGTGACCTGTGTGCTGCAGATCTGCCTGGCCTGCTTTGTCACTGCAATCCTGATGTCCCTCACCAGAGACCTGCTGCCGGTCAAGTACGGCAGGTTCATCCCTTTGCCCATGGCTATGGCTATCCCCTTCCTGATTGGAGGCTACTTGGGAGTGGACATGCTTTTGGGTGGTGTCATTGTCTGGATCTGGCGGAAGGTCAATCGGTACAGCGCAGACACCTACTCTATTGTTGCAGCCTCTGGTATGATTGTGGGAGATGGAATTTGGACCGTTCCGTCGTCCATTTTGGCTGTGGCTGGTGCGGAGCCTCCAGTCTGCATGCAGTTCATGACTAAGGCTGCAGCTACTGCAGCAGCTGCTGCTGCAGAGGCTAGCGCTTAGGACTCTGAAGTTGCAAGTGATTGTGAGAAGGAGACACGTCAAAAAGACAGATGTGCTTGTTTTGCAAAGTTTGATGAATGATGGCTTGCAAGCTGCAGCATGTGTCTGATACGACCTGGACTCCTCTGGAAATCTGGCATTGGGGATTTGAAAGTATTCAAGAGAAGCGTTCTGTCTCATTGTGACGCTCGTCGTCAGGCTTATAAGCTAAATTAACATAATTGATGGCGTGTGGGTTTTGTCATTTTGGCCTTTTCAAGCTTTGCAAGCATGACATCTTGAGTACTGTTGCATTGCAGCTGTCAGATAGTTACTGGCAGCCCGCTCCTGTTTTTGAGCTTTCTTACGCCAAATCGTATGGCTTGTGCACATTCATCTTATTGGCATGAGTGCCTTTTTCTCTGAGCTGTTACAGGTCCATGAGTTGCAGCAAAGTGTGCTGCACCCTTGACTGGGCATGTTTTCTATCTAATGTAACACATGTACACATGCAAGCCTGCATGGGCAGCTCAAATGGCCATCATGTATTATGCAGCTGCACGCTAATGTACTTTTCTGTGTAAAATCTGCATGGCACATTGACGAATGTAGTTGCATACTAGACATGAGATGTGCAAGCTTACAACGTGTAGAGATCTTAGCCTCTGCAATCTCAAAGCTACATGCATAGCAGCAGTCTGTTTCTGACAGCTGCCATTGCTTGAAGCCAGTTGCATGCCTTGGTAATCGTGTTATTACAGGTGCCAATGAAGCGTGTCACGAAACGCTGTTGACGAGCAGAAAGCTATGCTGAAACATTGCAGCTTACCATTTTATGCTCTGTAATTGAGCTGCAACTTGGTGACGCTAGTCGAACAAGCAGCATGTCCCTTCCAAGTCAGCTCAATCAGACATTGGTGTAGCATGCATGCATGCATATTGTGCAGCTGGTGTTGCTCTGCGTGTAGTATATGCAAGTCTTTTGAGCAGAAAACCCTCCGTCAAACCATAAAACGTCACAGTAAATGTTGAGACATCAGTTTTACAAAGGAATGCCCATATGGTAGTGTCTAGAGCATACATGCCTTGTGTCTTCTCATGGCATGAGACGGCCAAAAAGCTCATTGACCTTGTTGACAACAGCATCCCAGCTGGTCTTGCTCAGCCCTCCTGTGTAGCGCACTGGATATTAATCAAGAGGGTAACTGTTGCAATGTATATTCCTTGACTGCAGGCCCGCTTCACCCCAGACAGACACAATGTTGACTCTATGCCAAGCATGTACATCTACCATGCTTAGCGTAGAGTCAGGTGATCACAGAGACAGACACTAGCCAAACAGGTGTGCATGAAAGCAGGTGCGTTCAAAGCAGTCATCACTCAGAGCATTTGTTGCCCTGCGACCATTATACACCAACTGCCTTGAGCATTGCATGCCACAAGTAAAATAGCATCCAAGACCATGCTGAAGTCGTTTGTGCATAAGGATTGTAAGGTGAGGCATGATGCTGATGAGAGTAGTCAAGCAGGTCCCTGACAACATGAACAAGCTGTACCATCAGTGCATGAGCAAGGACGCTGCATGGGCAACATAGCTGTGTCAATAGCACAACAGTCTGGTATGTACGCCTCCCTACCTGTGTGCTCATTGCTCTCAGCTATGTGATCGCTCCCTTGCATCAACTCCTGCAGTTCTGGATGGATCAAGTCGCAGAGCTGCAGGACCATTGATTGGGACATTGGCAATGCTTGGAACCTGCATCAGCAATTATGTCAACGACCAAACACCAGCTTACAGATTCCAGCATTAATCACTAAAATGCTTGACCGAGCAGATTAACGAGGCCAAGTCCCAAATAACGTTGCAAAACAGACAAAGTGCTTGCGTAATGTAACCATGCAGCGCTCAAGCAGCTAAGAGTAACAAATCCAACCTGAAGATTGTGTGAAAGCTATGACCAGCAGTTCTTTGAGGCAATGTCAAGGGCAGAGATGCTTGCTGACCAGGGCTTGGGCCTGCTGATGGTGCTGCCGTACCTGCTGCTGGTGCTGCCGTACCTGCTGCTGCTGTATTTGCTGCTGCTATATTGCTTTGTTTGGCTGTCAGTTTCTCGTACCTGCACAGAACTGACAGACTAATGCAAATGCTTTGCGCAACAACAGTTGGTCACAGTTGCCTCTGTGCCCCAGACCTCTTCAAGAGTTGTTTACACTACCTCTTGCTGTTGACCAAGAATTGCAACAGTATGAAGGCACAAGAATGTACAACAGTATGAAGGCACTTGCGGCATGGGCTGGAGATGGAGTTAGGTAGTGTGCACAGCACTACAAGGTAGAACTACCTGCGGCGCTACACCTCATGCAAGCGTGAGCAACAAGATTGGCGGAGCAACATGCAGATTGATACCGCAAGCATTCAACACTGCACGTATAGTACACTACAGCATGTATGTTGATGTCGATACAGCACAGGCATGAGAGCGCATGTGCATGTACCAGGCAGGCGGTAGATTATACTGCAGTGTTTGGTATTGCCAGCTTGGTGGGTCTTTGCGAGGGTCATGACCCCGCCGTATCCAGGCCCCTTTCCACGGACCTGGGCAGGCAAATGGAAGAGTGCAAACTGAAATTATGGCAAAGGTTTTGATTTGCACAAGAACATCCAGACACTGTGACCAAATAATGTGAGTGCAGCAAGTACTATGCTGTGATGGCAACAACAGGAACAGAAGCACGTCAACAGAGAGCAGCAGCATTAGCTTCTGCACTGTGCAGCAAGTCCGCACC
>JAABUP010004273.1_pt1 | contig 23636 bp, 25 predicted proteins | sample 5559201 | NCBI WGS metagenome assembly JAABUP01 (sample SAMN10711887, study PRJNA513373) | rock metagenome | isolation source: Antarctica rocks | place: Antarctica
TGACTTGCTGTGTTCGGAAGGACCGCCGCTTAAACACAGACTTGCGCTTCGCATTAGTGTCGGAGCTCGCACATGTTCCTGGTCCGACCGATACTTATGGGCCCCACTGTACTTGTTATACAGCAGCAGTCAAAAGTCTGCATCCAAGCATGTGCATTGCTGTACATTGCAGCATTTTGTTGCACCCCCAACTCATGAGTCAGCTCATCACTGGGAATTACGTGATCAAGTTTGAAAGGAATAGCTTTAGAGTCCAGCTGTCAGCGAGGGGTATAGCAACTTGCTTTGCCTCGGCGCAGCCGAAGGCGCAGGTAAGCGGAGGTGAGGATTGTCTTTGTCTTTGTCTTTGTCTTTGTCTTTGTCTGCCGTCAAAGTCAAAGTCAAAGTCAAAGTCAAAGTCAAAGTCAAAGTCAAAGTCAAAGTCAAAGTCAAAGTCAAAGTCAAAGTCAAAGTCAAAGTCAAAGTCAAAGTCAAAAAGTCAAATAGCAACCACTCTGGCAAATTTTCTGGCACCTGCAAGTGATTGCACTGAAAACAGGGGCTTGCTGGTTGCAACTGGTTGCAACTGCACAAGCTTTGCTTCAACTGACAGCAAAGCTTGCTCAACAAGCAAACTCCTTGTCTTCTGTGAAAATGCTCTGGCTAACAGCACACTGCATTGCTGCACAAACTGGATACTACAAAAGAAAGCTGGCCTGTTTTTACAGACAGCACTGCCCTCTTGAGGCCTGCTTGCCTATGGCTTTGGCTTGCTGATGTGCAGCAAACTTGCCCTCTGCTGACAACAGGTTTCCTAGGTCAACGCACAGTCAGGGTCAAAGCTCTGCAGCTAGCGCTACGGACGATATCTGCCGCACTGGTCCCACCTATACACGCGTTCCATGGTTTACTGGGCCTACCTGGCCGTACCGCCAGTCAGATTGAGCTGTCATCGCACACGAACTGTTCTGCTAAGCAAGGACTGGTTTTGGATACAGACTTTTGACCACTGTAGATTGGGCCGCTTCTCCACCTGCTCCACCTTAAACCTGACCTTAAACCGGAATAAGGCGCTTTGTTCCGGAATAAGAGCCTAGGGTAATTTCGATTCCCGCCCGTATTCCGGAACAAGCTAACTCCCGTTGCAAACTGGAATAGGAGTTAGCGATAGCTCTATTCGGGAAAAGAGCAGGCGGGCTGTCGCTTTGAACAGCGGAAACTTTTGAAAAGTGAGCTTCGTCGTTAGCGGCTGCACTCACTCTGCTGGTCGGCATCACCGATGTCATCGGACATCACTTGACGGTGGTTGACACCGTCCACCACGCGCAATTTGCCTGATACTGCAGGGCTCCTCTGCAGCATATCATAGAGTCGTTTCGACCAGCAATCTGACATCGCAACCTGACACCGCGTTAAGTTCACGAGCAGCAGCATCGAGACGAACCGAGCCCAGCAGCAGAGGCTGTTGCGCCAACATAATCGAAGAAGTCACCAACAGGCTTGCTTGTAGCTGGCTGGTGGACCACCAGCACGATAGGCTGCGGGGTCTTTGAGCCTGTTCCGGAATAGCAAACGTGACCCTCCACTTTAAACCGGAATAAGGGCTGTCCGGGGACTAAATGCAAGGCTTATTCCGGAATAGTGAACTAACTCCTGTTCAGGTGGAGATAGCCCCTTGGAGACGCAAACATATTTCTCCATTGGTAATTGCATTTCACAAACGCCAATTTTCTAGACCGTACGTTCACAAATAAATGCACACAACACACATGCTGTTGTGTCTAGGATGGCACAGGCACAATGTGACATGTAAATGTATCAGACACAAAGTTTGTCCACCTACTACTGTACCACTGTCAACAAATAGGACAACCAGCCAAGCATGCACTCAACTCTTGTTATTGTCAAAGGACGCTCTAATCAAGCCAATCAGCAAGACACCCTTTAACATCCTAACTCTACTCAATGTAAGCCGACCATGATCAAAGATGTCATTCCCAAGATCAATGACAGCCTTGCCTAAACTAACGCTCTGCACCTTACTGCCCATTGGCAAGCTAATGCTAGTACTTTTAACAACGTTGGGTATTGATACCTGTCGAACTAATGACTGCCAAAGAGTTAGTTCTAGCATCTGGACTGTGAGAGATCCAAAAGGCTAATAAGTGAGCTCTGTAGGAGCCGGCCAAGGATGGAGCTTTGAAATGTGTAGTGCTTGTCGCTTGTGCGTTGCGTGTTCCACATGTAGCGAAAATGTCATAGGAACTTCCATATTTTGCAAACATTTTGCTCAATTGAGCTTTCCTGCGTGTTGGTCTGTTTTGATATTTGCTCCCATCAGCTGCAGATCGATATGCAAATGAGTGTTTTGGTTTGCTTGCATGGTCTTGATTATCCCTACAATTGTGTCGTTGTGCACTGTTTCTGTCTCCTGCGTTTTTATGCTTTGCTTTATCTTGCTTATGTATGCAGTGCTCATCGCCTGAATTGCGTGCATATGTGTCAGAGTATTCGGTTTTGCATGTTGCATGAATTGGTGTAGCCAGCATAGAGCCTTTATATATATATTTGCGTAACTGACCACTGACCTTTTGCCAGATTCCTGCTTATGTCAGGGATATGTAATGGTTTATGAGTCATTCAACCTTAAGGCTGCAGCTGTGAGTGTGTGCTAAACCCCATCAAAACAAGCGGTGTGCATGTGTGAAGATCCAACAATTCCTGGAACAGCCCTATTTTCACACCTTACAGCCCTTCCCCAACTGCCCTCAGCCCTGTGGTATTTAAGGCAATACTGTAGGCTATACTTACCTATTTACCTATTTACAAGATTTCTAGAGAAGTATAGAGGTTAGCTCAGAGTTGAGCTTCTGAGGAGGTTTTAGGCTGTGCTGTACTACAACGCAAATGTGTTCATTACGGATGCGGGTTTGACGGAGGTCTTTCGAAATCTGCAGACCACAGCTGAGCGGCACAGCGGAGCGCAAACATCGTCTCACAGATACTTGCGACGAGCGACGCTTCAGCTTACTACCACAGCTCTCGATGGCCTTCCACTTCTGACGGAGCAGATTTGACCTCCGTTAGAAAGTGAAGTTGGTCGGGACCTACTTAGGTCACACGCTTCGGAATCAAAATGTGGCCGATCTGACCCAAGGTCAAATCGCCGTGCGGTCCGGTGCGGATGGGGCCATAGGCAGTGTACGGGCCGAACACCGAAAGCTTCGGCTGCTGAAAGGCACCGAAAGGCTTTCGGCCCGACCGAGACCAGAGGGCCCCTGTACCGATTAACCGAATGAGGGCAAGGGTTTCTGTAAACCCTAGATCCTCCGCGGTTAGTAACAGGGCCATAATAGGTTAGTAACATGGCCCATAGGGTTCGGAAAGCTTGCGTGGCGCCTTGTGATCAGCAACATAGCAGCTGCACTCCGACAGCTTAAAAATGGTGAGTACTGGTCTCACTGGTGACTGGGCCGGTATTGATTTCCCTGCAAAGTTTCACCTCGCAGTGCTGTCTGCAGATGGCTGGCTCCAAAAAGGGTCTCGTGCAGACAAAGAAGTTGCTACCCTCCGAGGAGATCAATAAGCACCCCGTCGTCAAGCACTATTTCTATCTCAACGTCCTCGCCAAGCAAGCGCCTTCCGGACAGCAGCAAGCCACCTGCACGCAATCGGCAAGCCAGCAAGCCCAAGTTCGCTGAGGCTGACATACGTTTCAGTGGCGGGTCACTGGTTGCACGCTGCCAGCTGGCTTTCATATGTGTGTACTTCTCTTTCATCTTCCATCCTCAGCGGCCCCCGGAACCACCACAGCAATGCTGTAATATGACTGGTGAAAGTTACAAGGGCTTAGCAATATTCAGCACTTGCAAACGCTGAGGCATAGTGGCACGGGTTTGGGGACAATTTAGATCTGCATGTAATAGCTCAGCTTAAGGTCCCCGTGTATAGACAGCAAACAACAGCTTTTGGTACGTATGTTGCTATCACAGCTTGCTATGCCATCAAGTGTATCTCTGACCCAGTGTTAGTAATGGTCCATGGTAGCCAGTGCAATCTATTATCGTCCTTGACACAGCTGCTCGATGATGATCAGTGTTTCCTTGTACACAGTGGTTCCTTGCTTGCTCTGAACCTCTTTTGATCAGGCGATCCGAGTTGATGCCATTTAAATTTATGGTTCAGTGTGTACAGTATGTAACATCACTACTGTGGCTAGTGTGTACATCACCACTGTGGCTAGCGCTAACCTTCTGTACAAAATCTCCAATGTAACACATGTTCATTTGCTGTCATTGACGTGCTCCAAAGCCATGTTGTTGGGCTTGCAATTGGCATGCCTAGTGCTGCCACGCATTCATATGATGCTCCACTCGTATCAGTGCCAGTGAAATGTTCAAGACCTATGGCCAGTATCGTGCCATCGACACATGGAATGCTACAATGCAAACACGCAACTCATAAAAGCACTTGCCTTTCCTCCATTCTAGCACCGCCGATCTGCTCAGGAAAGCTGGAGCAGTGTCTGCTGGCATTGCTTGGAGCTTTGAGTATGTGGAAACCATTTTGAATGTCCTGACATTGTAGCAATGGCATTGCATGTCAGGGCATTGACTACTGGAGCTGTTTCTGTGGTGGATTATGTGGCACCAGAGGTACAGGTTGGCTGTTATACCTGGCAAAACCAGATTCAGTCCAGCATGGAAAAGATTGCTGCTGCTGCCTGCCTGTTCTGGGGCAACTTATGGGATTATCCGTTCCTTGTTTACCACCACAACTATGGGAACAGAGCACGCTGAACGCTGTCTGAAGCTGTCTCACTGTTTCAGAGACTTCAGTCCAGTTCAGCCCATGCTGAAACTGTCCCATCTGGATCACTTCAGATAGCAGTTCAGATAGGTCTGATTGTGTCTAATTGTGCAGTATCAGACAGGTCTTATTGTGTCATATCTTTTACATAAGATAGGATCTGACTGAGGCTGATATTCTCATCAGATGAACTGGTACTTACTATCGCACAGCAAGGCTGTCCAACAGGGAAAAGATGTTGCTCTTCATCATGCATATGTACCTGTGCACGTACATTGTGCTAGTTGCACAGAATGCTTGGTGCCATTACCACACAGTCCCGGCGAGCTGCAAGTCCTGAGGCTACTGGTTGCTTGTACAAATGTTTGCATTTGTACGTCATAAGGTCACCCCAAGCTTCTTCACTGGGTCCACATCGCCACAACATAACAGTTGTTCTGTCCTGTAGCCATGCCTATTGTGAACAAGCACCCATGCACCATATTGTGACTTGCCTGTAACATGGACATCCCAGCCAAGTCTGGCGTGATACCAGTCTCCACAGCAGGCATAGATGCTTGAATAGACTAGCTCAAGGTTCACCATGCTGGCAGGGTTGCACATGGTGGCCATCATCTCTGCCAGCCTGCCCTTGTTGCCTGCTCTCACAAGATGTTGTTCCTCACACATATGGGAAAACTGTGTAAGTGTGGTGGGTGCATGGCCAGTGATAGTAAAGTTTCGTGCATGATCACCGAGACACAATGAAGCTGGCAGCGCACAGCCAGTATTGCATGGACTGCTTGATGAGGCAAAAGACTGTGAATGCAACAGCAGTGACGAGCAGCAGCTCGAGCAGTGGCTGAACAACAAGAAAAGCCCAGTACATAAGTGGTCTGAGCTGTAAATGAGAACTTTGGCACCAGAGATTTGCAGTTGCTGACATGTGACAAATGAAAGCTCTGAGGTCTGCAGGTTGTGCAGACAGGTCCAAAAAAGATAGCTAGACGCCTATGTGTGTTGCCAGCACTCTCCCCTTCATGCATACAACAGGTTGCCAAAGTGAGCTGTCATCAACAAGCTCAAGACACGGTTGCAGCATACCTGGCAGTTCTTTGCAATGCAAAGTCGGCAGCGGCTCGCTCACACGAGTCCCAACCAAAATTAGAAAGCTTCATGCCAGCCATTTGGCAGCAAACAGCTTATAAAGCTGCCGGCGATCCAGCCGGCAGTTGGCTGTGCCTCCAACTGAGACACGAAGTGATCTTGCCACAAAGGCTGGCTATGCACAAACGGAGAGGTGAAGAGACCGAGGAACATGCCAGCATTTCTCAGTCGCTGGGCATGGTGCCTGGGGTGCACTGTGAAATGAGAAGGGCCATTTGTTTGCCTGGCAGACCTTGTGGCCTTGCCCCTGCTGCTCTGTGTGTAGCTTGCTCAGCACCAGCATCCTCATCTGCTGCAGCTGCTCCAGAGGCCAAGACCGCTCAAGAGGCTGCCTCACAAGCGCATCTGCATGACCTGGAAGTGCAAAGCAAGCTGGAGCGCAATCTGGCTGTGCTCACCCAGCAGGTGACCAGCCAGCTGTCCACCATTGAGCTGTCAAATCAGAAGACTGCTATCCTCAAGCAGCTTGTCAGCACCCTGCGATCCCGAAATTAGGTTCGGCGACACGGCTCACATGTTGCGCAGCGTAAGCTGGCGGCTTCCAGAACCACTTGCGCTCGTCTCACCAAAGATATGCGCCAGGTGCAGCAGCAGCTGACTCAATGCCAGGCACAATCAACTTTGTTGCGAGCAAGGGCTGAGGCTGCCTCTGTCAAGTCAGCAGAAATGGGCGAGCAACTGCAAGTTGCTCAGCAGTCAGCTCTGCAGGCCCGTTTGCAGAGTGAAGAAGTGCAGCGCAAGTTGGAGAGTGCTCTTGCAGACATGGCCACCCTTGAGGCCTCCACCAAATCCTGCCAGGTGATCATCAACATGCCAGCAGCAAGCATGTATTACCACACTAGATCAACCCACATGCTTTTTGGCCACTTGCTCACTTCATCACGCAACAGCTGCCATGCATTGCCAGTCCTCCTCAGCGAAAACCCATTCACATGCTTCATGTTGAAAGTTTGCCATCTCAATTGACCGTGCAGCATTGTCACCGGCTCCGGCTGGTCTGAGCAGCAACCACTCAAATCAAGGCAGCAGAGTGATGTTAGCACAAGTGAGCATCTGATCATGTGTCTTCAGGTCACCATACACATCTGACACGTGTGTGACTCTGCAGTGTGAACAGCTGTGTGCTGACAACGCTGCGCTGCTTTGTGACCTGGCCAAGGAGAGACAACGAGCCCAGGCTTTGCAAGAGGAGCGCACATGCTTGAGCACAGAAATTGGTAGCAGCCGGGCGCAAGTCGCCGCCCTGCAAGTGCAACTAACGCACACCACGCAGGAGATAGAGGCTGAGTTGCAACATCACAGGGCTGTATCTGCAGCTGACATCGACTACCTGCACAGCCAGCTGCATGAGCGACTGTGCCTCCACGTGAGCGACATGAAAAGCCTGCACGCCCAGCTGCAGCCCAAACTGGATGAGCAGCGCAGGCACTACAAGAAGCGCCTGGCCAAGCTGCACACTGCCCAGGGAGCCTCTGCCACACAGTTGCAGGTGAGCCCTCTGACTCTCACCCTGTCATGTGTTTACAGTGTTTGTTGTAGCTTTGAGGCATCTGTTACCGCTGTCTTCAGCTCGCGAACCAATACTCGCAGCTGAGGCAGTGGGCAAGGTCTTGTGGCTGGCGAGTTTCTGCAGGGTGCAGGCACTGTGCTTTGAGCCGTTCTTTGATATGTGGTTGTAGCATCACTCAGAATAATGGCTTGTGGATGCAGGAGACGCAACCCCAAGTCCAGAAGTTGATTGAGGCAGTCAGGACAGAGCAGCAAACCACAGCTTCAGTGAGGCGGCTGCTGCAAAGCGCAGAGCAACAAGGCTTCAATGCATCATCGCTGCTGCCTGCGCACCTGCGGCCCAAGAGGAAGCCCAGCGCTGAGCAGAAGCAGGTGCAAGCCCTGCAGCGCCAGCTGGCCGACCAGCAGGACAACTGCACCCGTCTGCAGCGTCTTAAGACGCATGCTGTCACATCCTTCAGTGAGGTGCGCTGCTGCATGTCCAACCTGGTGGTGCCCCTTTCCCCACCACATGGTCTTGCTAACCCCATCTACTGCTGCCTGCAAAACAACCATCAAGTACAAACCAGAGCCAATTACTTCCCACTAATGGCGTTCCTGCAGCAAGCTACTGCAACATGCATTTTCCTGTCTTCAGGACGCATTAGGGGAGTCAACAGACAATGACTGGGAAATTAATATACACTAAGCTGGTGTTCAAGGCGTTTGACAATAAAGCACAGATAAATGCAATAGTGATGCCGTAATGAAGGAGGGCGCTAGTATCGCGACACCACACGCTCTACACTAAACTTAGCTGTACAATGTTTAGAAGCCAAGCTAAAAGTGGACTGGCCAGCACAGATGGTCTTTGTGCAAAACAAGTCTTGAGATTACTGCCTGACACATTGGGTTGGTCAGTAGCCAGAAAAGCTGCTACTGAAATTGAAGCCTGATGAAAATGCTGGCTGTACTGCTGACGTTTGTGACTGTATGCCGGGCAGTCAGACAGAAAGTTGTGTTTGTCTTCAACTGAGCCAAACATGCACACAAGACAGATCCTGTCCACCCTGCTGCAATGTTCACTATGTATGATTATTCAGTTTATATTTCAGCATTATTCAGATATTTCAACGTTATCTTTCAGCACACACTTGGCATGAAGGGTTTAGGTTTTTGGCATAAACATGTTGCAGCATAAACCCTGAACATATTCAGATATTTCAGCATTATATTTCAGCATTATTCAGGTATTTCAGTGTTATGTTCCAGCATATACTTAGCATAAAGGGTTCAAGTTTTCGGCATACACTTTTGCAGCATTATATTTCAGCATTATTCAGATGCTTCCACTGTGACATGTTGCTGACGCTTTACTTGTGTGGCCACAGGCAGGCAAGGCAGCCATGGGCAAGCGTGACTACAAACTAGCAGCTCAAACGTACAGTGACGCCCTCAAGTGTCATGGCAGCAGCTGCCAGAATGACTCATGCAGCGACAAGACGTTGCACTCACAGCTGCTGGTGGATCGTGGAGGCGTATACTATCAGCAAGACCACTTCATGCATGCCTTGGCTGACTGCAACCGCGCCCTGCAGCTCGCCCCTAACTGCTCACAGGCCCTCACCCTCAGAATTGATGTTGCAGAGAAGTACAATGACACCGCCAGGGTATTGCAGGTACTCTCACGGCTGCGTTAATGCTGTTCTTGTGCCTGCTTCTTGTGCCATCCTTTGGGTCTCAACCTTTCCAGTCCAGCCATGTCGTCCAGTGCCATCAGTGATATGCATACAGACCAAAACTGACATGTTCTTGTCTCAATACCAGCAGTGCACTACTTTCAATGAAGACTGTTGCAGCTTGATGCCAGGCAGTTGTCTGTTTGGCTGGCTGGAACCAGGCATGCATCTCTCCACCAGATGTACATCTCGGAAGCCTGCAAGCAAGTGATTCAAGCAGCACAAAGCAAGCCAAATGTTGATGCAGGACCTGGAAATGCTGAAGGCTCAGGGCACGCAAGTGTCTGAAGAGCGCCTGGCATCACTGCTTAGGTGGAACCGCACCTCCTCCATCAACCACCATGCTGTCTTGGAAGTTTCCCGCAGAGCCAGCATTGCTGAGATCAAAGCCGCCCACAGGTGAGGCTCATGTTGGGGGCCCACTGTATGTCAGCTGTTGCCATGCTCGCCTTGCCAAACATTGGTGTGTGGTGTGCTAAAAGGTGTATCTTGCTCATTCACTGCTGAGCAACAGTAAATGAGCAAGGTGATGGTAGTCATCCCTTGCTTGCCATGCTTTATCTGAACAAAAGTTGGTTGTGTGTGCAGGAAGCTGATAGTACAACTGCATACAGACAAGCAAGCTGGCATGCAGATGCCTGACTCTGCAGCAACCATGGTCAATGCTGCAAAGCAACACCTCGTGAAGTGAAGTGGCCAACCATGTGATGTCAGGAAGTGGCTAAAGTATTTTGTAGTGGTGCAATGGACAATACTTTGGATGGGCTGACCTTCTCTACACTCTGGTGGGAGCATGCTCTGGGTTGGGGTGTCTTCTGATGTCTGTTACCAAGTTTGCTGGCCATTTGTGTGCTTGTGCTCCCTGTTGGCTGGCACACGTATTCAAAGGTCTTTTGTTGACTCTCTGTGCTCTCTCGCATGCTGGAGCCGCACTTGTCTTGAGTGTTGCAGAGGTCAGCCTTTGTTCGCTGTTTGTTGGTCCCTTTTTGGGCAACAGCAGCAGCAGCAGCAACATCAACAGCAGCAGCCACTCAGCAGCAGCCACTCAGCAGCAGCCACTCAGCAGCAGCCACTCAGCAACAGCCACTCAGCAGCAGCCACTCAGGACAGCCACTCAGCGACAGCCACTCGGCAGCAGCCACTCGGCAACAGCCACTTGGCAACAGCCACTCAGCAACAGCCAATCAGCAGCAGCCACTCATCCACTCAGTAGCAGCCACTCAGCAGCAGCTACTCGGCAGCAGCTACTCGGCAGCAGCCACTCAGCAGCAGCATCAGCCACTCAGCAACAGCTACAGCAGCAGTTCAGCAACAGCCACTCAGCCACTCAGCAGCAGCAGTTCAGCAACAGCCACTCAGCAACAGCCACTCAGCAACAGCCATTCGCCACTCAGCAACAGCCATTCGCCACTCAGCAACAGCCATTCGCCACTCAGCAACAGCCATTCGCCACTCAGCAACAGCCACTCAGCAACAGCCACTCAGCAACAGCTACTCAGCAACAGCCACTCAGCAACAGCCACTCAGCAAGGTGTTTGATTTGTGACTGTCTGGCCCTTTTGGGACAGCAGCAGCAGCTGCAACAACACAAATTACTGCTGCTAGCTCGGGCTGTTGCTGAGGGGCTGTTGCTGAGCGGCTGTTGCTGAGCGGCTGTTGCTGAGTGGCTGTTGCTGAGTGGCTGCTGCTGCACGGCTGAGTGGCTGTCGCTGAGTAGCTGTTGCTGAGTGGCTGTTGCTGAATGGCTGTTGCTGAGTAACTGATCTCACCAACATGAGTTGACATTTGCTGCTCCAGCATGTGATTGCTCACAGAGTTCAGCAAAGGGTCCAATGAAAGCTGTGCTTCTAGCAAGCAGGATAGCACTTGATCACAAATGGTAAAGAATTGGTAGAGGTGTCTGAGGGCTACCTGACACTGCTGCATTGCTGTTGCCCCAACTTTTCTCTGGCCCTCTGCAAGGTCTCAGGAGTTGCCCTGGAAGCCATGTAGCTGCAGATCACAAAGCATTGGTTGTGTAAGCAGGATTAAGATGCTGATACGTAGGTTGTACCTTTGCCAGTAACCTTGCCACCTTTTGGGTCCACTAGATAGCATATATGGCCCTTATCACACTATTTCATTTTCAGCTCCCACAAACGATATGCGCTGGGTGTAATGATTTTGCTTCCAGCCACGCTTGGCTATTTAGCATTTGACTAAAGGAATGTTAAGCGTGTGCCACACTCCTGCTGCACACAGATGCTGAGCACTAACTGTAAAATTAATCCAATAAATTAATCCAAGCCACCATTCGTGACCAGCTGAAGAAGACACAACCTGCAGAAGGTTCTACTGAAGTCTACCTTTACAAAGTCTAGAAGCCAAGCTAAAAGTGGACTGGTCAATACAGATTGTCTTTGTTCCAAACATGTCTTGAGGTAGATGTCTGACACATTAATGGGTCAACAATGGCTTATCCCTGAGTGATCATGTGCCAAATGTTGTCATACTGAATAGATGCAACACCCTATCTGTGGAGTCTCAGCTGCAAGGCAAAAGACTCAGGTGGCTAGGTCATGTTTTCCGGATGCCAAACAATAGATTGCCTAAGAAGCTTTTGTTTGGTGAAGTCAGGACCAAGGGGCTTCGCCCACCTGGCCGCCCTAGGTCTAGTTTCAATGATGTTGCATTACGTGATTGTCAAAGCTGTCGATTTGGTAGGCCTTACAGGGATGCACAAGACAAGCTGCTCTGGAGAGACAAGAATTGTCCTGCACGTACCTAGCTATAGCTCATCACGAGCTGGAAAGCGTTTTGATTATTAGTATTATTAATGGCTTAGTCAGCAGCCACAAGGGCTGATACTGAAGATGCAGCCTGTTGAAAAAAGTTGCTATACTGCTCACATAGGTGACTGTGTAGCCACTGTTGAGCCATATATATATTTGTGTGACTGACTACTGACCACATCCAGATTCCTTTGATACTCAGCGCTAGCAAGAACGCTGCCGCTCCCGTTCTGTTGCTACTGTGTGGTATTGCGCTGACCCATAAAGTCCTAGCTCTCATCGGCTTAGTATTACTCTTCATTACTTGAACCATGTGTTATGCACACGTGAACTTGTGCAGCTCACAGACATTCAACTGTTCGGAGGTTGTTGAGCAGCTTCAGAAGTGGTTGCCATGGTTTGCGTGTTGACACAGGGCGTTGGGAATACAATGTACGTCTTGAAAGGAAGGACAGATTTTGTTTAGTGTGCAAATTATCACAGCATGTGGAAGACAAATTTGAACATCACTTTCTTTTTGATTGCCCTGCATATAGTCCTATTAGAGCCAGGTTTTTCAGCAGACTTCTTCAGTATCGGATTTTTTTGCTAGGTGTGAAGCAAATGCATGTGGTGGTATAATCAGGTCTTGTTTTTCCCTGAGGAGCAGTATTTTGACTGAGTGGATTTGCATGAACAGAACTCTGTCTGTTGGCCCCCAGTTGGTCCCCAGGACATTAAACAAACATACATACATACATACGTTCCGTACTGCATGAAGCTTGAGTGGTGACATTGTCAATTACCGCATCCACTTTGGACCCTGACTTGCGTCACATGCCAAGGCATATGGAGGGTCCACGTGCAACGTCAGGACATGAGGTTGTGCCATCAAGTCAAACAACCGCTTCGCAAGGTCCTTTCATCCTGACAAGGGTTGTTCTGTACGAGCAACAACTCCGTTTGAGCAAAAGTATTGCCGCGAGTACTTGTTGGTCACTCAGCAGCACCCAGGCATCAGTTGTCTCTTGGGCTCTTGGACGGGCTCGATAAAAAAAGGTGCGCGGGACCTTACGCCGTGCCTGCAGCGAATCCTTCATGGTGACAATGAGCGCCATCCTCGCCGTTGGCTGCATACTTGTAGCATATAACAGTCGCAGTGGTCAATTTCTGCAACTTGACGTGAAACCTGCATGCTTGATTCAACTGCCTCACCGTACGGCGTGCTTGCAGACACGGTGTTGAGGTCAACAATCTGAGTTTCGGACACCATGGGAGTCGGAGGCCTGAATCTGTTTGGCTTGCATCAATATGACGGGCTAACAAGCTTTTTCGGCGATGGTCCTCCACTGTCCCAAGGAGTGGGTTACGGCATCGTCGTAGGCTTCGGGGCAGCTTTGACCACAACACTAGTTTATTTGGACTACAAATATGGTGGTACTAAATATCACAGCGAGGTACCAATTGGAACGCCGACTTGAATGACGTTATCTTCTACCCTACTTGCAGGAAACAAGCGCCAGCCGACTTATTTGCTGGCTTAAGACTCCCTCTCATTCATCTGATGTCCAATCAAACGTATGTGTTGCGTACAGGACTTCAATACCGCAGGCAGGACCATCAAGACTGGCCTGATAGCTGTTGACATTGTCTCGCACTGGACCTGGTCTTCAACCTTGCTGCAGTCCTCAAACCAGGCTTTCAAATATGTAAGTGGTGACAGTGCTGGTGTAATCATCAGCATCTCTCTTGGAAAGCATATCTTGCAAGCGACCTTGTGTGACAATGAAAATTTTGACTGCAATTGCAAAGCTGCACAGCTAGTGATGATGTATACACTGATCATGCAATGCAGTATGCCCAATGCAGAGTTCATGTTTCATGAAATGCAGGGAGTTGCAGGACCTTTCTGGTATGCTGCTGGTGCTACCATACAGATCCTCCTTTTTGGAGTGTTGGCTGTTGAGATCAAGCGTAAAGCCCCTTCTGCACATACCGTCCTGGAGATTGTGAAAGCGAGATGGGGCTGCACAGCTCACAAGGTCCCTACTCTACACAATTGCATACCCATTGTTACGGCACGCTACAGTCCAAGTCACTAGTTGCATCTGTGACATAAGGTGCTTGCATTTTCTCAGCACCATGGGGCTCAAGTCCATCTCAATCCTTCTTGTACAAACTTGCTCTAGAGACAAACATGTCCTGTACAGTGTTCTACCCAATTGTCCCAACCATGTGCAGGCTGCCAGACTTGCAGGTCCTATCAGCATACTTGAATATACTGTACACAATCTCAGCCATGGCAAATGACGCCGACGATAACTTGTATGCCTAGGCTTATGCTTGACCTGCTGCAAGCGCGCAATGTCTTTGTTGTGCACAGCTGTGTGCATGCTGATTTGCGCTGCTCTAATGTTTGGACGATAGGATATGCACATGCTGACAGACAGACATCACAAATCTCTTGACACCTCTGCATGGTCCTATGCTGTGCATGCATGCTGCAGGCAAGTACACTACCATTAGCTAGTGCAGACACAGCACGCTGAAAGACTTGTGGACTGGCTTGATGAATGCAGGTCATGTTCTTCTTCTGCATCGTGACCAACATTGTGGTGTCCACTCAGCTCATTCTGGGAGGCTCGGCAGTCATCACAGCATTGACAGGCATGTCAGTGTACGCCGCCTGCATGCTCATACCTCTGGGTATCACTCTCTACACAGCTACGGGTCAGTCAACCACACTCATGTCTGTCCGTGCCTAGACAGGCCTATATCCTGTGTATGTGTCTGACTCATATAGTGTGTGCCTGAGTCTGTCTGTATGTCTTCATGCTGCTCCATGGTGGCATCACTGTCTACATAACCACTACATGACTGTCCATATGTCTGCTCGATGACATAATCAGCGCAGCGTCACAGTGTGATCGATGCTTGTTGGTTTGCTCCTTTACGTCTTTGGCTTCCTTTGGACAAGACTCACACTGTAGGCGACCGTCACAACAAGGTTTCTTGGTTTAAGCTACATCACAATCACTTGTTCATTTCTGCTGCCCCCTTCCATGCTCTCCCCTCCACCCCAGCGCCCCCACTTTTTGTTCTGACTGACCCCTGATTGCCACTGCTGACATGACCATGATTCTGCCTGCAGGTGGGCTGAAGGCCACCTTCACGTCTTCATACATCCATACCGTCATCATCTACGTCACCCTCATCCTCTTCTGTGTGACAGTTTATGGCACCAGTCCAAAACTTGGCAGCCCCTCAGTGGTGTGGGAGCACCTGACAGCAATGCAGCATGCCAATCCTGCCTCCGGAAACCGTGATGGAAGCTACATGACCATCCTAAGTGCCAACGGTCTCATGTTTGGCCTGATCCAGGCATGAAATTCTTGTCTGCATGCAGTGCATGTGTCTGTTGTGCATACGCATGTACTGCATGCATGCTGCGGCCACAGTTGAGCACTGCTGTACTGCATGTGCATGTGAATCTGCACATGAACAGTGCCAAAAGCGAGCCTGACAGTGACCCAAGCCTGCAGGTGTCTGCAGGTAGATACCACAGGACTCCAACGGACTCCTGGTACCTGTTTGCTTGCATATTTTGATCCTAAGGCCTTTTGTATATGCACAATGTTGCCATGGCAGCTGTTGCATGATTGCAAGATGACAAATGATGACCTAAGATGTGTGCAGGTTATAGGGGGCTTTGGCACCGTCTTTGTAGACCAGTCTTACTGGCAGTCAGCAATTGCTGCCAAGCCCTCAGCATCATGGAAGGGGTATCTCCTAGGCGGCCTCATGTGGTTCAGTATCCCTTTTGCCCTGGCCACCTCATTGGGGCTATCCGTTGTAGCCCTGGATCTGCCCCTCACCATTGATGAGGGCAATCTGGGGCTTGTGCCCCCTGCCGCTGCCCTGGCCATATTAGGCAATGGAGGAGCCATTCTTGTGGTAATGGCTTGTTTCTCTGAGGGCTGCCTGTATCAGCCCTAAGATCTCAGATACACTGTAGAGCTAGACTGCCTATGGCTGTGTGTAGCAGCCCTGTCCACTCGAGCACGGCTTGGCAATGACCCCTGGGCCTGTCTCTGGAAATTCAGGGGCAATGCCTGTGAGATGCAGATCTCAAGCTGCAAACGTCCAACTTGACAAAAATGCTGCATACCCACTCTCTCAAGGATTCAGTTGCCTCCTAAGCTGTCTGGCAGCGTCCCTCATGTGGCCGTGTATGTTTGTATGCAGGTGGTCATCTTGTTTATGGCAGTGACCTCCTCAGGATCAGCAGAGCTCATAGCTGTCAGCTCCTTGATTTCGTATGACATCTACCGGGAGTACATCAACCCCAGAGCCACTGGCAAGCAGATGCTGCTATGCTCCAGGATCTCTGTTTGCATCTTTGCTGTCTGCATGGGAGGTGAGTGCCCTGCCCCTGCCCCTGCCCCTACTTACTGCACAGCTGCTGACTACAGCCTGTCATGACACACACCTGAACACAGCTGATCACTGCCTGCTGATTTGCCCGTTAAAATCTGGTTGCACAAGAATTGACAGTGACTACATACATCCAACTTGCCTTGCATTTGCATGTAGTGCATTGGAGCAAACACTGCAATCTGTGCTGCAGTCATTGCCATCATCTTCAGTGTGGCCAATGTGTCCTTGAACTTTATTTTCCTGGTGGGGTCCACCCTGATTGTGTCCGCCGTACCCCCCATCTCTTTCGCCATCCTCTGGGACAAATGCAGCAAGGCAGCTGCCATCACAGGTGCGCCAATGACCCACCCATCTTCCCACAACACCACTTGATGCTGTGCCCCATGCTGTGCCAAGACATGACAATGCACACAAGTTTGTGAGTCCTGTACACTGAGCAAATAGAATGAGGCTTGGCAGACGTTGTCAAGCACATACCACCCATCCTGCTGTACATGTACATACAGCTTTGACTTTGGGCAGTCTGTCAATCTTTGGCCTTGCTGAAATGGACTATGCTCACAGACTGTACAGCCTGTACATGCATACCTCCAAGTGGCCATGCCACAAACGTACTGCAGTCACAGTGTGAACAGTCTGTACATGCATACCTCATGTATACATGTCATTTACACAAGATACGCTGCGCCACATCCTGGTCTACAAGACTGGCAATGCTGCAGACTTCCGTTGTCAGAGTTCTGGCTCTATAGATGCAATTTGATTGTCTTGTTGCATGGGTGAAGGGTCTATTGTCGGCCTTGGGTGTGGTATCACAGCCTGGCTTGCTTGCACCAAGATCCGGTACGGGAACCTGAATCTAGATAACCTTCAGGAGTATGCACCAACCTTGGCTGGAGCAGCAGTAGCCATGTTTGTGTCACTCTTCATCTGTGTTGTGATGAGCCTCATCAAGCCTCAGAACTATGACTGGGCTGGAATGAAGGTTATCTCGGTGAGATCATCCGCAACCGTACCCACATTTGCCCTGAAATGTTGCTCTCTTCAACACATGATGTGCTGCTCAGGTCAAACACCTGCTCTATGATATGCTTAATGGCATGGCTAGCATAGCTGGGCAAAAGTCAAGTAGCAAGTGTCTAACAGAAGTAGTGTGCACTGTTGTGCAGCTTTGAGAATTTGCACTTCGATCCTTGTTGAGCCTCTGAAAGTGAGGATCCTTTATCCTTATGTTCATGACTGCAGGTGCTGGATGATGTGGATGCTATGAACCACTCCTTCACCTTTGAGAGCACAGACAAGATGAAGAAGGCACAAAAGAATATTCTTTTGTATGGCGGCTTGATCACACTGGTGCTGGTGGTGCTGTGGCCTATTTTGACAACCCCAGCAAAGGTGTTCTCCAAGGGCTACTTCACCATGTGGGTCATCATCTCTATCATTTGGGGCTGTTTGGCAGCAGTTGTCTGCACCATTCTGCCCCTGTGGGAGGCCAGAGGGCTGTTGGCAAACGTCATCGGCCATGTAGTTCTTTGCCGCCGTGCTGACAGGGCAATCCCTGGGATTCCTAACACGACTGCAAATGATCTGGGGCCTAAGCCAGATGATTCAGAAGAGCTGCCAGAGCTTCAGAAGCAAGTGATGGAGCGTGGCAAGAAGCCTCAGCAGGATGACAGCGCTCATGGAAACCTCAGCTTTCCAGCAGCCATCGGGCTGGCAGCCTAATATGTCTTCCAGCAGCCTCAGGGTTGACTCGCTAATCACCTTTCCAGACCTCATAAGGCTGGCTCCCTGATCAGTTATGGACTTGGCAACGGGCTGGCTCAGCAATAACTTATGAAACAGGCCAGTGTGGGACACCTCTGGCATGCTGTAACAGGGTTATCACAAAGCTGTAGGTATATGATATAATGCACCAACTCTCAAGCAAGCAGCTAGTGTATAAGTATCTCAACCATGTGCTGCAAACTAGTTTTGTGTTGTGAGCATACTTGGGCAATGTTCATGTGAAGGCATACCCAATTCCCATCCACTAGTTTAGTCATGGGTGGATCAAAAATTCTTCGAAGCAAAGTTTATTTTGTGCATATGTGGGCATTCATGCTCATGCGTGTATATGTGATCATCAACATGCATGAGCATTTGGCTCTTTTGACAGAAGGCAGCTGCAGCAACGGTGAGGAGCCCAGCTGTACCACACCTTGCTTCAATTGCAAAGATGTTTGTGTTGTCACTGCTGCATGCACTGCAGATACGTTGTCACTGCTGCATGCACTGCGGATATGCGGCATATCCGCAAATACGGTTCCCATTTGCAATCATTCTGTACACATACATGTACATCTCCTTTTGTACAACATCAGGGCAGTGTGCAGAAGTTTGATCGATTTGACACAATAGGCACTTAACATCACAGCTTGTAAACACTCTTCGACGCTGTCGTCAGCTCACACCGCCACAGTGAATTTACAGCCTCGAATAGGGACCAGACTGATCCGCATATGGTTCTCTATTGGGTACATATGTAGATGGCCATATCTTGCAGCTGAGGTGACTGCTTCAATCTAAACTCCTTGAATTTTGAATGGCTTGATCCACACAAACTAGCTGATATCTCTATGCTGACAGCAGAAAGCACTAGTGCTGCACGGTAGGCTTGCACCATGATATGCTTACTGTGCACAATCACCATTCTGAGTTGCCTACAGCTTTACAAGAACTCAGCTTTGGTGCTCATTCTATAGTGCCGAGCACAGTTGCAGCCTAAGCGCACTTCTATCCTGCATGCCAGTGATTGACCAGAGTGTCTGATGAACAATGTTATCTGATGTGTATGCAGTTCCTGTATACACCCTCAGGTAATAAGCACGCAGCTTGTACACAGTTTTTCATGACCGTAGTGTTTGTCATGGTCATAGACAACCTGTTGCACAATCAGAATAGTATTATATACAACTTGTTACTGTTGACACATATTGTAACATGTTATAACACCCTGACAACAGACCATATGTTGCAAAGAACAGTCTATCCCTATACTGCTTACTTCACATCTGATGAGAGGTTGAGCCAGAGAAGGACGTGATATATGAAGTTGCCAACAGTGGAGAACAGCTTTCCAGTGAATGGCCTGATTTGATTATAGAAGAATGTGCTGAATGGCCCCAGGTTGCGCAGAAGCAGGCTTTCTTCCCACATTATGTGATCCTCATGTCTGCTGATCAGCTTGCCTGCATTGCACACATAAACAGTGCAATCGTGCTGCATATAATGAGACACTGCAGCAATGATGAATGTACTAAAAGTTAGAACACCATCCACTTGCCCGGGTATAGATACATTCTGTGTCTGGAAAGAAAATCAAGGCTATCAGCCACATGCAACGGTTTGACAGCTCCACACATCGGCACTATGCATAACTCAATCAGATGTGGCAAAAGTTCAACAACCATTTCAGGTTTATGCTGCAGTAAGTTGTCGTTTCGGCTTGACTGTGCCTGTCATGCCGAGGACGATTTGGCACATGGTACAGACATAGCCTGGTACAATCCAACTAGACATGAGCTACTTGTACTGCATAAGAGCTGTGTGTCTCCCTGGAAAAGGGTGGCTACCTGCGGAGCACTATGGCTACTCATTGAATGCTGTGTCGACACATAAAGACCTGTGAGTACTCATGCAGAACTGCGACAACTCTTGGAAAACTATTTCTACTCATGGAGAAGTGTGATCACATGTGGAAAACTGTGTTTCTCCATGGAGAACTGTGTCTTGTCATGCGTGGCCTAAGCCTCACCTCCATTGGGTCCTGGTGCATCTACGAGGTGCACAATCACATGCACCCAAAGTGCAATGGGCGGCAAGAAGAAGGGCCACAGCCATGGCCTGAAGCGCCTTTCCAGATCAATCAGCATCACATCCTCCTTGTGGCTGGGCACTGCACATGGGAGAGTCTTCTGGAAATTACTTCTGATATTGCCTCACAAGTGTGCCGACGACAAGCAGCCTTGCATGTTTGCTGATCTTTCTATGATGATGTATAAGTCTGGGCGCATTTTTGACTAAATCAATGTTCAGTTTGCGGCACGAGATGGATGCATGCGCACATGCTCAAAGGGGTAGACAAACTTCATGCTACATCATATTCACAGCACTGCAAAGGAAAGACAGGCATGAGGTGCATTCGACAGGCGCCTCCAGTGCTTCACTGTAGTTCCTGTAACAGGAAGCATACTTGCCAAGTTGGTGACCTGAAGCTTCTCTGCTGGCTTACCTACTCGCCTTGTGTCTACTTCTAAGTGAGTGTTCAGGAACGTCCACAAGCGCACCACTCCCAGCATGTCCTTCTTGCCACTCACTGACATGAATGGGTGCCAGAAAGTCAGGTCATCAGTGTAGACACCATTCATGGTGTGTATTCTGCATGCCAGTGAATACAGGAAGTGACTGGCTTGCATTGATTTTGCACACATGTGGCTGTACCAAAGAGTAGCTTGACGACCTGACAACTGGCTGTTGCCCGGACTCAACATGTTGGGTGTTATCACAGGGTCAGGCTTGGGTTTGGGTGTACCAGGTAGACTGGTGTACTGTTTAGGTATTTGATTTGATGCTATTGACTGGATGAGGTGCAGCAAGTAGCGCACCTGACTGTTGACTGCCTCATGCTGTCCTGAAAACATTTGCACCTACACTTGGCCTTGAAGGGGCCATCTTAAAAGGTCATTCCACAAAGCCCAGTTGAGTGATCCCCTCAGACAATGCAGTACATCCACAGCTTGGTTTCATCTCACAATCAAGCTATGGCAGTTTCACAGTCAAGTTCACTTCAAACAACACAAAAAGGCCATAATGCACTTGCGCGGGCAACGTGACCAGGTATGGGAACAGCACCTGTGAGCATCATTGCCGCAGCCTATGATCTCCATTGCCTTGGACAACTCTTTTGACAGGTCAGTCATGCCCACTCGAGACTTCTGGTTCTGAGGTTGCTTGCTGGGTGCGCCAAACTTGCGGTGCAGAAGATTTCCAGAAGCAGCAGCAAGATTACCTGCATTGCAATGCTGCTGTTATGTAGTTGCTGCAAAGATGGCAGGTTTCAGAAAGGGGAAAGGGGGGGGGGGGGGTGCATTCAGGGTCATGCATGGAAACGAGGTGGACATCACAGAAACGCTCACAGACCCAGACGAGAGACCATCCACAAGGCCACGTCGAGCTGATGCTGACGTGGCACTCCCTGTGCGAGAAGCTGCCCGGCAGTTGGTGAGGGCTTCCTTCTTGGATGATTTCACTGATGATCAGTTAGCGCACATGGCAGGCAGATGCATGGAGAACTTCAAGATAGACAGCCAGCATCCACACAGCAGGCTCAGAGGCAATCGTATCTATTACGAATGTGGACCCAATGGTAGGAAGTGCATGCACGGTGCCCACCATCAGCATAACCGTGCCTACGTAGAGTTCAGACGATCAGGAGAAATCTATTTCACCTGCTTCTCTCACAAGTGCCCACAGCCCCTCAGGATAGGATGCTGGGCCACCAAACTCAGCCACCTGCTGCATGCTGATGTCTGGGGCCCTTCAACCAAGGTAGACGGCCGCCTCCTAGATAGAGTTTACAAGCTTGCCTCAGATGCATGTGACGGCAAAACCCTTACAGCTAGGCAGCTCAACATCCCTGACCAAGACTGGTTCGGCACTTTCGAGGACACCATAGCTGCATACATGAGCCACTTCTTCGTGTTCATCAAAGAGCAGTCAATGTTCATAGAGAGGACACTCGGACCTGACGGTGAACTGTTGACCTTCAGCTCATTCAGCAGGAAGTCTCTGGCAGACCACGTGAAGCCATTCGAATGGGCATTCAAGATGTGGGAGACCAGCACCTACAGACCGGAGTCAGCAACCCTAGAGCAGCTGTGCGCGGAGCCCTTCGAGTCAGACGTACCCGCAAACGCCTTCAATTTATGTGCCAACGCGATGCCCCTACTGAGCCTGCCTTACCTCAAGCCTACGGACAGCGAGATAGACGTGATTCAGCCCCTGTTGGATCACATTCTGCAGAGCTTGGTGTCAGGGGTGGAGAAGGATTACAACTCCTTCATGATGTGGCTAGCCCACGTCGTCAGGCACCCAAACAAGAAGACGAAATGGATGCCATTCTTCATCGGGGAACAGGGGTCTGGGAAGGGCATCATTCTGAGTGGTTTGATGGTGAAGATGTTCGGTGGATTGGGACTCCATGCTACGAATTTCGACTCGGTGACGGGGAAGTTCAACAGCGATGTGATGTTCAAGTCCCTGGTGTTCATAGGTAAGCCATAAAAAATTGAATGTTTCGTAACGCCTGCGTGTGCCACTGTGCCACCTTTTTCGGAAAAAGTATTCAAGATCTCAAAAAAGTCCAGTCAACTCTTCGCACACACGCAAGACGGAATCTAAAGTGGCACACTATGACATAATGCATTGACGATTAGTAATCCTGGTGCAAACGAGGGTTTCCACAGCAGCAAGAAAGAGGAGGCAGACAAGATGAAGCCCTTGCTGACGGAGACCACCTGCAGATGCGAACAGAAGTTTCACGAGCCGCAGAATCTCAACAGCTACCACAACTACATCGGAGCTAGCAATCACGTCAAGGCTCTGAACGTGACTCCCGACTGCAAACGTTACGCTATCTATTATACCACCCTCATGAAGTACGGCACCGAGAAGTGGTCAGAGCTGTGGGACTTAGTCAACAACCCAGCGGTCAGAGAGATCTTCTTCCAGTACCTACGCACGTGCGTGGACATCTCCCGCCACACCAAGGATGCTCCCATGACAGACGCTAAGGCAGCCCAGGCAGCAGAGCAATGCCCTGTGGCTATCAAATGGCTGAAAGCTGTGATCATGGACAAGCCAGCTGCAGCTGCTCACGTACCTGCTGACGTGGATGACTATGAGCTCCGGGCGGCGTGGGAGAATGATAAGCACAAGATGACCTTCAAGTCACGTGGCCCAACTCCACCTGCCCTGCTGAACTTGGTGGGGAACCCTTTGAACGAAGCGTTGCTCAAGCGAGACTACAGCGCGACAGGCCCTGTCAACTCTGTGAAGTGTGTGCTCCCCTTGGACCATGTGGCGAAGTGCGTGACGAGGCATTTCCAGGGGCAGTCATGGACCAGGTTCAACGGAGCTGACCTGAAGAGAGACTTTGAACTGCTGGGAATAAACGTCAAGGGCAGGACTAGACTTGGGGGTGGAGGCCCTAAGAGGGGTCTGTTGGTATTCCCATCTATCGAAGGGT
>JAABUP010004275.1_pt1 | contig 23607 bp, 27 predicted proteins | sample 5559201 | NCBI WGS metagenome assembly JAABUP01 (sample SAMN10711887, study PRJNA513373) | rock metagenome | isolation source: Antarctica rocks | place: Antarctica
TGGTGTAGATGATGGAGGGGGGCTGGTTGGAAAGGTTGGGAGGCTGCAGCTTGGCTAGTCTGTGCAAAGCTGTAGCCACATTTACTTCATCAAACTGATGTACAAACTCTGCTATGATGTCCAGGATCTGCTGGTAGTGCACTGCACTGGCAAGTCGCTTTGTGATGGCCTTGTTGTGACTGAACTCATTGCCTGCTCGCTTGCCTGCATTTGCCATTGGACTGCCGCTGCCGGCATACACTCCAGGGGGGTATATTGCACCCCCTTGACCAGACCGGGTGGCAGCTGCAACTCCAATGGGAATTTGGTTTGGATGCACTGGGGACTGCATGTTGTAGCCTTGATATGCTGTGCCGGGTCTGGGTACAGGCATTGCTGCACCCATCATGCCGAGATGAGGGGTGTTGGGAGGCAGCCAGGCATCCCTGTACTGCCAGGCATTGAGGTCCCATGGCGAGGGAAGATGTTGCGCGAGCCCAAAGGCCCATGGGTCAAAGCTGCTGCTGGTGGCCTCAGCAGGCTGTGTAGCAATGCTTAGCTGATTGAGCCTTTCCAATGCAGCAACCATTGCTTGACTTTGGCTACTCTGGGGGAAGTTCAGGCCTGAAAGCTCAGCATGCCCAGCCGGCCCAGGTTGCTGAAGAACCTCTGCCATTGTGCTGTTGCGCTGTAACTCAGGTGCACTGATCTCTTCAATAGCTGCCAGATGAGTAGAAGCACAAGTACAAGTGTTGCTGTTGACAGAACTGCCTGTCAAGGCAGTCTGCTACCTCCCTCAGAGCAAGACGCAATTTGCATTCAGGCTACCCTGCATCATGCAAAGCGTATCAGCTCCTACTGTATTGCTTGCAAACAATCGTGGAAGCATTTGAGCGTGCCCATCTGGCAGGCGATTACGACGCATGCACAAAGCTAGACAGGCCGGCTTTCTACTCACAAGCTGAAAGGCGACTCGGCGCCGGGAACAAAATTGTGCATCGCAATCTGTCTGCCAGTCAATGCCAAGACGCCGTTGTCTTCCCGTCTGCGCGGCAGTCGGCAAGTACGAACGAAAGCAATGTTATAATCGACGACGCAAAGCAGATAGAGTGGCGGAAATCTTGCCCCGCAGTTAGCAGCAAGCAGGGGTACGATCTGAGCAGTATTCCGCGACGATAGTCCTGACATTTGAGAGGCGCGTCGAGTCAGTGACGCCAAACCACCTACTTTGCGAGCAGGCAGCTGATCAAGGAATGTACGCCGTATTTGATGACTTGCCTTTTTATGCAGGTGTCAAAGAAGCCAGCAGGCCTTCGTTTTGAGCAAAATTTGTCATCAGACACGCAACGATGAGTAATTGCGGTGTCCAAGCTGTCAATCAATCAATCAAAGGGAACGCGTAAGACCTTTGCCAATAGCATGTGGTGCATGTGATGGCAGCCCGTGCCTGTACAAACTTGCCCTATTACACAGCTACAGTAAAGCTACTCACGCGCTAGGCCGCGGCATTGGCCAAGAAAACGGGAGATGCGCAGAGCCTAAATTTTAGGGAGGCTTTCAGACAAGTTGACCAGGAACCTTAAAAGCAAAATGGCTGCGCAGGAGGCAAACATGAGTGACACATTACAGCTGGGTTCGTTCATAAAGAGAATTACCATATCATCTGAATCACGACATCGATACTCAGAGACTGTGACGGACAAGCAAACCACTACGAGCTCAACAAATATCAGACTGGAGTCAGAACTATTTTATTTTACTCAACGTTGTGGGCAAGGCTGAATCATTGTAGCCTTCATTTAGCATCTGTTCAAGTGATCTTCCTGTGATGTTGCTGCTAGACAAACTGTCCTGGATAGGGCTGTTACTTCAGTACTCCTGCGCTGCAGCCTGTGCTGCCTCAGCCTCTGCCTTTGCCTGCTGCGAGATTTTGGTGGTTGCCTGTATGTTCCCCTGCAAGCAGAGGACCCATGGTTAACAACAGCTGGTATACATGTTTCCTCATCCAAATTGCGTTGGACAGGGGACCCTCAATGCTTAATAGGTTGAGTGCGAGACTCGTCACACAGAGGACTTATAGAGCTTGGGCATTTTCTCAAGGTGCAGGCATTGCGCAAGCGGTTTTTCCACGTCCTGTACTTGTGCATCTTCGTCGTGTATCTACTGTGAATCCAGCCGCGGCACGAAGAATTAGTTGTAGAAAACCCAGAATTAGGTGTGGAAAACCAAGAACTAGGTGTAGAAAACATGTGAAGCTGGTCAATGAGCATGGATGCAGGCTGTTACTCTGCACCGAACTTTGACGACTGACAAGAAAAGAAAAGACTACACCTTTCGGCATCAATTCAATGAGAAGCCAAATATTATACCGGGCTGCCCAAGACGAGCAACAACAAATTCAAGTACTGCCGACTTGCTACCATACATAGCTCAGGGTGCAATTCACTAAAGACATGCACAAGGGACATAACATGCATCTGAAGGCCACCCAAGGACACAGAAAGGATCAAAAGTAGATTGAACCCTGTTGACACGACAGTGTATGTTGCCCAGAAACAGCTCTCAACACACAAGACATCAAGCCGTGGCAAGAAGATGCACGCACAAGCTTTTGTGCTTCACGCATGCAGACTGCAACAATATCAGGTGACACAGACACAGGCATGTGAGCCAACCTGCATGGTGCCCTGAGGGAGCCAATGTTGGTCAGCGCGTAGCGCACCCTCCACTCCAGCATCCCTAGCCATGCGAGCTGCCTCCAGGCACAAGTCCACAGCCTCAGCATGAGAGTCTGCCAGCTTGTGGGCTGCACGCTCCTGCTGCAGCCGCTCTACCCACCTTGGTCGCCCCTCTTGCCACTTGCCTGCATCACATCAAGTCTGGATTACCTCACATGTGTGTCAGGTACCAATGGCAGTGCTCACATGGAAAGATTTCATCTGACGCAGTATCTGCTCCAAAGCCCAGCTTTGCACGTTCCACAAATGGCAATGCATGTGTGCCTAGTGCAAAGACGCTGCCGGCGTTTAAGACAATACACAGCCAGGGTTGTTTGAATGCAAGCAGCTGTGGTGTTGATGACTAGCAGTGTGATGCATGAGTATGAGAAGCATGACAGTGAGAGTGCTGACCTGCCCACTGCTGTCCATCTTCCACAGTGTACACACACCAGCCATGTTTCCTGCCATGGGCCCATTGACCCTCATAGGCTTGCCCACTGGCAAACAGATACGTCCCATACCCATGAGGCACATCTGAGTCACACTGACCCAAATAACGGTCCCCGTTGGGGAAGCTGTAGGCACCAAAGCCATGGCGCAGGCCTCTGCTGTACTGACCAGCATAGTTGCTGTTGTCAGTACACTGCTGCATGCCCAAGCCCTGCCGCACGCCCATCTGCCATTCACCCTCATAGTAGTCACCATTGTGGTACTCACACACTCCAAATCCATGCCTGCGGCCCTCTTGGAAGTTGCCATTGTAGGTGGAACCCTGAGCAAAGGACTCACAGCCCAGACCGTGGTAGACACCACCTGCCCACTGCAGCAACATGGCAGACAGGCAGTTAAGAAGGCTGCGGCCAGTGGTAGCATAGACATTCGCGGTGACACACTCAATTTCCAGCAAACAGGCGATTATGACATATTCTGGCTTGTGATGTTTTGAGCCTGATGCATGGCAGAGCTCAGCACATGTATGGTGCATGCTTCATGTTGTGGCTGCATCACACAGCCGACGACATCAGTGCCTTTATGCTTCTCACACTAACTTTCATTGAGGCTCCCACATGGGCTCCCACATAGTGCAGCAAGAGCAGCCATAAGGGTGTCACAAACAATGGTGCATTGTGTGCTGAAACATCACAAATAAACCATCAGGAATCATTGACTGACAGCATTGGTATGAGGCATGAGTGAGCGCATTACCTGGCCAGAGTACTTGCCCTCATTAGCAAAGGTGTATATGCCACTGCCCTGCATGCGATCCTGCCCAAACTGCCCCTCATACACATCCCCATTGGCAAAGTGGTAAACAGCATGGCCCTCCCGAGCACCGTTTGTGTACTGCCCTTTGAAGCTGTCCCCATTGGGAAGCTGCTCCAGTGAAGGGGCAGCCTGTTCGCTTTCATCAGGCACCCGAGCAGCAGGCTCCTCATAGTCAGGCTTGGTAGGGGAAGCCTTGCAGCAGATCCATGCCATACGTTTCTTCTTGCTGGGGGAGGGTTGAGGGGACGGCTTTGGGGCGACAGGGGGCTCAACAGGCTTGGCTTTGACAGGACTTGGCATGCATGGGGATCGCATGAGCTCATGCACAGGCTGGTCTGGGGTGTGCACCCCCCCTGAGATGGGTACGCCCCAGCCTGCTTGCTTTGCATCTGCCGGCTGTGCTCTCAAGTCTGCCGCACTGTCCAGCAATGACACCAGTTCATCATTGCCCTCATCTGAAGAGGCTGACTCTTCCTCAGTTTCCTTGAGCATGCCCCATTTGCGCAGGACGCTTGCAGAGGCACCCTCAAAGTCATCGAGGCTGAGGTTGTCTGAAGCTGCGCGTGCAAGGCGAGGGGTGCTGGTGTTTCTGTGGGTGGGAGGGGCCCCAGCCTGAGAGCTAAGGCTGAGGGGGGGCTTGGAGGGTGTGACCCTGGTTGGCCCAAAGGCAGGGACGGGGGCTGGTGACAGTGCCTTTGGGTGTGTTGGGGGGAAAGGAGGCGGCAAGCTGGAAGCTGTCTGCGGTACCTGCACACCTCACTTCCTCTTCACAACCCTTCAAAGCTATTGTTGCATACTTTGTGCTATCAAGTCAAAGATCCCAGGTACGCATCCTGAGACAGACCTGAGGATGTCGACTTGTACACTTCATAACTCATGCCACAGTCAATGCTACTGGATGCTGCACACTTTTTGAGATTACACTGAAAGGCCGGAAGTCTGGCTCACAGACTCTGCATTTTGGTACATCCAATTGAAGCGAAACGCTCCTTGACCTGTGCCTATACACTAAGCATGCAGCACACCTTGTACACAGGTTATATGCAAGCCCTGCCTACCTGCCAATTCAGGTGGCCTGTAAGCATCCAACCTGACAGTGAGGCATTGCTCAACACACTGCTGATCCTGATATTCACGGGACCGACCATTCATGCAGCAGGACATGCAACTCCAAATGAGCTTGTCCCCTGTCAGTTTTGCAGCAAGGGCAAAATATTACCTGGCGAAGCTGAAGTGGGCTTGAATGGAGGGAGCGCCTTTCCAGTGGGGCCAGAGCTTCAAAAACTGTGCTCAAGCCAGCCTGAGCCTGACCCACAGACCTCAGGACTGAGTCCAACTGGCGGGTGTCACTTATGCCTGCAAAGGGAAGCAAGCCTCAGGCAGTGACGCCACATATGCATTTGTTCATTCATTAGACACACGTCTTCCCCTAGGGTCAGGTACAGACAGTCATGGGTGGGTGCCTGTATGTTATTTGGCAGTCAGCAAACTGACAATAATACCATGCTCGTTTGACCAAATGTCATATGTCTTTACGTGCCATGAATGCTGCAGATAAAACGCAACTTCTCTTCTGTCCACCATGCAACACCTTTGACATCATGTGTGATCAGCAAGCAGCTTCTGCGCTACATCTCAAGTGGGAGGCAACAGGACACTGTCTGGCAGCTAGATGCAGCAACGACGCCTCATTGGAACAAACAGTAAGCATGACATCGAATGACCACCACAGTCTGCAGCACCAGTCAGAGGGTGACTGCAAAGGAAGACTAAGTTAGCCAAGTTATCAGACAGATCATACCTCTGGCAATAGCAGCAGCCTGAGCTTCTCTGGCCTTGGTCATGGCCAGGCTGCCAAGGGGGAAGAACTTATCTAGCTTGTCAATCTGGCCACAAACTTCCACCCACTGCTTCTCGCTTGAGTCTAGCTCCTGCACCCGAAGCATAAGTTGCCCTGAATATAGTACGGGCAGTTGCTCTGAATCTAGTGAGGGCAGGTGCCCTGAATATAGTGAGGGCAGTTGCCCTGAATATAGTGAGGGCAGTTGCCCTGAGTACAGTGAGCTCAAAGGGCAGTTGCTCATCTAAATGGTGGTGTAACTGTTGGCCTGACAAGGCCCATGCAAAGCAAGGAGTTTCTTGACCATGGCACTAAGACTCCTTTCCCTGCTTACTGACCCAATGACTCCTGGTGAGAGTCACATGACGACAGCACAATGCAATCACACGTTGGAAGACTGTGCTAATTGGTAAGCAGGTGGGATGCAATGTACGGCATATCAAAGAGAAACTCATATGAAAGGCTTGACAGTTTTGCATGCCTGCTCTGCAAAAGCAAAGCCTCATGTCTGGCAGCTCACAGAGAGAATGTCCACACTGCACACACTGACTGGGACATGCAGGCACAATCTGTCCTGCTTGCAAACCGTCACAAGGACACAGGCCCAATACAATCAAGCTGCAAGACATGCAGCAAATATGGCATGACTGCAGGAGGAGCACAAACCTTCATGAGAGATTCCATTCTGCGGGCTCTGGCTCTGCCTAGCCTGCCACCTTGCACTGCACTCAGCTGGTGCAGGTCCTGCAGCAGGATCCAGGCCTGCTGTATTGCCACCCCCAGCCGCTCCCTCCGCAGGTGAACCTTCACCCTCAGAGCCGCCCTGCAAATGGACCCATTGTTGATGCACAAGGCAGTGTGACTACTGTCATGGCTGCACTGCTGGAGATGCAGTAGCTTAAAGGACCCAATGAGGGCGAAATGAGGGCTTCTTGAAAGCAGCAGGCGTGTCATTGCAGAGTCTTCAGCTGTAAATGGACTCAATGTTGATGCGCAAGCTCTCCTCAATCCCGAAACGTCTATTTTGATTCAGAAACGTCTATCCCTACACTGGATATCTAGATAGAGAGACATCTGGGGATAGTAGGAATGCTTTTTTACATTGGGGAGATGTTTTAGGCGGTGATGATAGACCGTGATGGCTGCACCGCAGGAGATACAGTAGCTCGAAGGGCCTAGTGAGGGCTTCTTGAGGGGCGAGACTGACAGCAAGCGTGTCGTTTCAGAGTGTCCAGCGGTAGAATTGTAGAGTGGCTTGTTGAAAGTCTGATGAAGCAACGAGCACGTAAACTGCATCACCATACAGATTTTATAGCCAAAGAACCATGCGCATCAACTCATGGCTTCTGCGATTGATCTCCCCAACAGCACAGTTGTCACTACCTTGCTATGCTATACATCTGCCACCGCTACACACCCCACTGAAGAAAGCCTGCCTGGATCTAGATGTTGTGCAGTCAATTGAAGCATGAGTCCTGTGTCACAGCATGCAGAAAGTGCGCAGCACTGTCTCATGTCCTCAAACAAGGTCCCCTAGGGGAAAAGCATGCAAGTTCACAGAAATGATGCTGATGTGGCAGGGTACTGACCCATCACGGACGTCCTTGGAGGAGGCTTCCTTGACGAGACGCTCTAGGTCCTGCAGGCTTCGCAGCACCACTGTGACAGCAGACTGCCCGGCCTCATCAGCCTGCATGAGCACCCCCCCAGCATTCCCCAGCACCGCCACCTGCTCTGGGTCCAGGCTTGACATAGCTGCAGTCAGGATATCAGGAGTCAGCAACAACAGCTTGCCTCACATGCACAAAATGCTCGCTGCTGACTGCCAAGTGCAGCTTGCATGGCACCTTTTACCTACGGCTTTAGGCATGGTGTGCAGTCAAAGCAAGAAATAATGCTACATCTGTATGTAGTGCATAACTACAATACTGGCAATGCAGTGCAAGCACAATGACGGCATCCTTTGGAAGGATTCATGACACTGACCTTCTCTGTCTCTTCTGGTAGGAAGCATACGGCCAGTGGTCAGGCTGTCAGCAGTGTTCAGGATGCCAGCGCTGGTGGTCATCAGCCTGCCAGCAGGAATGGTGGAGGATGCCTTTCGAGCAGGTCCTGAAGGGCTCCTACTGACAGATTGCCAAGGCGGCTTCTGGTTGGCATTGTCCCCTGGGGACAGGGGTAGCTCTGGCTGGGCGGGGGACCAGGCTGCAAAGGGGCTGGCTCTTATGAAGCCACTGGTGGCTTGGGAGCTGTCCCACTGTTGCTGCTCAGGAAGCTGCCTGGCTGAGACAGTGCTGGCTGACTCACTGCTTGCCTGTAGCGCAAGGCATGGAGGAGATGTTGTGAGAGACAGATGCTTGGCTGCTGTGTGGCATGCATTGTTGGCCCAATGCATACAGACAGGCAGAGAGAGTGTGGTACAACCCACTGCTTGAGAATTTCATCTTGCGTCGAAGGCATGATGAGAAGTTGTTCAATGAGCAAACAGTCTGATGCTGGGCAGCTATAAACTGCTTTGCATGCTTATCCACCTGGAAACAATTCCAGCAGACATGTACAAGTAATGTATATCTTGTGCCTAGCATTTGACACATATTTCACACAAAAAACTTTTGAAACCACTCTTCAAACACAGAGCCTTTGCTTTCCGTCAAGTAACGGTACAAACTCTCTGAACTTCCATTTGCATAGATTATGTTACATACGTCGCAGATTCACAATGAGCCTATTTGAATCTGCAACGTAAGGCGTATCACCTTCAACAGAATCTTCAGCTTTCAATGAAGCAAGTCATATGAGTGTACGGGGGTTAACCCACCTGCTGTTGAGGGGGTGTGTTGGCTCCAGATGCAGTCTGGCTGACCTCTGGAGTGGAGATGGCAGACACAAAGGATGGCATAGCATGAGCCTCCTCATCCTGCGGCCTCCACGCACCAGGACCTGCTCAAACACCACAGCCCATGTCATACAATATTGACTGCTCAATGCCCATGTGCTTATTCAAGCACTAAGAACAATCTGGTGCTGCTGTGACCAGAGAGGGCATGTGAGACCACTCTTGTCAGCTAGATTGTCCCAGTTATGCAGATGCAACTTGCATGTCACGCTTTCTGTATTCAAATCACATAAGGAAAGGAAGATGAAACAAAGAAGAGGCTGTTCAGCTATGACAGCCAGCCAACAGCGTGGTACAGATGTGGCAAGGCTGCTGATGCCCTGGGCAGACAGTTTTGGTAATGATGCAGACAGCATGCCGATTTATTGTGCGACTACCTGAGTACTCCCTCTTCAGAGGTGGAGGGCGACGTGCTGGGACAGACACCCTAGTGGATGTTGTTGAAGGGGGACCCCTGGACTGGCTGACCCAGGGGCTGTTTCCAGAAAACTGTCTTCGAGGTGTTGACCATCCACTTGAAGAACCTACAGCCCACATGCATCTATACCATGCCTGATGCCATTTGGCCGTGCTGTGACTCAACATGGTTGCATACCTTGCATTTCCAACTGCGCTCGAGCTAAAAACACAAAAAATTAGAAACCCAAAAATGTAAGTATTCGCAAAGTCCTGACAGTCGGGTGGACATTTGTGCAAGCCTATGAGGTCATGATTGCTGGCCAATGTGCAGCAACATATGAACAGCTTGAACACCAGCAGGCTTAAAGCTTTGATGCACAGAGTAGGCATCGGACTGCTGAAGCAACAGTGTTTGATGTAAGGACAGCCAGCAATGTGGCTGATCACAAGAAGAACTTGCCTGGTAAGGCTCCAGAGCTGGTGCGCCTGGCAGTGGCACTGGCAGCTTCTTGGCGCTGGGCCACAGGATCATAACCAGGCAAAGGCTCACGCCCTGCACAATGCAAATCTCACTTTCAAAACCCGTTTGCTGCTGCTGTGAACATTTGCCTCTTGATAAACCAGATCTTCTTGAACGTCTGTAGTGCAATCCCTGGCGTGCCAACAGCCATACTGTACTGGCCAGCAGGCATGGTTGAGTTTACTCCATGTGCTGATTGATATTGATGATCAGCAATGCAAGATCACTGTACTTGCTGTTGTGATCATGTATGCAAAAATGATTGCAGAGCAGAAATGGTGCCCCACCATCATAGCGCTGCGCAAGCCACCTCACAAAATGCCAATTTGCCACCGGTGACTTCATCATCTGCTGCCAGTCAAAGTCCTGCATGCACATGTACGTTTCAGCGCGATGTGAGCTTGTGTCTGCATTGCACACACAAGACAGCTTGCAAACTCCAAGCAGAACATGATGTCAACATATCACCACCTGAGTGGCGCCTGAAGCTGTCAGGGCTAGCTGTAGCTGCTTGTAATTGGGGATGAAGTCATGCTCACGCTGAGCCTCAAAGTTGACCTGCCATTACACAGAAGCCTTGAGTACTGCAGAATGTATCTTACCTATTGCATGGCAGCAAGCTTGATGACTGCAAAAAGCAGCACATGATTGGGTTCCTCAGTACCTTCTGCAACTGCACTTTGCCCTCGTATGCATCCAGAATTTGGCAGTACAGGGCCCCACTCTGAAGCTGCACAGCATAACCATCTCTTGATTGCTTTGCCAGCAAGGCTTGACAAGCTGGAAATTGCTGACGTCTGCTGCCATACCTGTTCAAGCTTAGTGACTTTCAAACTCAACACAAAGCTGACCCACTGCAGGACCTCTGACTTGCTCTGCGTCTGAGCTTGCAGGGAGCTCTTCCTGCTCATAATGCTGCTGGCCATAGTTGCCAACGATGTCACTTGCGCTGCCGAAGTGCGTCAAGCTGCTCGTTTACCCATGCAACGAGCACAGGCGGGGAGCTCCCAGGCTCCCCGCGCCACAACCTTTTCGGATACGCTATAGAAGCAGCCAGATAGTTCTGCACGCTTAGGCGCTCTAGAAGCACTTTGGCAACTCGAGTGCTCAGGCGTTGCTTGAGTGCCCACGTACAAGCCCTCACAACGTTAACGTCCGAAGATCTCGGCGGCAACTAAGTTCAAGGTCCGGAACGCTGAAGAGTTTGCTAAATAGTCTTTACTGTGACCCGAGGTCGATACTGCTGTAGCAGTGCACAGCATGCAAAGGCCGCGTTGGCTTCCGACTTCCGCAACGCAACCGACGCTGAGCCTGCGCTTCGAGTTACTCGACCTCACATCTGGGACTCAACTGAGTTCGGTGAGTTGGACAGCTGGTGAGTTATGACAGTGCCCTGAAATCGTAGAGTGGTTTATAATGCTGATCATGCGCATCAGAATGACACCTGTGATGATTTCTACCTATCAGACACCTGGAGTTCTGAATTCGAGAGTGGTTGCACAAGCATGCTGTGCAGACTACCTGTGCTGTATGAGCAACTGACATCTATCTACAGCTAGAAATCAGAAGTATCACTGGAAGTACACCCAAAATTGTTCAGAGCAGTGCTGACACGCTCTCGGACATCCAGGGACATGTCCTGCAGCATATCTCGCAGACGTTCTTCTGTCCCCAGGCTCTGGAACTGCTGAATGCGCTTCACAGCTCTGTCGGGCACATCATCATCAGCGCTGAGAACATCACAGTGCAAATCAGGAGGACAGACGTCACACACTGCAATGCTGCAATCACAGCAGCATCTTATTCAGTGATGCACATACACATGACAAAGCTTGGTGTGCACTCGAATGCTGCCTGTATGTCAGGTCTTCCCTTGACAAAGTGGCAGGTGCATGTTATGCAATGCACAGAGGCCTTACCCATCAGTAAGGTTGAGGATGACCCACAGAGCAGCTGTCCGCACTTCAACACCTTCATGGTGCAGGTGGGCCTTTATGCACTCGCCAGCTACACTTGCTATGGCATCCCTGTCCTCTTCACTGCCTGCAAAATTGAAACACACTGACCCATTAATTCTCCACCGCTGTTTTTGCTGCAGCTTTTGCGCTTATCAGAACAAGCACAAATGCGCTCTGCCAGACTGCCAAGCTGATATGCCTTTTCAACCCTGCTTCAGCAGCAGTGTGGTTGCAGCAAAGCAATGTTGAGATGAGGCTTGCATGCTGATCTAGAGAGACAAAAATTGACCTGCACATCTGAAAAGCGCTTTTATCATGATTGTGATTATGATGATTGTCAATAGTATTGTTGATAGTATTATGAGTATGTTCAGTGTTAGAATTATCACTATTATCATCAGCATTGTTTGCAGTATTATTATTATTGTTACTGTTATTGTCTCTGTTAATAATGTGGGGCCTGCATGCTGACCTGTAGATGCAAAGTTGCTGAGGCAGTACAAGATGTGGACCAGGATGTGGTGTGGAGGCGGCAACTCCTGCATCCTGGCAACCAAGGCAGGCACCGCATTCCCCCCGCTCCACTGTTTTACGCACTCTGCAGCTGATCGTCCAGCAGCCAGATTGCGCATGAACATGAAGCTCTTGTCCTGCAAAACAGCACAAGCTGCACTTTCTGCTGGTACATGCCACTGAACAGGCTGACGCTCAATTACAAGCAGAGCATGTGACACCCAGCAAGCCAACTACACATATTGTTATGCACCAGATTCTCAGCCCCACATCCACAGCGACCAGCTTCCTACCTCTACAATTGTGATGCATGCACACTCCACAAAAGCACATTCAAGACAGCATCAAACCCTCAGGAATGCCCAATCGTATACAACACCAAACCTACTACATCTGCTTGCAAAGGAATTGCCAGACGCATTGGATCCTTTGCCAACACAGTCAAATACATGGCTTGTGAGGCATTTATCTGGTACATGGTTGATTCTTTCAGCCATGCCTGGGGCAGACTGCTGACCTGCACGCAGCTGCTGGTATCCTGCAACAGGGGCACGAACTGGTTCCAGGGCAGTGCTGCCATGACTGCATCACACACAGCTGGGCTGGCTGCATGGATCAGGTTGGCTAGCGCCCACATGGCGCTGCACCGTCTCTCATCATCTGGCAGTGTCAACATCTGCACCATTGCTGGCAGACCTGCTGACTGTGCGACGCTGTCCTGCATGAACAATGGAACAACTTGTGCCAATGGAGACTGGCAGACTTCTACCCGTCTGTGAAATCTCCTGGAGGTGACACAATGCTTGAGTAGCAGATTGGCTTGAGCATGGCACATTGACCCTGCACTGGTCTTCCGAAAATGTACAATACATGTCTGGAACGCACAGCACTCATGCGGTAATGGTGGAAGGCATGACAGCACTTAGACAGCTGGTGGCAAGAACTCCTCTGCACCCAAGGGTACATCAACTGGAGGGTTAGTCATTACCTTAGCAGATGCTGTGTCCAGCACTAGGTTGGATAGTGCCTTCAGGGCTGAATGCTGCAGCTCAGGCTCAGGTTGCAGCAGCAGCAAGCGCAACATTGGGGGCATGAGTTCCGCCATTGGAATGCTTCTCAGGCACTTCATGCTGCCACTCAAGCTCTGAATGCAAGCACATGCTGCAGCACTCACCTGCAAGTCAGACACACCCTCCGATCAAACCTCAGCCAACAATCATGATGCTCCAGTGGCTGGAAAACTGTGTCAGCAAAAACCCCCTCGTCCACCAGAAAATCTAGTGGAGAAGGGCTGTTCTGGCTTCAACATGTCAACACTGTCCAGTCTGCAGCTGAAGCTGAGATCCATGCACATTTGTGAGCATGACAGTGCGTGTTGAAAGCACTGACTGCGTGTGGCACAAGAGCAGAACAGATTGGTGTGCTGAAGCCTGCAGCATCAGTCATGTGATGGCCTTGCCTGGACATCTGGGTCATCGAGAGCTCTAGCCACTTGCCCAATGGAAGCACGCTCCATGAAGTCCTTGCGAGCATCACAATGGTTCTTGCACAATATAGCAAGTGCACGCAGCACACCTTCCTGCAGAGCACATCCGCATCAGGCACTTCTGCGAGTGCTAGAGAACATAATGCTGCCACTGTGTGCCAGACTACGGAGACCTGAAAGTTGCGCATGTTGAAAGAACTTGAGATGCAGATTTACTTTGCAGTACAAGCTTTTGCGCTGCTGAAGCTGTTTTCAGCGTTGATTGCAACAGACTTGCCAGTACAGCAGTATGAGCAATTGAAGTGTTGCTGTTGTGGCTGACAACACAAAGACAAGCTTGCCTTGAAGCAGGGTCTGTTGTGCCAGGTCTGCTCATGATGTAACAGGGTGGTGAGGCTGCTGACAGCATCACTGTCGTTAGCAGCCCTTTGCATGGCAGGGCTCTGCTGCAGCAGATCAGTCAGCACCTGCGGAGCTGTGTCCAGCACAGCTGGCATGTGCAACAACTTCAGCAGCACCGGCAGCATTGCCCTGTGCACTGTCTGCATGCACAGCACACATCTCAGTATCACAGGGCTGCAAATGATGCATGGGAAACCATGTGAATATGCGCAGATCACAGGCATGTCATAGATGCCTTGCCTGATGCTGCTGTGACTTGAGGAGTGCAGGTGTGTACCTCAATTGTTGTGGCGCCGACTTTGTCCTGAATGTCAGGCGTCAGACAAATGTTGCGCAGACAGACACAGGCAGCAAGGCGCGCTGCTGGCTTTGAGTGCTTCAGCAGTGACAGCAGGCTGTGCTGCCAGTGTGAATGTGCAGTACATTGCGCTGCCATGCTGATGCTGCTGCTTGTCAAGAGGCCGAGTGCTGTTACTGCTGCTTCCTGGCCGCCATTCTGAGACAGGAGCAGCTGCATCAGCGCTGAGGCCACATTTGGGTCCTGAGCAAGCCTTGCCAGAACCTCCTGCATTTATTGTTTGGCTGGTGATAATGCTGAGATACAGGCAGAAGTCAAGACAGCATAGCAGAGTATCTGTGGCTTTGCATACCATGTTAGCGCATTGGCAGTACTGTGCAAGAACTTGTGTGGCAATCTCAGACGTCTTGGTGGAGGAGGCAGACAGCAGGCTGATCAAGCGTTCAAGGTTTAGACCGTCAAGCTGATGCGGTGGGGTCGCTCCTGAAGACTGCAAGGCATACATGGTCAGCATATGCTTCAGGCAGCTCCTGTACAGTCTGTTCCTGAATCCTTTGTGCAGGTATTACAGTGATTTTTTTTCGTTTGTTCTGTTTTAGCAATGCTGGAAAGTTTGGCAGCCAGAAAAGCATCAGCCAGACCTGCCATACAAGCTTGAGAGCCCGCAAGGCTGCTTCCACAACAGTGTTGTCTTGACTTGAGACTGCGTGTAATAGGTGCTGCACACCACCACTGGCAACCACTGCCCGAAATCCATCTTCCAGTCCATACGCAAAGCTGCCAACAGTAGCTGCGGACTGTACTAACAGAAAAGCGTCCGAGTTTTCCTGAAGCAGTTCTACGACACGCGGTACGGCCTCAAGTTTTATGTACGAAAGCTTTTTGCTCTTGTTGCCAATGATCTGATTCTTTATTTCACGGACCGCCTTGAGTCTGGTGGAACGGTCAAGTGATCGGAGTCGATCGACAACTTCTTGCTGCTTAGCGACCATTCACGACTTGCAAGCGTTACAGAGCGCTCAGCTGCTCAGATCGGACGAAGCATAAGCTGGCAAGGATGGCACGGCGCGTGTTTGCAGAGATTAGATCGTTGCAGCTGCAGCAAAGCACAGTGTCTAATTGTGGGGTTGACATATTCTGCTCGGCCTGAGCAAAAGCCTTGAGCAAAAGCATGACCTCATAGCAAAGTCAGGCTAGAAGTCGAGTTTGTTCGTAGGGTTCGAATTTCTTTCTAGGTCACCGCAGTCGGTCAACAGTGCAGCGCACCGTCTCACTGACACTGCCGTGTCAACTTTGTCTTACAATTACGACACTTTCCCTCAGCAGCTAGCATTGATCGATTAGTCCGCAAGCTTGTCTTCACTGAAAAGCTTCGCAATTTACACGCGCTGCGCAACCTGCCATCGTGACCAAAAAGCAAGGGTGCAGTGCTGCAGAGCATTTTGGCCATTGTACACATAGCCAGGGCCTCTCATGGCTCAGCCAGGAGGTGGAAGTGTTGATCACGGACGAGAGCCATGCCCAGACAGAATCTTGGACGACATTGGAGGCGCCTTCGGTATGGGAGCAGTAGGTGGAGGCATTTGGCACCTGATCAAGGGTGCCAAGAATTCGCCGTCTGGGGCACGCACTCGGGGAGGCATTGAGGTGCGCCGAAACCATGCTCTGATTTTCAGCGATTGTACTGTAATTCAGTGCTGTTGTGACCTGGACTTGTTTATTTTCAGGCTATCAGGCGAGAGGCCCCAAGAATAGGTGGCAGCTTTGCTGTTTGGGGAGGCTTGTTCTCATCGTTCGACTGCACGCTTGTGGCCCTCAGAAAGAAGGTACGTCCATCCACAAGTCAGCTGACTTTGCATATATAAACTGGCATAAGCTGCCGATGTTACCAGTCATATGCTTTCAACTTTGGACATACTGCAGGAGGATCCATGGAACTCCATAGCAGCTGGTGCTCTCACTGGAGGCTTCTTGCAGCTTCGTACAGGGCCCAGATCAGCTGCAAGATCAGCTGCCTTTGGTGGCATCTTATTGGTAGGTTCATGGCAAAGCATGACTGCAGCAACACTGTCCGCATTGCTCTATGCTTGCTGTCTCTTGCAGCCACTGCATCTGGAATGCTGCATTTTACCTACCAGATGCTCTCACTGTAGGCTATGATAGAGGGGCTTGGAATCCTTTTGACTAGAACAACAGCCCCCCCACCGGCCCCGGTGATGATGCCTGACATGAGCAGCGCAGGCCCATCTGTCCAAGGTACAGCCTCAGGCTGCTCTAACCTGTGCAACAGAAAGGAAAGAAAATTTTACGGTTTTCAGCAATCATAATGGGAGCCTCTTAAGACGGCAGCCCGGAAAACCTGTGCAACACATGTATATGCTGTGCTTGCTTTGCCATCCAAACAAAGAGACTGCCTACTCAATGACCCTCTTCACTGTTATCTGTGGTTTCTTCTGTGAAACTGGCAGTCATGAAAGCATTTGCTGTGGACTGAAGCAAATGCGTCAGCACTCATGCCGCTGCCAAGGTTTGCAGCAATAACAGTATGGGTGTGTTGTGTTCAGGAGCTTCGCCATCACAGCCATCTATCCCTCAGGGTCTGGGCACACTGCCAAATGGGCAGCTTGCGGGTGATTCATCAAGTTCTGGCTCGGCTGGCTCCTCAAATTCTGGCAGTAGTCAGGGCTGGTTTGGCTCTTGGTTCTCTGGTGGTGACAGCTCCTCAGCTCCAAAGGTACTGACAGGCCTGTTGCAGTGTGTATTGCAGTTACTCATTCGCTCTCATGCTAGGCTGTCAACACTTTGCTCCTGCAATCTTGCATTATGACCTGAGCAGAGATTGTGAACAAGGCTGGTAGCCTGATGGCCGTGAAGGTATAACACAGTAGTTGAGCCAAATACTGTGAATGCAGGATCAGCCTCCGCCTGTGAGTGACCTGAGTGACGACAAGTATGGACCGCCACCCATGCCGCAGGAACTTCAGTCTGACTTTCGCTGACCTTGTATTAGTGATAGTGATAGCCAAGAAAATAGCCTCGGAACCTATTTCTGTGCACCAGCTGTGTTGTTGCTGTGCTTTCTTCGTTGTTCCAAGTCTCTGATTGCCAAAATGAGGCATCAAGCTGGTTGCAGAGCAAACTGCAGAGATGTGTGTCCTGGTCATCCTACTTGAGCTTGTGTGAGACACAGCCTTGATGAGAGGGCAACATTGGTTTTCTCCTCGGCTGGCCCAGGACAGCTTGTATCATAGATTGAAGTATCTAGGGCTAGACTCGTCATAAATTGACTAAGCTACAAGCAAGGGGTTTGAATGGCATGGTAATCACCAGCTTGGTCGCCCCATGGGAGTGCATAGCAACCATCGGGCACATGCAGTAGGCGGCCTGAGCTGAGACATCTCTCGCACAAGTGTTCTGTTTGCTGTCTTATTGAATGGTCATATGCTGTTGTACATCCTCCCTTGCTGCTGCATAAGTGCAAGTGACCCAGGACTTTTGCACCTGACCACAAGACTAACCCCTGTACTGTCACAAGTGTTGTTCTTCCAGACTCGCACACGAGATACCACATCATATCACTCAAATAAAAACAGCATATATGGCAGCAAGTCTGTAGCCAGCATGTGGCAAAGATGCATCTTAGAATCACGATTCCATTGGACATATGTCCAGTAAACCCATTGCTAACTGTTGCTAAAGGCACAGGGTCCTGCCTACAGCTTGTGGTCATATCAAAGCAACACTAGTCTTACAGCAGCACACACAGGCAGTATCAATGTACAAGATGAGCGCATGACGCTGCATACCAGCACATGCCACTCAAAAGCAAAAACACAACACAAACATGTACCATTGTTAGCCCACAAGTACTTAGTCGCAGCAAGTTCAGACCAAAAAATAACTGCGTGTTGATTGCGGACACAACAGATCCAGTTGCAACAGGGCACTTGAGACAGCGTCAAGACAGTCAGTTAACTGTCTTTTGCTACCGCTGCTGGGCCCCATATATTGATGGTCTTGTCATCTGACGCAGATGCAAACATTTGGTGGTCAACGGGGTTCCAGCTGACAGAATTGACCGTTTGTGTATGACCCTCCAGAGCTGCCAGCTCATCGCCACTCGCTCTGTGCCATATGTGCACCTGCAACAACCCCATCATTGCAGGATTTCAAGCAAAATGATGTGCAAGAGGGCTTTGCAACAAAAAAGAGGATGATTGAGTGTGCCATCATGGTAGCGTACGTGCACACTTGCAGCTTTGCAGGCACTTGCCTTGAGCGTACCACTAGCCAGAATGTCGTTGTGCAGTTAAACGCTGTGTAATGTCAATCAAATCAGCATGCTTGGCCACGTGCCTCAAACACAGAAGGTCAAGCCTGTCAGAAGAGCATGTCAGGGTTATTCATGCTCAACTGCCCAGCTGGACACACATTGACATTAGGTTTGCTCATGTTGTGTCATCCTGCATGATGCTCAAAGCTGATGCACTTCATGCAGCACATGTCTGGCCTTTACACACCTTGTTGTCCTCTGAGCCACTGAGCACAAAGGCCTGGTTGATGCCACCCAGGCAGGAGCGCACCACAAACCGGCCCTTCTGTTCTAGGCCCATGTACTTTTGCACAGGCCCCATTCCAGCATTGGGGGAAGGGGTGTTGGTGGAGGGGTCACCCAGCTCATGCAAGTGGATGCGCTGCTGAGCTAGATTGAGCAGCAGATAGCGCTGATCCTGACTAATGAACATGCTAGTGATGCTGCACTTCTCCTCTATGGTTAACCCAGTCAACTCTATACCAGTTTCCAGGTTATATATCCGCACCTGTACGCCAGCAAAACAGGTCTTACTAGGCAATATAGACTTGCAAGCATGCATCACCCTCACATACCCACAGCCTGCCATGCATGCCACTACTCAGCACTGGCAAAAGCTCTTTGATGGGTCACTCACACTTGCCAATGAGTGTAGTTGCATTGCAGCAGCTAAACACTCAGTGCCCAGAGGCGACAATTATAGTCTGATCTGGATCTGTCAAGCAAATTGATCTGCTTTTGTTGATGGAGATTGGTGGAGAATGGACGGCAGTACCTTCTTTTCACTTGTGACACAGAAGAGCAAGCGGCCATCCTTTGAAATGGCTAGGTCATGCACATGAGAAGCCTTCCATGTCCTTTGCACATGGCCCTGTATATCAGCCAGCATCATGAACTTGTCATGGCTACCTGTCACTAACCGCTTGCCTGCAGGAACATATGCCTGATGTCAGCTGCTGTGTTTGCTACCTTACACACTCTGGCAAACCATCTCAAGCAGAGCACATGGCTGACAGCTCAGGGAAGCTGCAGCATGTTGCATGTTGCTGTTCTAGCGTATGCAGTGAACAGTGGTACGCCAAAAGGCATACAGCAGCATGAACATTGTCACATCCATGCAATTGCTGGCATGCAGATTACGTCTGGCAAGTGTGGGAGAGGCCTGCTTCTGTAGGCTTTTCCAGGCGGCAGATGCATACGAGGGCAAACAGGGCAGATAATGTGGGCAAGCCTCAGGAGTTGCTGCAGGCAGATCCAGAGGGCTCACTATCTGGCAGCCACGCTACTGAGGAGACTTCCTTGGAATGGTGAGACATCTGCTGTAAGCACTCCCCTGTGCTGCTGCTCCAAACACGCAGCACATTGTCACTGCCACAAGTAGCTAGCATGGTGTCATCTGGGCTCCACGCTAGGTAAGCAATGGAGGCAGAATGGCCTGTCAGCGTGAACTGCTTGACGATATGCTGCTGTTGCTGCACTTGATATATGATGGCTGTGTGGTCCTTTGATGCTGATGCTAGCATGGTACCATCATGAGAGAATGCAACATGCCACACCTCATCTGTGTGGTCTGTCAACACCTGCAACAGACATTAAGCTTGTACAGGAGCTTTGATCGGGTCATCCATGCCATGAAATGTGCAGAACCCTGACAGATGGCTGACGCATACGATGATCGACTCCAGTGAATGAACACTTGGGTTGCAGTTCCCTTTGGAATAGATGAAGTGTTACCAATGAAGGAACGAATGAAGTGTGCAATCCCCTTGGAATGAGTCGTCATGTCCACATGCATCACCCTGGCATGCACAGGAATGGATATGAACTTGTGTTGCCTGGCATTTCTGACTGATGCTGTCCATTGTCTGCTGAGTGAGACAGACAACAAGCATGGCGCATGACGATGCATTTGCCAAGTACTGACTGATTTTGAGAAGCCTTGCACAATTTTGCATGAGCTCTGTGTTGCTGACAACGCATTTCCAGCTTGTAGACTTGGCTGCAAATCCTGACCTGGCACACAACAGAGGGTATCTGCTCACGCCCGCACTGGTAGTCACACAGCAATGACACCATGGGCTTGCGCACGTTGTGGAACAGACAACGTTCCAGCTGCCTATCCAGCGCTTGTTCAACCAGACTTTGTAGGCGGGCTTCTGGGATCATCATGTCAGGTGAGACTACCTCCTGTGCATGAGACACAAAACAACTTTTTAATTCTCTGAAACCATATGTAGCAGTGCTGAGGTGAAAGGCGCATTGCTAGCGTGTCAGGAGGCTAACTTCCCGCACTGTTACATTCTACATCACGCTGCACAGCGCTATATCGTGCAAGATGATATAGCGCTCTCTCAGTGATGCTTATGCCGGCAAAGCACACAGCAAGTCTTCAAGCAATATCCTGCTGTACAGCTGCAGGGTATCGAAGGTGGCATGATGTTTATGAAGATAGTTGAACAAGGTACACAGTGGTTTGAGCTGGAATACACCTGTTATGCAAGAGGAGGCAGAGCAGTTGTGCAGTCATTGTGAGTGTTTTTGATGTTTGGCACATCTCAGGTGTTCATGCCACAGCTTTGTACAATACTCGGCAAACTGCCTGCCAAACTGCCTGCCTCTGCTAGCAAGTCATTACGGGAACTCATGGATTTGACAGTTGCAGTACAGACCTGAAGGTGATTCAGCAAGTTTTGCCTGGACCCATTCTCAGGGCCCACCCAGCCCATGACCTTTTGTAAGTCTTCCTCATCTTGGCACATGACTGCATTTGCCAGCTTATGAAGTTGTACAGTGTCGACCTGAAGCGGAGCTAGCTCCATGCGCAGGCACTTCACAGCCTTTGTTGTGTTGCCTTTAGCAAGAGCCTGCAATGCAGCTGTTGTCATGCGACGTTACCCTTGCAGTGGTGTGCAGTCAGAGGCCATGTCAGCTACAAGACTTGCCAATTGTTCTCCGGTAGCATACCTCCAAATACTTCTCTGTCAGCACCAGAAACTTTGCTTTCTTGTGTGCAACCTCTCCAGAGAATGTCAGGTCACCCAGCAGCTTTACAGCTCTGTCCCAGCTTCCCTCTGTCACTGCATGTCTGAAGGCTCTGACCTCTGCTGGCTCACAGTCTATCCCAGACGCTACTTCAAGATCCTTTGCAGCATTTCTGAATCCAAGCCCGTATAGGGCTTGTTCCAGCAAGCGGATATATTCCTTTCTGTTTATCATGCCCCTATTGCCAAGAAACTCAGACTGACTGACTTGAGCGACGACCGGGCTGCAATTGCCATTGGTATAGGCGTCGCCGTTCTCCATGTCACTGCTATCGTCTGTTTTCAGGCGTTTCCGGGACACAGCTACGTCCGCTGAGCTGAGGTCACGGCTGCATTTGCGGGATCGAACAGGTTGCATAAGTTCCGGGACGCTCAACCATGGCAAGGCCTCGGTTAAGTGAGTCGCCTTGACAGCAGCATGTCGTCAATTAGTGACGACAGTCAGTAGGTGATTGCAACAAGAACATCTGATGTCCTGAACAGTTAGTGTCATTCATTCAGCTATTCACACTGACAGGGACGTGCCAAACTAGGCCCACGACATCACATGAATGCAATAACATAGAGAACGTTTGCTTCATTTCATACAAAATAAATCATAGCAGGTTCATGGTCCTGCATCAGCCTGTGACACACTTCACCATACAGAATGAATGCATTGCCAACATCAGTGCTTGGTTTGCTTGCGATGCCGATTGTCATATAGGAAGCACAAACAGCGGCAGGCACCCAATCGGCACTTCAGATGCTTATAGGTCACATGCTAGCATATCTAGATCGAGCAAAACAAGGTCTTATTGGGTCTTTATCATGTCCAACAATTGTCGTGTGTGAGCAGGGACTCAGGCATCGTACGCATGCATGAAACTGTTCAGAAAAGAAAAGAAAATCTTACGCCGCTAGGCGTGATAACGGGAACGCGCACGGCGGCTTGAACGTAACCCGAGGCCGTTAAGCCCGTGTAATGATGTTTCTTCCAGGACGAACCTGTACGGACCATCCCCGGGTTGTTATAGGCACCGCGCTTTGTTCGGTGATAACGGGACCATCCCCGGGTTGTTATAGGCACCGCGCCTTTTGACGGGAAGTATATTACCCCATTCGATTAGATGACATAAGCAGGTGTATCATCCGTGGGCCTCAGAACCTGAGGAAGCCGGAAACGGCTTGTTCACAGACTAACAAATCTGCAAGGTCTGGGTTTGGACCCACGACCTCCGCTTAACAGGCGGATGCTCTAACCACAAGCCATTTAACGTCCGGCTAGCAGGACGGTATGAAACTGTTCACAAAGTACATTTTGCTGACCTACAGCTGACAAAAGGAACGTCTTTTAATACGTCTACCAGCCACAACTATTAACCCAGTAGGTAACACGGTCCAAGAGAGCCATTGGCCGATGGCGCCATACCTGTATTAACTGAGTGATAATTTCTCAGAATGTTGAAATTGCTCACATGACTTTTTTGTCAATCCTTGAGCAAATGCAAAACATTACTTGTATTGTACACAGATTGCAAACCAAAAAAAACAGTCAGTGATCATGTAAGTGTTGCAAAAAAGGCAAACAAGCAACACCTATCTCCTGTCCATATTTCTCATCTTGTCTCCAATTAGTAATCATACAGCTGCACCGCTGAAATACCACCCCTTCTTCTCGCAGATTCTGTCCAGGGCTGCAAGCACCTCTGCTGCTGTCAGTCTTTCCTCTGGGTCCTGCTTCAGGCAGCCCATCACAATGTTGACCAAGTGCAAGCTCGCCTGGCCCTGCCTCAGAGTGCCCTCTATCTGCACAAGCATGACAAAGCAGGTCAGCATCCCCTCACTGCCTCAACACCACTCTCAACCCAAGTTGTGTCTGCCTAGCAATTCACACAGGCATTCATGCTGTCTCATGCTGCCTCTGTAATTACCTGCTCTTGCCAGTCTGTGTACTTGCCAGACTTGTACAATTTGGTGGCAAAAAGCAAGCTGGTC
>JAABUP010004277.1_pt1 | contig 23600 bp, 30 predicted proteins | sample 5559201 | NCBI WGS metagenome assembly JAABUP01 (sample SAMN10711887, study PRJNA513373) | rock metagenome | isolation source: Antarctica rocks | place: Antarctica
TGCTACACAGTAAGTTGCAAGCTTTATTGTGTAGCAAATGTGTAGCATCATGTTGCAAGCGTCTGTTGATGCCTCATCACAAGACACCCTTCCAACATGTTACTTGCTTGCCTGCAACACTTGCTACACGTTCCACAAGTACAGGCAGTAGCAAGTGGAGTGTATAGCAAATCTTCATGTTGCCAGTAGCTTCATGTTGCCAGCATCTGTTGATAGCTCATCACAGAAGTCACTTCAGCACAATACATGACCAGGATCAGACTTATTGTGCTGTGATTGATTGCTGTCAAAAGCAGCAAAGCAAGCAGCTTCTGCCATCCGACATTGCTCAGCAGATGCTATTGTACGAACTCAGTGAGTGCAAGCTTTCAAAGCCTGTAACATACATGGATGGAGGCAATGCGAGCCGCATCAGCAATCTGGCGCTCAAGGCAGCTGGTGATGGTGTCCAGATCCTCTGATCCCAGCATGTCCACATCATGAAAGAACAGAGCAAAATCTTCAATCAGGCCAGAGTAGCTGATTGTACTCCTGGGACTTGGCAGGAGTTGCCGAACAGCATGGATGAGTGGAGCTGCAAAAGCATGGTACCTGTAGATTCACAGCAGGCTTGAACAGATCAGCGTAGGTCAGGTAAGCAGCATATCTGTTGCCTTGACACAGCAGAGTTTTGCCTGTCAGGAGAGGAATTGAAAGCATGGCATCATGCCCTCATGCATGACATCATGCATGCCGCATATATCAGCAGCAGCATGCATCATGATGAACTTGCATGATGTTGCTTGCACAGAGTGCAAATGCATGCTGGTGGTATGCTGTGCACGACAGCACTGATGAGATGGTATGCAGCCGCATTCCTTTGCATTGAGGATGAGCAAAGTGATTGGCAGTCAGGGTGCAAGCATTAGGTCAAACATACATGTATGGATGCTCTTTCATGACTGCTTGCATGATCATGTTGATGACTTGTTTGTTTTGGAAAGGCTGGGACGTCAAGTTCTGCAGTTGTTGTTGTTGTTGGGTCTCCCTATACTTTGCTATTTTCTCCTGCAGGCTGATCCTGCAATTGGCACAAGCTACAGGCTGATTTGCAGTACTCAGCAGCAAGTGGTAAGTGTAGCAGCAACTGTGATCACTGAATGCATGACATCATACCTAGGACTGCTATACTCTGTGCACATGCAAGTAGCATCTCAGCAATTGCAATGTGTACGTACATCCTGTTCTGCAGGGCCAGCTGCTCTTTCGTGAGAGGGAGGTTCTTTGTGTTTTGGGTCAGAATCCTTTTCAGGTGTGTTGGGATCCTCTGCTGTTGCAGGTGCGATCTGCAAAGCCAGCTCCAATGGCTTAGCTAGCACTCAATACGCCAACACAAGTGTTATGCTATGTCATGTCAGGCCAGTCTAATCACCGAAGCTGCCTATGACAGTGGAGCAAGGTATAAATGATGAAGGTTGCCTTGCTAACGAACTTTTCAGGGTATAGCGATGGCAAGTTAACTCTTGCCTGAAGGCAGTTGCAGAGGTGAACAGTGACCCTTGACTGTCCCACTGCCATCTTTCCCAGAGATGCCCATCACCCAACCTCGCTAGGCCCTCCTCCAGGGAGCCTGTCAATGTTTGGTGTCCTGCAGTATATGTTTGCAACGAGTCAGTCATAGGCACCTGAACTCCTCATCGCCAATGTGATGGTGCTTTACATTTGACAGCATGCATGGATGTGCATCTTCATCTATGCTCAAAAAGGTTTGAATGATGACTGCAGCAAAATCTGTATAAGAAGACATATGTGCCATGATGTGGGCGAGTCATGCAGAGCTCTGGGTGTGCGTTAGGTCTGGTGGCATCAGCTACAGGCAAGATGTCTTAGAGTGTAGCAATGTAGAACTGTGAGCATGTTATCTACAAGCTGTGAATTTTGTCTATGAATGAAGCGGCCGATCAAAAAACAAAAGTGCACAGGCTGGCCTGCGAGCAGCTCACTTGGCAGCGTGATATTGGACTTGCTTGCACCTTGCCGCAATTCAGTCAAACTCAAGCTCAGCAGCTCACTGCGCTCATCATTGATAAGTTCTGCCCAGAAACGAGTGATTGCCAGTGCTTGCTCTGAAAGGGTTGGCCATGCCGTCTGAACACTGTTACCCTGCAAAGAGTCATACAATTGCATTGCAAGGCGTGTCTGAACAGTAGTGGCGCTCTGCCCTGTGGCAGCATACGGTGCAAACGTTGAAGTGCACACTGTAAATCGCTGCAAGCAGTTGAGCCTAGCAGCAGACGACTTGCCTGGCGATCTGTACTAGACCCATCAATATGATTGCCCTCCTTGCGGCTGGCTCTGTTGTTATTCCTGCTGCTCATTGCAGCAAGACGCGCCTGTCGGCAGGCTTCGAAGCACGTATGTTGTGATCAGAGACTCAGTTAGAGGCGACGGTGTGGGCTGAAGCGCACTGCCAAGCTGACGCATGTGCTGGATGCTGACTGTCAAGATTTGCGAATTCGCTGGCCGGCAGCGCTCCGATGACCATAGGGAAGGTAAACGAGATCACCAATTTTGCCACTCGGACTGAGAAATCGCTTCGGAAGAAAAAATAGCGGATGCTCCCCTCGAAGTCGTCTGCTGCGGTGTCATGCCAAGTCTGAATCCAGTGGTACCCGGTACGCAGTGCCAGGCCGCAGATCGCCTAGATCAAACAAGAATGTTGCATGTAACAGAAGAAGAATGGAATGACACACCAGCTTGACTTATGCCTGGCACAACATCATCACTTCGGTGTCATCCATCATCACGCGTATCGGCTGTTAAAGATGACCAGCCGCGCTGCTCACAAAACGTTATGTTCAAATTTGCAGTGAGCACCCTCTCAGCACACTTTGTGTGCGTTTATGTCATGACTTGCAAATGTGTTTATCCATATATGTGATAACTTGCAATTGCTTCATGATCATGTGGTCAGGGATGTACATACAGGTGTGCTCTTTGAACCAGTGTAACTGTGCATAATATACGACACAGCTGTTGGAATGCTATGCAACTAGGTGACAGCTTTAGCCTTCATGACCAATCAAAATGGTTATTGGGTTGCAGCGGAAAAAGGCCAAAGCTGCTGCAGCTGATGTGACAACTATGAACTGCACTTGCTTTAAAGCCAGTTTCATTCAAAATTTGTGTGCCAACAGCATAGAGCCATTGTAGATGTAGGCATCCATGGTACCAGGAGCCTGTGCGACATGTTCAGTTGTGACTGGCGCTATGCTGTTGCAACAATTGTTGCAGCATGCGTGTGGAACTGCGTGCCAGGTCAAGTATAGCAAGCAGCAGCTGCAGACAGCGTAGATTATCTGTAAAACATCTTTGCAAAGCACATCAGAAAACCAAAAGAACTTGGAATGCAGAGTGAGACTTGTCACTGCTGCTTCATAATGATCACAAAGCTTACAAAGCAGGGCTGGTCAAAGAACACTGGATTGTCATGCAAGCCAGGGTTTCTAATCCTGTGTTCTGATAAGCATATGCATTGAACATGCATGTTCAGATCTGAAGATGGCCTAAGCTGATTGGAGCAGGAAGGGCACAATAACCACAGCTGTAAACGTGCTCCACTATGCAAGTCACAGGGGCCCTGATGTTGTTTGTATAGTGCATGCACGATATACAAAAGGTAACGCTAGACTCTGTAAACCCTTTGCCATGTCTGACCGCCTCGCACGATCATTCAGATTGCTGAGTATCCAGCTATCCAGGGAATCTGCACTGTGCAGCCATTCAGGCTGATCATCTGCCAGCTGACTGACAGTTTGTGACGTACTGTCTTGGTGAATATCCCCTATCAGGCTGCAGGGGTTTGTTTGTGCAGCTGGCATTTGCAACCGTGTCAAGACTGCTTGGTGACCGTCATTGCTAGCCATGATCTGAGCAAGCACATGTTTGCAGGCCAGCTGCATCTGTGTTTGCTCAAGGGCAGGGAAAGATCTATTGACTGCCTCAATCTCCTGCACAGTGACAGGGGTGTGATTTTTTTGACACAGGGTGAGTTTGGCAATGGAAATCATTAGGAACTTTTGCAATTGTGTGTCAGCGGTACATGGTGCATTGCAAGCACAACCACTTGCATGGTATCTGTATACATGCAGACAGCTGTGAATGCAGTCTCACCTGTAAAGCTATTGGCGTGTTCTGTGCAAAGCCTTGTACAGGAAGGTGGAGGGAGCCACGATGATGATTATACTGGTACACATTGTTGACAATGTGTTCATGACTCATCTTGCTATTTCTGTACACACACACACCAGAATGTGAGTACGGTTCCCTCCTTTGCATGCATGTGTCAGATGCCCAGATACAAACACTTCGACTATGTCAACACTCAGCAATGTGTACAACGAGCCTAGCGCACCCAAGCTTGCACAAACAAAAGGCAGAGTGAGACCTCTGAAACACTTTTAACACACTTCCTGCAGTACCACAGCACTCCACAAGGACACCATACATCAGTACGCAGAGTGCTGAGAGCTGACTGTGACACCATGCCGCATTGCTGTGTGCTGCACTACCTATAGTCCCGAAGTCCTAATCCGACATGAAGCTGGACCTCTGCCAGGTGACAGAAATTGTATACTGGCGGCTTCCAGTGGACACCCTCTGATGCATGCATATGCCGCAGCAACTCAGGCCGCAGGTAGGTCACAAAGATGGCAACTGCAGTGCCGGGTGAGTGCTCCAGGGTTGCTGCAGAGGCATCAGGGGCATTATGCGACAACTGCTATGAAAAGAAAAGAAAAGAAAAGAAAAGTTTACCCTTTTCAGCGATCATAACGGGAGCCTCCTAAGGCTGCAGCCCGGAGCAACAACTGCTGTGATGCAATCAAGACAGGATGTCAAGACCGACCTCAGTTCAAGACAGGTGAGGGGACACACACAAATGCTTGTGTATGGTGACAGCGAATTAGTGAAAACTACTGCAGCTCATGCTGAAGCAAACTATTTGGGAATTGACAGCAGTTTTCACTAATGAAAGGGCGCCATGAAGCAAAACAGTGGTAGCCACAGTGAACAGGGCAACAGCTTACAGCTTACAGGTGGCCACACAATGAACACGGCAATGCGGCATGCCCACCAGTTGTAAAGCTTATGTCAGTGCAAAATCCCGCGCACGTACCTAGCTCATCATGAGCTGGAAAGCGCTGTTATTTTCATCATTATTATTATTATTAGTGCAAAATCCCCGCACACTGGCTGGATCATGCATACTGGCCGGATCATGTGATGCCTCACCTGGGCAGGAGCCATAGGAGGTGATGGCTGGTGCGTAGACCACATCAAAGTCTGGCAGCACACATCTCAGCACAGGGATGACAACTCCATGGTGTTTGAACTTGCAAGCCAACTGGGTTGGTGCTGCATTACTGCCCACAGCAAGCACAAGCGTCAGCTTTTCTCCTCGTGCTGGGAGCTTCCACTCAGTCAGGTTTTCTCCCCAAAGCCTCTCGCATGTTACACCTGGATTGGACAAGAGCATGATAACACTAAAGCTGACATATAGCCAGGCAATCAGTCAGCTGGCGAGCTGAACATCCAGAATCTCTTCTACAGAACATGGCTAATCTTGGTATGTGCACTGTTCCTGACACACTCGTGAGATACCATCACCTGAACAAGTCTACTTATGGTCTATTTGTCTGGAGTAGCCTTTGATACCAACTGGTTGGCGTGCACGCGTGTAGTGATGTCAGGTTTGCAAACCTACTGCTGAGTTCCAGGGCAGAGCTGACCAGCTGGGTCAACCAACTGTTGACTGACTGTGTTCTGCTCAGCTTTGGATGCAATCTGAGAGCTGTACCAAGCCTGTTGATAGCCCTTGCACAGAATATTTGCACTAATTCGAATTAGTGTTGTACCTATCCTGTCCTGACCGCAAATACGTCTGCAGGTGCTCAAGGTTAGTAGGTCCTTGCCATTGACTGTCATCAAACTCGTATGCATGCCCATTAATGTACACAAAAGACGAAGAAGGTCTCGAGTATGGATAGCCCTGCAGCAGAGTATACACAGTGTAACAGCGTGAGTTGAGCTTTGTAGATGTGCAGCAGAAGTTCTTCATAGTCCCCTGGCAGAAGATGAAAACAAAAACAAAACACAAAGCCTAAAGGTCGCGAATCACCTTTGCTCTGTTCAGCATTTGCTGATCAGCTTCTTGACCTTCGAAGAGCGAGGCTCCTACGTAGTGTATACAGGAGCTCAAACCCTATTTCAATGTGCACAAGAGGGATTATGGGCATGCGGTTCCGTGTAGCGGTTGTCAGGATGCGTGCAGCGTTTCCTGTACCTTTCGTCGTGCTTGGTCGTTGCGACATCCACCTAAGCAGAAGTTGTCTCTAGAGATCTCAGATCTGCAGAAAAGATGTTTCGCTACATGACTTTCCAACGTGACACACTCAACTGCAGCTGCCTCGGAAAGAGAACTGGCGTTCTGTTACAACGAGGTCCTCCTTTCTGGTGCTGAGCCGCTTCCTGACCCAAGACGAGTTGCCTCGGGCTTTCTGGTGCCTCGTAGCTTCCCCGTCAGCTTCCTTGATGACAGCCAGACACCCTATGCACCTATGGAGAGGGTATGTGATGCAGAGCCATCGTGATCCTCCCATGCTGATCATTTCAGTGCTGAAGGCACGTGGGGGGCTGCTGCTGCAGCACAAGGTGCGCATTCAATTGCAAGAGGTGCCGACCGAAACAGGCAAAACCTTGAAAATGTAAATCACACTATGCGACAGCACAGCAGTCCACAAGGCAGTGTGCAATGTCAAAGGGAGCTATGCAGGACTGCAATGAGCAAAACTGTAGATGGCACCCACTGTGTCAGGTTGCGCAGGTTGTTTGTAGTCATGAGTTTGATGCCCTGAATTGCAGCTGCTGCTTGTGAATTTGAAAGATACAACTCTTGCTTTCTCTAGGTTCGTATCTGTGTACAGAATTCTGGGGCCCTTCAGGCTGTCTAGTATGTTCTCCTATTCTGTCGATGTGCTCTGAACCAATGAGCATGTCAATGGTCAGACTGCATGTTCGCAGGGCAATCAGCTGTTGATGACGTTCACTCAAAGTAAAGCATGCTGCCCGTTTTCTAATGCACATGCGGAGTCGACTCTCCACTTTCAGCTCACATTCTCAGAGTACAGATCACCCAGCGCCTGCATTACTGTAGACGCACCATACTGGAATGGTTTCGCCAGATTAGTCAGGGCTTTCACCATCTTCAGCCGCCGCTGGCCATCATTCAAATTAGTTAAAATCCATTTGTCCAAACCACCCCTGTCTTGAGACCATTCTTGATGATCTTTGGACTGAGCACCATTTGATGATGTTCCATTTGATGATGTTCCATTTGCCTCTCCATGTGCAGCAGTAGTAGGTGGTGTCTGAGACTCTGTCATTTGCAAAGGTGCAGGGCTTGGTGTGGTTGCCTCGTCATCATCTGCTGTCAGCACTGGCTCGAGCACATGCCTGCAGGCTAGCTGCATCTCAACTTGATCCAATGCTGGGAACACTCTGTCCACTGCCTTTATCTCCTGCAGCAATAGACCCAGAGAACGTTGGGTGTTGGCTGCGTGCTGTAGACTGCTCACTGAGGGCAATGAGGACAGAGTGCGCTGTTGAACTGACGTCTGCAAATTCCAGCATTGCCACAAGCTGCCCACAGGAGCATGATGCAATAACTGCACACCACAACGACACAGAGCTGAAAATTGAAATGCACATTGTTCATGTTGTTTGATTTCCTACTGACTGCAAGTCACTTTGAGTTTTTTGGCATGTGAGATAGCTACACTGGGCAAGGGAGAGGTGCAACCTTGATTGCTATCGGTACATTTTGTGGGAAGCCCTCAACAGGCAAATTGAGAGAGCCGTTCTGGTGGTTGTACTGGTATATGGTGCTGATAATCTGCCTGCCAACTTTGCCTTTCCTGCATGCATCACAAGGCAGTCACGCCTTGTTGCAAAGATGGCAATGAATTCCCTTGCCCTTCAAGGATCAACTGTACACTTGGCCATTATCACACACACGATCTTCATGCTAAAGAGAACAATGGTGCACAATGGCGTTTGCTTCATGCACATGGCACCTGTCCAAACCCCTTCCACTGTTGTATGACACATCAGTTATGCACATCAGAAGCTGCTTGTTGACATATGTTATTGTAAGTACAGACCTATCCATGCCCAGCAGCCCTAATAGAATGATGGTGAGGCTGATGATGAAGAAGAAGAAAAATTTACATAGGGCAAAGTAGCACATGAGTCTGCATCACCCTTTGTCTGTTTCGTTTTCTGATGCAAGACTGGATCCTATTCAAATGGGCTAGCTGGCAACTGCAAAATCCATGATTTGATTGATTGGTTGATTGAGGGCAGAGCAGGGCAGCACCTGTAGTCCTGCAGGCCAAGGCCGATCTGCAGCTGGACCTCTGTCAGCTCGCACAGGTTGTAAGCGCCCTCCGTTTCATGCATGCGCTGTAACAGGTTCGGCTGCAAGTAGGTCACGAAAATGGCCACAGCTGACCCTGGTGAGTACTCCAAAGTAGCTGCACGCCACATGTACCATTGTGAGTCATCAGGCTACGTTGGGGCTGACAGAATGACTGCTCAGGGCCGTGTGAGCACGATAATGTGTGCGTGAATCTGTACTGGATTGTGCTGCAATCAATGCAATGCCCTTGCTGCAGAGCCACAAGTCCTGAGTATTAATGCATATCTGATGTTGACAACGCAGTGCCCAAGTCACGGCTTCTCGTACATGCACTGTCAGCAACAAACTGTTGCATACTCAGACTTACCTGTGCAGGAGCCATAAGAAGATATGAGTGGTGCATATACCACATCAAAGTCTGGCAGCACACATCTCAGCACAGGAATGACAACGCCGTCAGGGAACAGATCGGCAGGAAACTTGCGAGCTAGCTGGGCCGGTGCAGCATTGCTGCCCACTGCCAGGACTGGGGTCAGCTTTGCTTCCTTGGTCAGCTTCCATTCACTGCCGTGGTTTTTCAGAACTTGAGCTATGCTGCAGCAGAACAGAACGGCGTTGAGAAGCGCATGTCAATACGATCTCTGAATCATGCAAAAAAGGGAATTATTGCATGTAGTTATGATCAGGGCTGGAGTGGGTTCAACCTCAAAGTGATCTGGGCATCATGTCCATGCACTCCTCTACTGCATGTGCAAGTTGCTAGGCAAATTGTGACAGTATGTCTGCACTGCTGGAAGACCTGTGTGCGTGTGCGCTTGCAAGGTCATCATTTGTCACAATGATGCCTGAAGTAGGCTTGGCTATGCAGCAGGGTTCTTGGCTTTCTTGAGCTTTCTTGGTGCTTGCAGCACTGTATCATGCAAGGTCAAACTTACCTGAGATGCCCTTGAGGGGTATCTGTTTTCAGCCATTCCAACCCTCCAGCTCCCAGCCACTGGCTGTCATCAAATTCATATGTTTGACCATTGATGTATACAAACGACGAGTCAGGCCTGGGGTATGGGTATCCCTGCAGCGCCACCACAAACAAATAACTGTTGGCTCTAGTATGTGGGTGACTGGGGGGGCCCTAACATCGGGAGCAAGCGGCAGGGCATGCAGCACATATGTGGAATTCAATTTGGGCAATCACCTTGGCTCGCTTGAGTCTCTCTCCATCATTCACGGGGGGTGGAGGAGCGGTCGCGGTTTCAAAGCCCACTTCGCTGCGTGACAGCACCGCCAGGCTTGGACAGATGCAGCAAGCGATGCTACGCACGTCATGTCATGCTGCCTACCTACTCGCCATGCTTGATGTCTTGCGCTTCTTGCGGGACATGAAACCGCAAGCAGTTGGCGTTTTTCGATTCACCAACGAACCAACACACAGGATTCGTAGTTGAGGCTGAGGCAATGCAGGACATCTACCGCACTGTGCACTTGAGAAGGAAATTTTGCTTGACATCAGAATGTGCCACTCGGCGCATTGCACCGCTGCGAGAACCTGACAACGGAGCTTTGACCTATTATCTGTGCATCTCATGACTACTGGGCTTCGCATGGACGCGCAGACTCTGCAGGGCGAAGTGCAGAGGGCCGCGCTCAAACGCCCATGTTTTGCAACGCTTGCGCTGCGTTGAACAGGCGTCGTGACCTGCGCTGTGCAAGGAAGCAGGGGCAGCAACTGTCGGTGTTGCTTGCGAGGGTGTCCTCATCTTTGCATTCACTCTCAGCTGACCAGACTTTCAGCCACGAGTTCAAGTAGTCAGGAAGCGTCATTTCGGCCGTAGGCGCTGACGACCACATTGCAATCTGTTGTGCCTGTCAATCACAGCGCTGATCTTGAAAGTCTCGTAGCTGACGCTTCTGTACTGCCTTGACCTATCCGGCTCTTGAACCAGTTGGTCATGGCTACCAAGTGGGGAACCTTCAGTGAGCCGGGCTATCTTCATCCTGGCGTCCTGTACAACAAAGCATACAAAGCTCCAAAGGATAACCCATTGTCTGGCAGCTTCAAGCCTGCTCTAGGGTGCACAAAGACAGGGAAGGTACGCAGTGTGGTTTGACACCTTCACTGTCACGCACCAATAGCACAAGATGTTATTGTGTTGCTGCACCAGACCTGACCCACGTTCTGAGTTTGCAGACCAATGACGCAACCTTCTCCAAATTTGCATCCATTCATGCTGGTGACATCTACTCAGATGCACAGACAAGGTGAGATTGCCTCAAAGTCTGACTTTGAACATTCAAGATGCTACGAAGCATGTGATGAAAGTGCCCATGCCAACGCCTCTGTACATGGGCATGTCACTGGCTCATATGCAGCAAGCATAACGCTGTGCGCCATATCACTTAAGTCCTTTGTCAAATATGGTTGTCAGTGTCAGATTTCATCCAGTTGCTCAGCATGAATCCTTAGGGAGAACAAGACTGACCTACCTGCACCTCCCCTGCTTGCACTTGCAACATTTTCAGCAGTGTAGGCTGGCTAGCAAGGGCAAAGGGAAGACTGCAAAGGCTGAAACAGTGCCATTCAAGCAAGCCAGCCCCATGAAGAAGGCGCCGGCAGCCCAGGGGGGCACTTTCTATGGAACCATTGGCGGGAAAATCCCATATGTGCCTGTATGCTGCCTGCTCACTCCTCTCTGCATAGTTCTGGTCCCAAAATATATGCAATTCTGACCCCAAAACAGCGCACAATACACATACACACATATTATCCAGTGAAAGATAGTATGTCGACATAACAGACAAGGCTCATGCCCACTCAGCTTGCTGCTTGCTGTCTTCTGGCTCATGCAGCTGACTGACCTCAACTCCAACTTGCAGCTCTTGTGCCTTGCTGTTGCTGTTTATTGATCGGAGATGACAGCATTTCTTATACTGATGCGCAAGACAGACAGCTTTGGAGAGACAAGACTTGTCCCGCATGTACCCAGCTCATCATGAGCTGAAAAGCATAATTATTATCATTTTTACCATTTGTGCAAGCTGCGTGTTACATATTGTGCTGCCAAGTGGCTACGCATGCTAGACATCCAGTGCTGATGTCCCTTGATCACAGTTAAAGTCAGATGCTACAGGATTTCAAGTCTTGACAGTGTGTAAGACTTGTTTGCTGTTGTGCAGAACCCAGAGACCAGACACAGGAAGGATGACATTGTGCACCCCTTGCGACAGATCACCACCAACCCCATGAAGAAGGGGGGGTATGGTTTCAACAAGACCACTCTCAGTGAGCGCAAGGGCTACAAGGGCGTGGTGAGCTTCCCCACACCAACCAGCTGTGTGCTGCATATACTCTGTATGTTTGGTATATTTGGTACACATATATGTATACGCATATGCATATGTAAATATTTATATGTTGATGCGGTCATAGAGCATTGCTTGCATGCATGCAGCCAACAGAACTACATGTAGCACCAGACCCAGATATACACTACAGGATGGAAACTTATTTTGTAGTCATCAGGCTTTCTGTGCTTCTTCTCACGTTGTGCTAGGAACATTGGGTGTCTGCCTGTTCCTTGCAATCCATGTTTATAGAGGCACAGCTGCTACCAGTGAGTGCTACATGCTGTTGCAACAACTGCTTGTCTGCTGGTTATCTACTCAATGACTGCCATTCCACTGTTGACAGACACACATCTCTGATCTGCATCAGGACACCTGGTGTCCGAAGTGAAAAAGTCCGCTCCTGATATTTTGCTGCTGCAAGAAAGCACCATTCCAATGAAACTTTGGAAAAACATCGGATATGAAAGAGCGGGACGCCCAACAAAGACACACGGAGACAGAATGACCGAGATATATTATCACCAGCCGCCTCAATGCTATCATGCCCTTATGGAGCTCAAACTCTGCCTGCTGGTTTGCTGGTCTGCTGTTCACAGCCTGACATGTCTAGCTGAATTGTGCAAACATCGAGCGTACTATCATCTTTTCTGTTGTCTGTTCTCAGCAGCTGCAACGCGTAGTTACTGAGTTGGTGAGCTGGTCGGCTGACTGTGCAGATGGGAGAGTATGAGTATCATGCTAACCCTATCGATTGGCACAAGCCCAGCATGGCAGCTGGCAAGGGCAAGAAGGCAGGAGAGTCTGCTGTTTTCAAGCCTCCTCTTGCAGGCAGAGTGGGGTCACTCTTCAACAAGATTGAGGTGAGAAACCCTGAGACCCTGCTGTGTTATCGTCACATTGAGTCTTGCTTTTGCGCTCATTCAGGTCAAGCTTTGTTGCAGCTTGGGTTGCCTGTTTCTCAGCCTGCCGAACATTATCAAACACCTCATTGTTTTGCTGGTCATGCCACCGATAGAGGGCAGTGCTGTGTCATGTCTTGTATCAATCATCAACTGATTTTGGCTGGACATGTGATGCAATGTTGTGAAGATCTCTGTATGGGTGCTTTTTGCTCCTTTTTCAAGATTGATGTCAGCACCTGGTGTTCTGTGAAGCTGTGAAGCATTGCAAGGGGTCTGTAGCTAATGTCATCTGCAGAACAAGCTGTCAATTGCATGTAACAATATGTGTAATGAACACTCATAAGTGATGTCTGCTGATATTGAATGAGAGCTCTGGTTTGCGGTGTGGGCGCAGCCTGTAAGCTCCTAACTTGTGCTCTGCAGTATGTGCCTCTTGGACCAGCTGTTAAGGGCAAATCTACTGCAAAGGCAGATTCTGTGCCTTTCAAGCCTCCCCATTCAGGCAGCTCAGGGCCCCTTGGCAAGCCCTACGATTATGTCCCTTGTCCAGCGCTTAAACAGGTGCGACGCAATTTTGATCCTACGATGGCCAAGTCATAGCATGTACATGTGGTTCAGGGCTCTGTATGTACATGTTTGCCTAATGGTATGTTGACTGTGCTTTGTGAAGCAACAAGAGCTTTTGTCTGAGGTGAGAAAAACTTTTTGGGCATGCAGTAACTGAAATTCCTTATGTGGTCAATGCAGGTGTACAGCAAGCGCAGTGAAGGTGCTGCATGGAGGCCAAACTTTGACCATCGTACATGCGCTACGCCATCTGTGATGCGCACTAATTTGCATGCTATCCCCAGGTGATCACCCAATGTTACAGAGTGGTGCCTGGAAATGCGCTGCAGATACTGACCCTTTGAAGAACTCAAATCAACATTGTACATAAGTTGCATGACTATTTAGAACTGCGAATTGTCAGGATACATTGGTGAAGTTCCAGGAAGATGTCATTTATGCTATTCCTTAGTACACACAGCTCTGTTGTTCCTTCCAGCTCATAAGTATGACCACACAGCAGAAACGTCATAAGTGGCTAATGAATCAGTATTGAGCAACCGAGGTTACCGCTGTTCATCAATCACTTTTACTGAAATGTACATGGACGAATTAGAAAAAGAACGTCAAGTTTGCAGTAGTTTGCAAGTTTCTTGTATCCTATACTAGCAAGGATGTACAAACCAATCTCTGCAACACACAAAATGTCCTAAATACTCAACATGCAGCAGTAGATGCCAGCACCTGCGTACTCAGCATGTGTATATAGTTAGATCCTAGTGACTGCTCTAAGCGTGCTGACTTGAACCAAAAGATTCAGCGTCAGTCTCTGAAAAACTCTCCCTGAGACTCTCCTACCATAGCGACTGAGGGCCCTGCTTACAGCTGTGCTGTTGACAGCTCAATCCACTCTGACTCAGACCGTAGGTACTAGATGGAATAGCCTTGATGTCACTTGAAGCATGCGTGACACAAGGATCCGCTTATCTATCGCTTGCCCTCAAAGCTACGCGGCGGCCACTTTGCAAGAATGGGCTCGCTAGGGTCCGGCGAGCTGGGCTCCGACGGTGTGAGCTCATGAAGGACTTGCAGAGGTGCTGACACAGAGCTCCGCCTGGAGCCCATGCTGGACCAGCCACCCTCATGAGTGCTTTTGCCATTTGCGACCGGATCCTGTGGGATTCGGTGTGCAAGGAGGCCTGCTTGTGAGGCCTCCGATGGCGTCCGGCTGGTATGAGCGCTATGATCAGGGTCATCGGGCGCTGAGCGGTCCTGCAGGTAGGCACATGAATGGTAATCACGGTGGTACCACCGGTGGTGTTGCCAGTTGCAATTGCAAAGCGATGCCTGTGGCGGACTCACCGGGAATAGCTCGAGCCAGAATGTCCTCATGACGCCCTTGCCCTTGATCTGCTGCATACGTCTGTGGACAAGCTGCGGCCTGAGCTCGGGAGCATGGGCCGAAATCAGCTCGGCTGCACTGCTGGTGATGTGTATTCTGTTGGCAATGCTGCTGCTTCCCATTCTCGACGCAACGTTGACCGTGTCTCCAAACAAGCAGTATCGAGGGTTTGTTGTTCCAACCACAGATGCCACTACAGGACCAGAGTGAAACCCAGCCCTGATACTTAAGTGCCTGCAGACGCAGATTAATGTCCATAGCTGCATCTGTTTCAGCAATAGATGCAGGCTGGACAGCACTACATTAACTCATTTTGCATTCTGAAATGCAAAATGAGTGAGTGAGTGAGTGAGTGAGTGAGTGAAAGAGTGAGTGAGTGAGTGAGTGAGTGAGTGAGTGAGTGAGTCAACTGAAAAGCACACCCAGGCCGGAACTCAACAAGACACTGTAGCAGCAAAGTGGCAGCTACAGAAGCAACCAACGTGGTCTCATTCAGTGTGTGTTGTCTTCCTTTTTGGTGCTGCTGAACGAAGCATGTTCTTGCAAGTTTTGATGACAAACATGTACTTGCTGCTGGTCAAATTGTGTGCATGTGCTTCAGTGACTAGGCAGACACAGCTTGTGAGCTCACCCCATGTCTGGGTTGCTCTCACTGATCAGAATGCTGCCAGCCGTCTGCACAGCCTCTATGGCAAAGTATGCAACCCGTGCTGCATGATCTGGCTGGGGACAGCGCAGATTCCCCACCACCATGTAGCTATCCCCAATGGTCTCCACCTTGAACAGGTTATGACGGCTGGTCAAAGCATCAAATGCTCGGTACAGCCTATCAAGCATGGACATGACCTGCAGCAGTTGTTGCAAAACTGTGTGAGGTGCACTCAAAAAGCATGGTCATCAAGAGCTGCCCATGACAAAGAGAATTGCACTACAGCACAATGAGCCTATCCTTGCCACCATTCAAGTCTACAGATGCAAGCTAGGAACTTGTCCAAGCCATGCTAGGTAGAAAAGACTACACCTTTCGCTGTCATATCAACGAACAGCCAAGTACTATGCTGGGCTTCACAGGTCAAGCCATCATACATTGAGCAGTCAGCATGGCAACTTTCTGCTGTGCATGCAAGACAGGTCTTGTGCCACAGAAAACTACATCTGGAGACAACATTAAGCGTCACACATATAAGCGCCAAGAGTGATAAGCATGCCGGAACAGACTGGCAAACAAAGTTGAGGCTGGGCCATGTGGTGCACATGCCTCTTGGGGTGGCAGCTCTGTGGACATGGTTTTGAAGCCCACAATGTCACTGAAGAAGATGGTGACGCAGTCAAAGGACTCTGGCTCCACCGGCCGACCCTCCCTCAGTGCTGCTGACACCTGCACCCCACACTCAACATGACAGACGCATGTTGTCCACTAGTATGTGCATGACGCTGACGTTGAGGGGTGCTATGACGGATACTGCTGACACCTGCAGATTGTTCAGAATCAATGAGAAAAGAACAGAGTCAAAGGTGGCGGCCTGGAGTCAGCAATACAAATGGAGTCAGCAATACAAAAAGTCCTTGTCAGTAACTGGGATTGTAGTTCGGGGCTTCTGTTTGCCGGCACAGCAAATGAAGCAAGCAATTTGAAGCAGAGTGGAGGTACCAGCAGCAAGTGCTGCTGAGTGTTGTGACCAGCAGCAACATGTCAAGGTGATGTCGAGCAGCCAAAATGATCGGCCATGCACCAAGCTGCTTAGTTGCTCATGCTCCAAACTTCTGCTGGTGGTCCTGTTGACATTGAACAGATCGTCTCAAGCAGCAATGCTTGTCGCCCGTAGAGACATAGCAGCATGTGTCTGTTAGTTGTTGAAGGCAGAGGCAGTCAGAACATCACTTGTGCTCTGCACTGGTCATGTGGCAGGGAGCATCAGACAAACCAAACAGTCTTGCCTACTTTACAACCTAGAAAAGAAAAGAAAAGAAAAGAAAAGAAAAGAAAAGAAAAGACAAGACTAGACTACGCCTTTCGGCGTCAGTTTATTGAGAAGCCCAGTACCATACCGGGCTGCCCACGCTTTACAACCTACACTAAGCAGGTCTTGAGCAATGTCCTTGTCCAGCCCTTTTGCGTTTTTCTCTCTGTTTCAAATGTTGCAAAACGAACAAATCCAGAATTGCTATTTACAACACAACTAGCAGAGACAGACCAAACCTTAGAATACACTTGGCATGCTTAGCACAATCAGAAAACTGCGAGTATGTTCTTGCATTGTGCATCCTGAAGGAGACAACAACACACTCTTGCAGTTAGCATCCTGAGCGCAAATGAAGGGCGCTTTTGCACACTTGTACTAAGCACACATACAGGGCGCACTTGCACACTTTGGTTAAGCAACATGCAGGCGAACCTTAGGAGGCAGAATTTGGTCCAGCAAAGCTCGCTCCTTCACGTGCTTCATAGCCATGGCCTCAGCAGGAGACCGGGACTTGAAATGCAGGCGTGCATACTCCAGCAGTGCGTCCTTCACTTCTGTGATCAGAGGGCGCTTCTCTGGATCCTGTACCACATGGTTTGCATGACTGACATGCTTCATCACAGCTGATGGACAGACCCTGAGTCAACATGTGTTGCTAGTCCATGCTGTCAGGTGCCCTTTGCTCTCGCTGCAGAGAGCTGCATGCATTTGACCCCAGAAAAGTGTGTGTGCTCTGCAGATGAATGCATAAGCGAATGAGCAAGAGAACACAGGATGGAAGGGATAAATGAAAGAATGAGTGGAGTAATGAATGAATCATGGTGTGAACAGGTGGAAGTGAGTGAGTGAATGAGCGCGTCTGTGAGTGAATGTACAGATGAGTGCCAAAATGCAGGAGCAGATGGACAAAATCATGAGGCAGTCAGCAGATGAATAAGTGCACAAGTGAGCACTTGGTGGGAGGGAGGGGATGACCTGGTGCCAGCACTGCTGCATGAGGGTAACCAGCTCAGCAGGGGGGGTCCTGCCATGGGGTGCGCTCAGGGATGGTCTTTTAGGCAGCTTGCGGTTCTTGTTGCACAGAGCATGCACCACCGCCTGTATGACACATTGCCTCTCAGAGATGAACCCAGGCTAGCTGTAGATGACTGACTGTGGCATGGTTCTGTAGGGCTCATCACTAAGATGAAGGGCGTTCAAGAAAGCTGTCATCGGGCGCAGAATGCCATGTACTGCATGTCACGTAGGCTCTGCAAAGTGTATGTAAAGCTTGCTTCATGGTGATTCACGCAAGAGGTGTTCACACTGCTTGCGTTGGCAAGACATTCTGTGCAGCATTCTGCTTTTGACAAGGTGAGGAAAGACAAGGCAGGCCTAAACAGGACACATCAGGACAGCCTGGTGTTGCCTGCAACAGCATGCACGTGCAAGCAAGACTGCCGAACAGCCTCAGTACCAGGCGTCAGATTCAAGGGCAGAGCACACCTCACGCTGATTGCCTTTGAATGTCAGCAGGTTTGGACAGCTGCGACTGTTGTCTCATACCTCTGAGCTTTCACCAGCATAAGGATCGCGCCGAAACAGCACCTCATACAGCAGCATGCCAAAGGCGTAGACATCAGTGGCCATGGTGTGGGGCCCATGCTTCAGCAGCTCTGGAGCCTTCCAGTAGGGTACCAGATCACCATACACTTCATCTTCTGTCTGTGTCATGCAAGCCACACAACATGACTGCAGTCATTGAACTGCAGGGTACGTTGATGTGTCAATCATGTGCAGGGGCATGTCAGCATGTTATTGAGCTGCAGGGCATGTTAAGTTGTGTAGACCATACTCAACATGTTATGAAATAGCTTTACAATATGCATACACAGCTGAAACCTCACCATCAAGCACTGCATGTGTTGTCTGGCACAGCATTGTCTCAAAACTGGTTGCCTTTCTCGTAACAGGTTAGGTAAACACATAGAATGGACATTTCAGAAAGGTTTCCGTTGTTGAGTGCGGCTGACAGGTAACAACAGCCAACAAACAGCTGGCTGCCATGAAATCTAAAGCGTGGTTGGTTTAGTGGTAGAATAGTACCCTGCCACGGTACAGACCCGGGTTCGATTCCCGGATCACGCAAGAAGTCCTTTTTTTGGCTGCACATGCAGCTTTAGAAATATCAGGTATCAACGTTACCACGAGAGCGACTGCCCTGGCGTGAGACTACCAAAAGGAATTTTCAGAAAGACCCATGGGAGTTAGTAGATCAATGCGGCAGGCAGAGCACAAAGCTTGCAGCATGTAGCAGACGATAGCTGGTTGGCCTTCCTGCTCTCCATTCCAGCCCGTAGAGGTGAGTACTTCTCATTTGTGACGCATACCACAGGACACAACGTCACACACAGGTGTGGAAACAGAAATGTAAGGTTGCAGCAAAAGGCAAAAGCAAAACGCAGACATGATGAAATGCCCCCTCAAAAAGGCAGAGCGAGCATGCCAAGACATGCAAGCCAGCACATCAGCCATGAGGAGTAGCACTTGCACGCAAGCTGCTGAATTGGCCAGCACTTCACATGACACCCTGGGCCTTGGTGCAGCAGTTTACATCAAGTTTACAAGTCATTATGCAAGGGGAGCAACAGGGCCTTACGTCGCTATAATGCAGATGCACCAGCTGGGCGCAGTAGTCAGCGTTCAGCATCACTCCGTATGATGTCAACACCTTGTCCAGAATGGGTGGGTCCACGTGGTGCAGGTACTTGAGGGCTGATGACACATCCTTCATGATGGCAACCACCATCTCAGTCTCCAGCTCCATCGTCTCGTTGTGTAAGACATCCTTCAGCAGCCCTCTTTCTGGATTCACCACAACCTGCAAACGACAATAACAAGAATAATGATATTAACAACAATAACAATAATACTTATACTGATAGTAATAACAACAATAGTTATGGTAATTACATGCCCTCCAGTTCATCCTGCAAATGGTGCAGCTTCACATTGAGCTTGCAGCTCTGTTGGCTCAACATGATTCATGCTATTTGGACGCTATGCGGCAGATGCAGTGACTGGTTGACTCATTGTGTGACAAGGCAAGTCTCCCCTTCCCCCCCCCCCCCCCTGGTACCCGAAGGTACGCTGGCAGCGCATGCCAATCTATTGGCAGGTCAACAGGAGAAGGCAGGGCTTGTTAGTGATGCTGTGCAAGATTGCTATGCCAAGCTAGCATAGAGTCTCACCAGGAGTGGATCGCCTGTGACAGGTTCACAGGACACACCCAAAACTGTGGCCAGGTTGGGGTGTCTCAGCTGCATACGCTGGGCCATTCGGCGCAGTATCTGCAAGCACATGACGCTGGTTTAAGTCATGTGTGTGTATTTTCTTAGTGGTATAAATTCGATGACCAAATCCCGAAACTGCACTCTTTAGCAAAGCTTGGTAAACTGTCGGGATCAGTGTGTACATAGGGAGTGTCACTGCAAAATGTGTCAGTGGTCATGAAGAAGTTTCATATACATGTGTGTGTATTTGCTTGATGCAAAGACACAGTCTGACCTTGATGTGTTCTGTGTAGCTATTGCCAGGGATGCACAAGACAGACTGCTCTGGAGACACAAGACTTGTCCTGCACATACCTAGCTCATCATGAGCTGGAAAACGTACGATAACAAGAAGGGGGAATAAAGCTTATTGTGAGTGATACTATTATTGCCAGGGGCTTGTACATTGCCTGGAGCCCATGCTCGAACGATAATCAGGAAACACAAAAGCAGATCTGAGCCTAGTGGCATGACAGTTTTGGGAAACCCAACAAGGCCTCACGCTGTCAGCCACAATGATCACACAAGCCAGGGAGCAGTTCTGCGTTCATTGCAGGCTTGACTGTGTACATCTAACTGAGCAACCAGAAGCATCCTCACTGACAGCACGTGAAGACAGGGAGTTGTCACTGATTGACAAGACAGAAGCTACAACACCACAACAGAGGGTGGCAGGATTGTGACAGAAGATTGCTGCTGCAATGACTGCAAGACCATGTGAGGTAAACATACATGTCTAGTCAAGGGCTAACCCACGTAACAGCCGCATTGCACTACATGCGTGTCAAGTCCAAAACGTAAAAAGAACCACATCATGCATGTCTACAGACTCGCAAGTGTTGCTGCACATTTGCAGCTATAAAGCAAAGCCATCTTGTGTGTATGGCTTGGACAACAAGGGCATCTTTCCTTATAAGGCTTTCTCTCGGTTGCAAGCACTTTTCTGGAAACTACTACTGTTGTGGAAACTCATTGTTCATGTTATGGTGTGATTCATGGTCACGTCACGGTTGTTTCATGGTCATCTCACGGTTGTTACGCCTGTTTCATGGTCATCTTACGGTTGTTACGGTTGTTCCATGGTCATGCTACGGTTGTAGGTGGAAAGGGACTGGTGCCAGCAGATGGGTAACAGCTTACCGCAGACTTCTGGCGGCGTTGGGCAGCAGCAGGCCCCAGGGGGACCCCTTTCTTGAAAGTGAGGCTGAGCCACATGATGAGGCTTTGCAGGCGTGACTCATGGGAGAATGACAGACGCCGTTTTGCTGCTCCTGTGGAGTAGGCATAGGGCGAGGAGGCTGATCTCAGCTGCTCTATGAAGGACTGGCTGTAGTTGGCCAGCAAAGGGCCCTGCAGCGTGACACCAGAGACACTGGTATGAATCTATATACAACAGTATGACAACATATAGTCATGATATCCATGTTGAAGTGTACATGTTTCTTGACCTTGCCAATACAATCTTTTCTTGCAAAAGAAGAGTTTGCTTTGAAGGTGTGGGGCTATGAACACGCATCTGAGGGATGCTTAGGTATCAGGAGTCAGCTGTGGGCAACTCTGTGCTTGTTTAGATTGAGCGGCTCGTGATGATGCGGTGACCGGCCAGCAGACGGCCTTGCTATTGAGGAGTATAGCTTGTGTTGATGACAAAGTAGCACGTTTATTGTTGTGTCCCCCCACATTTGGGAATAATTGGCCATTCCTTGCCAATCCTCACTAGCATTCCATAGCAACACGCAGGTTGCAGTATTGTTAGTTTCAGCTGGGGAAGCTGCCTGCAAACATTGTTGCTGTTGAAGGGCACAACTTCTCAATGCAAGAGTGAGCACAATGTAGTTGTTCACGTGCACAGCCTGCTCAACCACCTAGATGATCGAATGAGTACTCTTGATCGGGTGTATGCACAGAGCTTGTGCACATTGGCCCTGGTGCATATCAATATACACACCGGCATCAGAACATCTACATCTGCACAGAGCTTTTGCAGGTTGGCGCTGGTGCGTGATCATCTACACACTGGCATCAAAACACATACATCACCTCAGATGTGGAAGCTGCTTGCACCATATGGCCGCATGAACTAAGAAGTGAACCAGTGGGCTTGCAGCCACTGGCAGAAAGATGCTGTGTCTTTGATGTCACTACCTGTGCCTCAAGCAGGGGGCTGCCTCTCTCCTTGCTTTTGCCCCTGGAGGCCGAGGCTCTTCGGGGCCTGCCCTTATTGGTGGCTGCTCCCCCAGTGCGCAGTGCTGCTGCAGCATTCTGCTTGGCACTCACCCCAAAGATGGACTTGTAGATGGTGCTGCTAGCTGGCATGATGCGGCAGACTGCCACTTCTACACCACAGTATGTTCCTTTCAACACCAGCCTGCATGCACAATCAACTATGTTGGCATGCTGTGAAATACCGCATGATAACCAAATGCGGCCTGCAAGCAACATCAACAACTCTCCAGCTTCAACCAGTGCTGCAATCAACCTTTCAGGTGTTGTTATTTGTTACTAGAACAGCATGTGATTCAGACACCCCAACACAAGTTAGTGTGGCCTAGATTGGCCTGCATACTCTAGGCATAACAATCCAGATCCTGGCTGATCTACTGTGATGACCTAACAGCAGACAACGCCACTCCCTCAAATGGTGCTGCACAGCAAACATCATCACTTTTGCAAGGGTTGAGATTGCGCCAGATGGAGAAAGCCCTCAGCCAGCCCATGACTCACCCATAGGTGCCTTGAAACAGCACGTCTGACTCAGCGCTGAGTTTCAGCTCTGAGAAAGGGATCATTGGCGGCAGCAGTTGCTTGTTCTGGCTGTGACGCTGGAACAGATACAGGCACAAAGAGAGGCAGCCCAAAACCACCAAGGCTGGCACCACCGCTATGATGATGGTGAAAGCGGTGGCGCCCAGCAGCCCATACTGGTGATGATGTGTGTCCCTTCCCGGCCTGCATGGCCTGCAGTAACATGTATGCTCCTGCATGCAACACATGTGCACAGTCAGACATGGCTCTGCAACGACATCTGTGCTGCTGCATGCAGCATGTATGCACAGACAGAAACAATGATATGGCAGACCCATGGGACTGGTTTGTAGGCTGCTGTCATTGTCACTGATTGCCTGCATAAAGGGCAATATTGGCGTTCTGCGGCAAGTCATATGCATGCAGCAGCTTTTCGGTGTTATCTAGCAGCTGCACACCAGATGTGTCACACGGCACAGCAGGTGTTATGAGCTCTAGAAGTCCCGATGAATGATAAATCTGCAGACTGTCAGGCAACCAACATGTCACATGATCACAACAAATGACAGCTCAACCTGCCATGTACATGGACAGACTGGGTCAAGCACACTGGTAAGGATAGCTGCAAAGGTGACATGAGACGATGGTGTGACAAGACTAGGGATCGACAGACAGGTCATCTCGGGATTTGACCACCTGAGGTGAGGGGATTTGACTATGGTTGGCAGCTGACATCAAGATTGGGCTGCAAATGCTCGCATGGCTTCAGCAAAGAAAGCGGTCAACACAGGCTTTCCTTATGCATGACCTAGAAGGGTGTCATCCAAGGTTGGAATAGAGTTCGTGTGCTATCAACAGCCGTGACATACATCACAGCGCATTGTGATCCCCAGGCTTTGTGCCTCAGGCTTACATCTGAGGGCAATAGGAGAC
>JAABUP010004278.1_pt1 | contig 23599 bp, 25 predicted proteins | sample 5559201 | NCBI WGS metagenome assembly JAABUP01 (sample SAMN10711887, study PRJNA513373) | rock metagenome | isolation source: Antarctica rocks | place: Antarctica
GCTTTGAAACCCCCCTGTGATCTTCCCCACCCTTTGAAGCTTTAACCCCCCTGTGAGCTTCACCCCCCCCCCTTTCTCCCCATGAGCTTCGATCCCCCAAGTGCTGACACCGCCTGACTGTGCGTAGGTGTGAAGCGTCTGGCAAGGCTGGGCATGGTTGACGCAGCCCCTGGCATGTCTGCCCTGGACATGAACACTGCCGAGGACATGATCGTGCGCAACACCCGTGAGGTTGTCCCGGGCATGATCATCTGCGGCATGGAGGTAAGCGCTACCACAGCCTGTCCCCAGGGACTATTTAAACAGTGCTCATTGCTTGCAGTGTCCCCCTGGGACTGCGTGACCAGTGTTCATTGCTGCCTTCGTCTTGCTCAACTTTGGACGAACATTGGTCATCGCTGCCGAGCCTTGACTGTTCATCCAAGCTGGGAAGGCAAAGCCGGTGGTGACTGCTGTCCTATCTAGGCTCAGGGGACACTGCAAGCTGAGCATCATTGCAAGCCGCTGTGATGTGAAAGCAGGTTGCCACACCATGTGCAAAGGCCAGCGCTTGCATTACTCTTGTGACGTGACACTGCGCTGCGTTGTTGCTTCCTGCCTGCACACAGCTGCACAGAGCCTAGCAAAGCAATGTTGAGAAGGTTCAGCTTCAGCTTGTGATGTTTCGAGTCAATCATCTGTATGCCAGTAAGGCAACACTTCTGGAAATGATGCGCTGTGCCAAAATCTGTAGTTAGTTATAGCTTGACTGGTCACAGCAATGTGTCTCAGCAAAGCAAAAGTGGGCATTGCATACTATCTGGTTGTATACAATACCACTCTTAGTTTTGGCACAAGACATGTTGACAGGCACAAGACATGTTGACAGATTGAACTCAAACAGTGTTCTGTAGAGACTTGGCCTTGTGGCCACTCAACCTCACCAATCAACTTGACTGCAACACTGGACGAAGTATGTGGATGTGTCACAGGTAGCTGAGCTTGATGGTGCCCCCCGTATGGGACCCACCTTTGGAGCCATGTTCATGTCAGGCCAGAAGGCCGCCCACTGCGCCATCAACTCCCTGAACCGCCAGAACGCCCTGCAGCAGCAGCCTGAGAGCGCTGACGCCCAGGAGCTGGTCAACGCATAAGTTCTGCAGAAGAGGAACTGTAACACCGACCTGGTATTCAGTCAGGACTGGTATTTTTTAGTCAGCAACAGTCTCTGATGGATTTGTCTGGCTTGAGCTTTCAGAATTTGAGGAGAGGTAGTTTTGTACCTCTGCATGTGCAGACTATCTAGGCATGGCCTATTAGGATGGCATGCAGACGGTTTGTACCATCAGTAGTACTGGAATTGTAGTTACGCTCTGTCTTGCACACTAGGGGTGTCAGTGGAAGATCATCTTTCCACTGGCTGAGAGAAACCCTCAACACCGGACCAAGGTAATGCTTGCGTCGGGAAGTGTGTGGTGAGCCTTTAGTGTTTGTATTGCCACCTTTTTTGTTGTGTGGGTTATGCAAACATTCAATAGGGTGCCTTACATGGACCGAACAAGTATTTTTTGAGGTTTGGCGTTTGGCAGAGATGATTGCCACCAGACTGCTGTAACATAAATGCATGTACTATGGTACCGTGCATGCATGATACACCAGCGAGTCAGCTTTTGACAGCGTGAGTGAAATGATCTGATTGCAATGGCCGGTTGCTAGGATAGAGATTTAACGCCCAGGGTCCACAGGAACAATGCCGCCGTACAGCAACAGTGGGATCAGTATGTTGAACACGAGACAGAACTTGGTCTCAGGTGCAAGTATGCGATCCATGGTACGCATATGTATGCTTCGCATAAGTCACACATCGAACATTGCGTTCGACGAAAAACGCGCTACCTCACAGGAAATGTCAGTTTTGAGCCAGTTTGTGACCAGGCAACCGGAATTATATCTCCAAACCACAGCGGCTGCTTCTTTTTCTCAGTTATGAATCCGAGGACAGCTTCCCAAAGCTGCACTCGCAAGCAAGCTTGATGAAATGAAGGGATCAGTGTAACTAGACATCAATTGACAAAACATGGATGAAATGTAGGCTGCTTCATTCGCAACGCAATCATAGCAATACAAACATAATTGCACTATCTAAACACACTGCTTCATGGGGACAATACCACAGCTCGAAGGACATGCGCAAAAGTGTGTTGACTTGCATGCTACCAATTGACTGAATCAGCGGTCTGCTTGCGTTCTTTCTTGTTCCCAACCTTCTGAGCATTTCTGCTGGCTCTAGCCAATACTTGTCTGCGCATCCTGCTCTGTTGCTCGAGGACTCTCTGCTTCACTGCTGCTTGACTGGGAATCTGAGTGCTGTGTGACATGACACTGCTGTCGTCAAGATCTGTCTCAGCCTCACTGTGTGAAACTGCCCTAGGGCAGTTTGATTTTGCCCTAATGGCGACGTGATCTGGCAGATCCACTGGCAGCTGCTCTGGCAGTGCTTTGGAATCCCCATGTCTGTCTGAGGGAGCCATCTGAGGCTCTTGTTCCAATCCTGGCTTAGCTGCTGTCACCCTCTGCTGATGATCCAAATCAGCAGGACTATGACTAAGGGCATTGTCATCAGAAACTGCATTGTTGTCCACTGCTGAGTCATTCACGCTGAGTCTAGCAAGATGAGCTGAGTCATCAGCAGCAGCACTGGTTTCCTCATCAGCTTCAGAGTCAGCCTCTTCAGAAGCTGACGCGCTGTCTGCTTGGCTGCCATTGTTGGAATTGGATGAACCGTCTTCTGAGCTTGGGTGAGCGTTGTCTGCTGAGTCTTGAACATATCGGTCCAGCATCTGCAGACAAACGCTTGCAACTATTACTCGCTCTGAGTTTAGAAGAGGCTACTTGCATTTGACAAACTGAGTATGGGCAACTCAGGTCAAGACATGTCCCCAGCGCCACAGCTGCAAGACTGTCAATGGCCTTGAAGGAAGGGGTGTAAGGTTTAGTGGACTAAAAGCTATGCCATAAACAGTCTTGGATCTGTATGCTGAGGGCACATTTTGACTCTATGTAAAACCTCTGAGGGAATCCTGGAGGGAAAACTCAAGTCAACATGTGTCCTCAGCATTTAAATCCAAGATTGTGGATGGCGTTCGAGGCATGCTGCATGACCAAAGCAAAGGCACAAATTGAATGTGGGCTTGAGCTGAGGCTCTGCATCAGCAAAGCACACTTGGCAGGTGTCACAAACACTAATGCAGAAGGCGTTGCATTTCTGACACCTGCTGGTGTGCTTTTGCTGATGCAGCGGATTCAGCTCACGCCCACGTTTAAATTGTCCCTTGTGCTTTGGTCATGCAAGACTTCTTAGAGAGCCACAGGGCAAGGCGTGCTGAAGTACGAGAAGGTGTCTCACGGCAAAGACAGAACAAGTTGAAGTTTTGACTGTATCATAGGAAAGGGGCAATTCTTAGCTTAGCAGATGATGCTTGGTGAGCTGAAGAGCCAAAGTCACGTGATGATGACTGTCAGTGTGTAGGGTGGCCTGTCAGATAGCTAGACTGCAGCTGAAGCTTGAAAATGTTGTATCAGTCTAAACAAGACTGCAACTGAAGATTGAAGATGTCACAGCAGTTGAGGTAGACAGCAAGCGGAGACTGAAGGTGTTGCAGGGAGTCCAAAGAAGACAGCAAGGGAAGACTGAACATGTTGCAGCAGTCCAAGGAAAACAGCAAATGAAGACTGAAGGTGTTGCAGCAGTCCAAGCAAGACTTCGACTGGAGAATCAGGATATTGCAGCAGTTCGAGGAAGACTGCAACTGAAGATTCAAGATGTCACAGCAGTCCAAGGAAGACAGCAAGTGAAGACTGAAGGTGTTGCAGGGAGTCCAAGGAAGGGCATGAAGCTGACCTGCTGATGCTGCTGACCAAATCCAGATGCAGCCAGCTCAACGTCTAAGCCCTCTCTGTCAGCGCTGTCTGCCAAAATGGCCTACAGCACAGTGCAGCAGAGCATCAGCCAAGAGCAAACCTGAGCAAACAGCAAACAAGAGCAACCATCAGTTTTGAAGCACTGCAGCAAAGCTAGAAGCCGATTTAGCATTTATGCCAACAGCAGGTCTGGTTGATGTCACGCATGATGTAAGAAGACTTTGCACACACAGACTCAAACTCAAAAGGCTTGATTGAGGTGGTGAGGGTTATAGAGGCAGACTGACAAGCAATGGTTGTGACATGCAATTGCGTTTGTTTTGAACCCTGATGCAAGCTGCGAACAAGTAACATGGATGGGAGACCAAACACAGGCTGGAATCCGCATTTGAGAGATTTTGCAAAGCATGCTGCTCAGCTTGCCTTTGCCAAAAAACATAGCAAAAAGCAACATACCTGAAAGTCTGGCCGCACATAAGGCAAGCTCTCGTCATGCTCTGGAATGTAGCCCAGTTTTTTCTTGAAGAACCTGAATACAGCAGCCATCTTTGTTTTATGTTTCTAAATGTGATTTTGGGTTGTTGGTTTTGCAATTTTGGAGTTTGAAACTTGCAGGAGCCGCTTTGTGTCATGGGACAAGATCCAAGGGTTGTGCATTTTGTACAGTGATTCATGTAAACCCCTTCTTCTCATAATGCTGCCGTTTACGCACATGATCTGGCAACAATTTGCCATGAAATGCTACAAGTCACACCAGAAGATTGCTGTCTTTGCAAGAAGGGGACTCGGTGTTTGCATGCAATTGCACAAAGGCTTTTTAAACGCAGACCACCATATCTCATGCATTACTGTGATTTGCGTGCACAGCAGGCTGCGTTTGCAGTTGCCAAATGAGAAAGACAGGCGCACCTGAGAACACATTCAACGTCTCTGTCGAACAGCTCCTGAGCGTTGGCATGACTTGTTGAGACCATCTGAGGAAAGTCGATCAGGGTCAGCTCATCATCATCATTCACCTGTGCAGCACATAATAATAATAATAAATAATAATTAAAACGCTTTCCAGCTCATGATGAGCTAGGTATGTGCAGGACAAGTCTTGTCTCTCCAGAGCAGCCTATGCTGCCTTCAATTGCCATAAGCTAGAATCAGAATGTCATTACATGTTATCATCGGTGTCTCCATCTACCTATGCTGCCTATGCTGCCTTCAATCACCATACATTGAACTCAGCATGGCATTGTACATTGTCATTGGTGTTGCATCAAATGCAAAGAGCATTCAGGTTCCCAGGTTGATGGCTGCATGCACAAAAAGTTGCACAGCTTCTCACTGCATTGTCCTGCTACAAGAATTGTATGGTGTCAGTGACGAAGTAAGGGAATGCTGCGTGATCTGTGTCAGCCTTCAAACACTGTTGCAGGTGCCTTTACAGCTTGGCTGTGATGCCAACAGAGAGTCACAAATGCAAAAAGCAGAAGATCCATATTGTCTGTTGTCCTGATCACTCTGTCTGTCATTGCAAACATGTGCGTGATCTTGAAGCAAGCATGCTATGAAAGATACGTGTGAAGCCAAGAGTATTGCCAATCAGATGCACATTATCAAATGAATGAGTGAACAATGCTTTCAAACTTAGCACTGCTATGATACATGCCTGAGCAAGCTCACATCACCTGACTTGTATAATAATAATGATGATGCTGATACTAATAATAATAGTGATAGCAATAGCAATAGTAATAGCAATAGCGATAGCAATAGTTATAGTACATGGAACATGCACAGACGTCACTTTGAAACAAGATGAATCGCAATGACTCACCAGAAGATTGAATTCATTGAAGTCACAGTGAACAAGGCCCAGCTCTGCCAAGCGAGCCATCATGCCCATGCACTGCTGGTAGATCTCTCCTGGATTCCCCAACTCTCGCACCTGACAGGAAGCAACATTTTTACTTCTCTGTTTGTTTGTTCACTTGATCAATTGTTCACACACATGTCCTCCCAGGGGTTGGTCGACTCAGTGGTAAGTGTTTTCCCCCTCAAATTGTCCATCTTGTTTTGTACTCAACAGGACCACCATACGCACGGTCATGTTGTAAATACAATTGATCTCTGCAGACAGTAAAGCAACAGCAGACCCTGTTGTTGCACATTGGTCCTTGCACAATAGTAATAATATTAAAAAACATTTTTAATGCTTTCCGGGTGATGATGAGCTGAGTACCTTCAGGACAATGTATTACATTTGTGGGCAAAACCCACAGTGCTTGATGAGGCACAAAAGGTTTGCTGGGTTGAGGGTTTAGGGTTTGCTGGGTGTTTGCACATGACCGACAGCATTCTGACGACAGTGATGCTAAAGCACTGGACATGCCAATTCACAAATGCTTTTGCCAATTCACTGCAGCCAATTCACAACGGCTGTTGTGCTTGAAACACACCAGGTCTCAGGAGCCAACAGACAATGACTTAGCACACAGAAGCAGAAGCACCACAATGTTCAGTGCCTGCATGCATGCTTGAATGCTTGCATGGCTACACGCATTGGACTGGATGGCAAAGTTCGAGCGCCTTACCCTCACCACGTGCAAGCTGAAGAGGCCTAAAACACAAGCAGGAGACCGGAGCGGTGCTCTGTAACAGCAGGAAATCTGACACACATCAAGCACCTTGCCTACATACATGCGACCTGAACAGATGCACTCCACAAGCAGCAGACTAGAGCAAAGTATACCGACTCACCATTGTCAAAAGGGTTCTCTAGAGATGCTTGATGGTGAGTCACTTCAACCAACACGCATGGTTGTATAATGACTTACATACATGCAGTTGCATAGATGAGCTGCATGCATACAGGACAGTGCATCATCACACGCTCAGTGCAGAAATACCTGCACAAGTGGAACAGCATCTACCATGGTCATCAACACGCAGTGGCGGTTGTGGGCCACAGCATATGGCACAGGCAAGCCGTGCTCTCCCAAAGCCACCATGAAAGCATACTCCTTCATAGCAGCTAGGCGAGACAGGTACAACCAGCTGCAAGCATCAGAGCTGGAGTCAGCCAGCATGCAAGCCATAGCATAGTTACACAAAATTGGCTGGTGAGGGCTGTGCAACAGAGCTTGAGTCAGCCAGCAAGCAAGCAATGTGATGTTGATACGCTACTGGTGGATAGAGACAGCCAGCAAGCAAGGCATGTAGTATTGACAGCAATTGTTCTTGACTACAGTTCTTGACTACAACACAACAGTCATTGTCAAGTTGGCAGGTTAGGGCTGCGCTTAATGTTTGTACCTGTGCAAGTGCTCAGCTTGGTAAATAACCACATTGTGTGTGGATGTATACATCCAAGGATCTGTTTGATATGCCTCTGCACTGAATATGCTTGGGTGCTGGTTGTTCAAGAATCTGTTTGGGACCAGATTGTGAATGAAAGATTGATGCTTTCCCTGATGGTCTGTGCTTATGATGCTTTCCTCAATGACGCATGTACGTGCCATGAAGCAGGTCGTGGTGATTGGCTCAAACACCTGAAGCTTGTTTTATGCTGCAGGCAGGTGGTGCTTGTTGGTGTCCTCACCTGAAGCTTGTTCTGTGCTGCAGATAGTCCCGCTTGGACTTGACAGCTCTGAAGGAGGTGCGGCCAAGGCGGTGCAGCTTGAGTGCCAATACCTCCCCTTCATCATTCATGACCTGCAGCAACCAGCAAAGCATTGTGTCATGCTTGAGCGGTTTCCTGTGCTTATCTGAGCTGATGAGCGGTGCTGATACTTTGCAGAGGGGCTACATGGGCGCACAAACCACTAGCACCATGAAACTAACCTTCATGCCCTGCAACAGTCAGCAAAGCATGGCACCATGTTTGAGCAGTTGTTGCGGTGGTTTGAGCTGATTGGGGTGCTGATACTTTGCAGGGATTATAAATAGGCATACAGACAATCAGCATCTTGTTGAACTGATCATCATGGCCATGCAAAATTCCTTACAGGTCTAAGTTGAGACCTGAAGTAGATTGGCTGACAAAGGTCCAGTATGACTGTGACAATATGATCTGACCAAAGTCTGATAGCCTCATACCTTACGCCACAAGTACATAAGGTATGAGGCTAGCTAGCAGCAGGTGTGTGTTTGTGTCTGGACATAGCGAACATATGGTCTGCCAAACGGATGACAACTCTGCATTGTGCATCAGCATATTGTTTTGCGAGTACCTCAAAGACATCTGATTCTTTGCCAACACCAATCTGCCTGCCCACACTGTTGATGACGCCCTTCTTGACCAGGCTGTGAATGGCAAGGAAGTCATACCCCAGGTAAGTCAGCCTGTACCCCTCATACTTCTTGCTTTCCTTGTGAAGCAGCTTGTACTTTGCCAGATTGGAGATGTATACTTCGGCGCCGGCATGTCTGGAAGAAGTCGCACGTGCTGAATGTCTCGTCTCACAGGCAAGGGAGCAGAAATTGCACAGAGACAGGAAAAGCCTTTCACTAGCAGGCGGTATACAGCGATGCTTACTTTAGGTTTGCAATGGTCACGATCAGCTCTTTCGGCACCATTTCATGCTGTAGCAACAAAAAACTTAAGTATCTGCGACATCGGTATGGAACGACAACGCAACTGCCTTGCTCACGTTTCTTTGACCGAGCTCAACCGATCCGAGCACTCGCCACTCCTCTTTCGACAGATATCGCAGGCTGTTGACATCCAACTTCATGATGCAGGAAGACGCACTAAGTGACTTCTCGAGCTGGTACACTCCGCGTCGCTTCTAAAATTGCCTGCTCGCTGCGAACAGTGTAAGTTCAAACCTAGTAACCCTAAGCAGCCTGCCGCACGACCTAATAAGGCTTTTTGGGTAGCGCACATTCCCCGGCCGTGTATCAGTATTTAGGTCTGAGCTGCACAGAACAAACTCGCTGCACTTCATCCGCGCTTCCTTAAAGCTTTACAAGCTTTCCAGGAGGAGGGGCTTCTGACTTTGCAGCACACAGAATCTGACTTGCGATACACAGTGTAGCAAAGCTGGCACCAGGGCGAGAGCTGCCCTCCGGGCAAGCTACAATGCCGCCAGCGGAGAACCGATGGACTAAAAAGCGAAAGGCTGAGGAGGAGGCAGCTGTAGTTCCTGCTGCCAATGTAGTTGTACAGTTTCAGTCGGATGCTGGCGAAAAGACTGGTGAGCAGAGGCATGAAGTACTGCCTGCAGTCCTCACGCTCAGTAAAATTATCATCAGCCTTGTCACACTGCAGGACCACAGCTCAGTGTCCCTCAAGACGCCACAGTCAAGCAACTCAACCTGCTGTTGAATCAGCTCCTTGACAATGAGGAGAAGCTTCCCTACTCCTTCTTTGTGGAGGAGCAAGAGTTGGCCTCCAGCCTTGGTGAGCACCTGCAGAAGAACAAGGTAAGCCAAGCAAAGCGTGCTCAGCACACAGTGTGATCACTCTCACAGACGCAGCGCCTGCGTGTTGCCAACACAGAGTCACAAGAATCCAACATCCTCAGGTCTCACGTCAACTGAGTACAAGTTTGTCTTGCAGGTGTCAGTAGAGGCAGCTCTACGCATTGTCTATCAGCCTCAGGCTATTTTCAGGGTGCGGCCCGTCAGCAGATGCACAGCCTCCATGCCAGGACACGCTGAAGCTGTCCTGTCAGTCATCTTCAGTCCCGATGGCAGACAGCTCGCCAGTGGCTCTGGAGACACCACAGTCAGATTCTGGGATCTAGGCACTCAGCTTCCAGCTCACACCTGCCAGGTATGGGTGCACAACTCCCCTTCCTGGCCTTGCATCACAGGTGTGACGTTTTCATGGAGGCTATCTCTGGCTTGACAGGCGTTCTGTCAACCAGGACTGGAGAGGCTCTTGCCAAGTGCCTTCTCAGGTCCTGGTTGACAGCAGGCCTGTCAAAGTCAGCCATGCCTTCTACAACCACGTCACAGTGCTGTCTGACCATACCATGCCAGTCAATCTCGTCCTTTGCATGAGCTCAGCAAAATCAGGTTGTTGTCACAGCTCATTGCTAAGGACTATAAAGCCAATGTCTTTCTGGAATGGAATTATAGCTGATGTAAGTCCATTAGATTGTGATCGGTGTGCCAGTTCTGTCTAATGAATGAACCTGCCTCTGCATTGCATCTGGCCAGCATTGCCCAGCGTTATACAAGCCATTTGCCAGATGCTGCAGCCTGCAGCAGTGATGTGATGTGAGATGTACAAAAAAGCATGGATGATGATAACTACATATGCTTGGAGCTGCATAAGTCTTCAGTTCCTGAAGATGGCAGCGCATGACCATGCAATTGTCATAGTTACACTGACATGCTCTCACTCCATATTGCTGCATAGCGACACCGGCATGCCTTCCCTCCATAATGCTTCACACTGCCTGCTTCAGAGCAATACTGCTGTGCACACCCACAACACACTACACCCAGAAGCAATGAACCAGCCAAATTTCATGCTGCAGCACAGAGTTGCAGTCTTTTCTCATGCAGCGAGTCAACTGCGTCTTGCTCACAGGCACACAAAAACTGGGTGCAATGTGTTAGTTGGTCCCCAGATGCAGCCATGGTGGTCAGTGGGGACCAGAATGGGGTCCTTTGGCTCTGGCAGCCCAAGACTGGGGAGACGATAGGGGCCTGCAGAGGTACATCATCCTCTCTGTTTTCTCTGCTTTGTTTGCTTTTTTCTCTTTGCCTGTCTGAGTACCTCAGCGCACCTCACATCAAGTTACGCTACGATGAAGTAGTATTGTGATGGGTATACATCTCAGTAACTCAACATACATCATAAAACCGCGTAAACTTGTGGTCTGCTAGTATCGCCTTAGGTAACACTAGGTAATGCTGGTATTACCTCAGGTAGGTGCAGGGCCAGGCTTGTCCCCTCAAATTTGTGCAAAGCCGTTCCGCAGGGCTTGCAAAGACACTCACTGACAGAAAAAGAAATGACAAGTTCACGCTTTTCAGCGATCATAATGGGAGCCTCCTAACACGGCAGCCTGGAGTATGACACTGACTGCGACAATGTTTGCTAGACAACGCCGTTGCATGCCAGCCATTGCACTCCTGGCAGGTTGTACGGTAGTGGAGTTTCAGCCTGGAGCTGTTGCACGTTCACATCACAACTCTTTCAAAACAGTGCACAGATTAGCAAGGCTCGCAGTGCGCAATGCAGGCAGGCCCATTGATGTGCTTTCAACCGCTTATCAACTGCTCATCACTTTAACCATATCTTTGGTTGGCTTTGTCTCGGCGACTCACCAGTCTCACGCAAAACACAGCGACACTTGTTGCAGTGATTGCACCAGTCCCACATAAGATGCAGTTAGACTCCATGCACAGTCATTGGGGTGGTGGTAGCTGTGTGGCTTCTGATGTTGTCGCAATTGGAGGTAAGGCATCTCTGTGCGGATGCCTCACCTTTAACCGCATCCCCACCAGAAGCCACAACTCCACGACCACCCCTCCTAATGACTGGTGGTGTACCTGCACTTATCAGTTTGATATTATACTACTGTAATAACATTAGAACATAATGATAAATTCAAATGATAAAAAGGACAGTGCGTAGATACTCCGTGTTCTACATGTCCTGTTCAGGTGTTGTGTCATGAGTGTGTCATGTCTGCTGCAGCTGCACTTTTGGGGCAACACCCTGCTGTCCAATGCTAACCAAAGTGTGAGCTGCTGATGAGGTACCGATGAGCTGCCTGTTTTCATTCTGGTTAGAGCTGGACAGCAGAGTGTTGCTGCCACTGCTCAACTGCAGCAGACATGAAACAATCTAACAGCAAGACCCGCAGTGCACACTGCAGCCAAACCTGGCTGATGTCCTTTCAACACTTCTTATCAGCTGACCATGCCTTTGTTTGGCTCTGTTTTGACAATTTCATGAGTCTCACACAACATGCAGAGGAGGAGTGGCTGCTGGAGGGATTGCAAATGGAGGTTAATGCGTCTCTGTGTAGTTGGTGCCCTTGTGTGAAACTGCCCTCTTGTCACTGTGTCTCGTGTGAGACTGCCCTCTGCCATTACCTCCATCAAGGATCAGCAGTGCTCCAGTCAGATCTATTGTCCAGGGCCTTCTGTCGTGCATGTTTCTTGTCTGCCGCAGTTGCACATATGAGGCAACATCCACCTGAACAGCGTTGGTCAGATTGCCCATGAGCTGTTGACTATGGCTTGTAACAACATCCTGGATGGGAAGATCTGTTTTCTTAGCTTCCCGCTGCAAGATAGAACGACTGCGATATAACAGTATCCTGAATAGCTATCATTTTGAGCATTGGGGCATTTTGAGCAGCATGAGACCGCAGGTTGTTAGCTCAAATGCTCAACTGCAGCAGACATTATATTTTGTAGGTAGATTACCTGAATAAGAACAAGACATGCTGAACTTGTGAGACAGCAGCATTATCATCTGCTGCGCACCTCAACATGCACCAGACACAAATCAGCAAGAACCCAAAGCCAAACAACACAGCAGCAGGTATGCAGCGCATCTATACTTACTTGGGGTTTTTTTAAGCCCTAAAATCCTGAACCCTGATGCAAATAACACAGCAGCAGGAATGGAGCGCATCTGTGTTTCTCTGCTGGGCTGAACAACCTGGACGCGGTCGCAAGAACCATACACAGGGTCTTCAACACCAAGCAGAGAAACATAGATGCGTTATTCACAACCACACACATCGCATCTGTTGTCTCATGCCAACACGCTTTTGTGAGTTTCATGCCAAGCAATGCTAACAAGCTGCTCTTCATGCAGGTCAGGATGCTTAGAACAAGCCTGTCTGGATAGAGCTGAGTTGCATCGCACACACCTGATGCCTACTGGCTAAGCCAACATATTACTCAATGACTATGATAAGTTACTATATTATAGGTCAATTATAAATACTATCATCAACATTTCAATATAATTATTTTGATCATGCAGGCCATGCCAAGGTGATCATGTCCATTGCATGGGAGCCAGCTCACATGGAGCTGCCATGCCGTCGCTTTGTGACAGCCTCCCAAGACGGCACTGCAAAAGTGTGGGATGCAAACACGCGGCGCTGCCTCTTCACTCTGTCCGGCCACACCAGACCTGTGACCTGCGTCAAGTGGGGTGGGGATGGCTTCATCCACACCAGCTCTAGGGATGGCAGTATCATGGTCTGGGATGCCAAGGTATGTCTTACCTGGCAATCAGTGTTTGGTCATTCTCTGTTGGGGAAACTTGGCAGAATTCAACTGTGAACTACAGCTCAGAGAGCACTCACCTTGAGTGTGTAGCTACACATGGTCAGTGCAGAGGAATTCCATAATGAATCATAACAGCAATGTCTACGCTTTCTGTTTTGTGTCGTGATGAGCTAGGTTTGTGCAGGACAAGTCTTATGTCTCCAGCATCCATGCAGGCATACAAGTTTGGTGCCATTCTGGTGTTTGAGCTTTTATACTGTAGCTGAACTTCTGCATGTCTGGCTTCAGACAGGCGCCAGGGCACAGACGCTACAGGGGCATGGTCACTGGGTGAACACCCTAGCCCTCTCAGCAGAGTATGCCCTGAGGACAGGGCCCTTTGACCACACTGGAACAGCCCCTTCAGACCCAGCAGAAGCCAAACAGGTATGCTTTGCACAAAATGCAGTTTGCACAAAACACTGAAGGTACTGATTTCACGTCATGATGCTATGATGAGGTTGCTGCTGTTATAAATCGCATTGCAATGTTTAGGATACACAAACATCTAAGCAATGAAACAGTAAACTCTGCTACATCTCTACAGATTTGCCCTATTATTGTTGCAACATACAGCCAAACGAAGAAGACAATTTGCAATAAACAGCAGGTTAAAGACACATACCTGCCAAACTCAGCTGCAAACAAGGAGAAGAGAGACAGGCAACTCAGCTGAGACATGGGAATCAGTGAATGGGCATGCACCTGCAGCAAACAAGCCTTTCAACAGCCTAGGTGCAATGGCTAACTTGTGTTTATTGTCTGTAATTAAGTTTCTATTAGCGGTCGGCAAAGGGAGATTCCCTTGTGGCTTTTCTGTCAGTTTGAGTTCCTTCATTAAACAAACACATAATCAATTTGATCATTGCATAAGTACGCAAATAACTAATGGATAAAGTAAGCAAGCACAAAACAATCAACAAATCAATAAGTAAAGTCAATAGACAAGGTGTGTGAATGCAGGCAGCGCTTCAGAGGTATGAGACGGCATGTGGAGGCGCGCCAGAGCGGCTGGTGTCAGGCTCTGATGACTTCACCATGTTCTTGTGGGAGCCCAGCGTCAGCAAGAAGCCTCTTCAGCGCCTCACCGGCCACATGCAGCTCATCAACCAGGTACACCCCTGCTGACTCCCGGGTCAGTACACCCTAGAAAGTTACAGTCATGGTAATATGAGAACAACAGCATGCCATGACATATGTGTTGTCAGCTCTGCTCTGATAGCTACAACTAGCCAACTACCCAATTATCTGTTTTTGTCAAGTTACAGATATCAATTCTACATCTACTCCGTGTGCTCTGATATATGCCTCTGAGTTTCAGCCCTTGGCCTGAGCATCAGCTAATATTTGCAGCCTCCAGCATACATGTCTCATATTTATTGGGATTTTTGGTGTGGCACAAGCAGTCTGCTTGAAATCAGGATGACATGCCTCAGCATGCGCAGCAGGCTTTGAAGCTAGCTAGGCTGCAGCTCGCAAACGATGCTATGTGGGCAGAAAGCAGGATGGCAGACAAGAGCTGCTTACTCAGACTGTCCATTCTGTGAGCAGTGTCGTTGCTGCCCAACATCAATTCATCTTCATATACAACAGCCATGTGTATGATTTTAGATTCATTGAAGAGCTGACTCTGGAAAGAATACGCTCAGAGGTCCTAAGCATTTACTGAGCCTCCAAATGCACCCAAATAATGTGCATAGCTGGACTGACTGACACTCTCAGCCCAACTTAGGTGTGTCATGCTGCTGAGCAAATGCTGATGTGCATTTCATGCACACCTTGTACACACATCCTGTGCATCAAACAAGTCAAAAGGCAGCAAGATTGACAGCATGACACCTGTTGAACAAAGGTTTTACTCAAAGGCAAGCGGGGATCCCGTGAAGCGCTCCCTGAACAATACTCGCAGGATATTGTCTGCCTCCGCAGCGAAGAGTTTATACAACTCTCATCCTCTGCAGGTCCAGTTCTCTCCTGATGGCAGATGGATTGTGAGTGCTTCCTTTGACAAGTCTGTCAAGCTGTGGGACGGCGTGAAGGGCACCTTCATTACTACCTTCAGGGGCCATGTGCGCCCTGTCTACCAAGTTAGCTGGTCATCTGACAGCCGGCTGGTCGTCAGTGGCAGCTCTGATAGCACGCTCAAGGTTCACAAGCAGCATCTCCCGTATGTGTGGTGTCTGTGGTGCACCCTGCTGAAATTTGATGAGTAGTGAGTTGACCAAGGGACTGCTGCGTCGTGGCTGTCAGACCTTTGAACAGTTTGTGCATAGCTTATGTTGGTTTCCAGTCATTGTTTGTTGACGCCAGCAGGTGCACCCCCTCTGTATCTTGATTCCTGAAAGCCGTTTGCCTCCTTGTCTTCACATGGTAAAATCGTGTGTTTTCCATTCAAGAAAGCCGCTTTTCTACATGGTACACCTGTGAGCATGGCACAAACTTTCATGGAGCATTGAGCATGAGACATTTTGTTCATGGACTTTGCTTGTGCAGGTCTGGAATGTACACACTAGGAAGGTTCAGTGTGATCTGCCTGGGCATGCTGACGAGGTGTTCACTGTTGATTGGAGCCCAGACGGGGCATCAATTGCTTCAGGGGGGAAGGATCAGGTGCTGAAGCTTTGGCGCCACTGAGCCTTTCATCTTTACATCGTCAACTTCAAGCTTGTATATTAGAAGAGTATAAGAAGGCCAGCAACTATTCAGGACCAGACTTGAGCTCAGCCTAGGTTCATGAGCTTATAATTTTGTTTACGCCAGCGCGGAGTTAAAATGGGCCCAAATCTGCATGGGCGTAAATTGTGCATGAGGTCATATGTGACCGTTGATTTTGTTTGTCACAGTAGCAGTCCTCTGTGATAGCCTGAAAGACTTTGCAGTGAGCAACATAATGAGTTCACAGAGACGGCTCAATGCCAGCTCATGGCATATGCCTGCATGCGTGTCTTCTTTTGCTGCGGCAATTCATAGGCCAAGTTATAGGCCAAGTTGCGTGCAGCATGAAAAATAAAGCCTATATATCTGTACTCTTCGCGCGCTGTTAGCTTCTATACTTCTATACGTACACTCAGAGCTCAATAGGGTCTTTATAAGCAGAAGGGTGACGCATGGCCGTACTGGAACCCTTAGGGGGCATTCCATCCTTCAAGGCATTACATATTTTGATTTTGGGAGAACTGCCCACGCCCAGCCCTCGACCAAGCGTGCGCATGGCGCTTGCCGTAGGTGGGCAGTTGAATCCTGCATATGCTTGGGACAAAACCCTAGAGAGCGGCATGCCAATACTTCCAGCTGATCATGTCCTGGAAGCAATATTGGTGAATGCTGCACCCCTCAGCACTCAAAGCTTGCAATTAAAAAGGCATACACAACACAAAGTGGTGGCTTAGTCAAACAAAACGTGGAATCTGGTGAAACAACTGTGTGGGCTGCAGCGGCTAAAGCTGAAGACCCTTTGACTGAAGCTGGTCGACTATCAGGTCAAGGAATGCGTCTGAGTTGGCAAGTGTTATCAGAGCCTTTCGTATCTTATCACGCCTACTGACGCTCTGACTGGATGGTGCAGAGGGGGAAAGTTGGGACTGCAAACTTGCATCTGCTGGGTCTGTGCGAGGTGTTGATTTTGACGCAGCCCTGCACGCACCGCCAGCTTTTGGGGATGTAGGAACAGTACAATTAGTTTGAAATTTCATGATGCAAATGCAACGTTCAGAAACGCATGGGGACTAATATGAAGCGTTTCTAAATAGGAGAAATCGTTCGGACGACCGATGCAATTGCCAGATGCCTTTAAGTGCACATAATCTCTGTTGCTCAGTGCAGAGTTGTGAAACCTATGCACAGACTGTACAGATGTCAGAGACAATTCAGCCTCAAGAGGCACATGCCATCAAGCATCTGAAACCTCATGTGAAGCGTTCTTCATGATTGCAGTACAGGCAGTATGTGAGGATTGCTTCTCACAAAGCAAAAAGGTAGTAACTGCATACAGGTTGAAAAGTTTGATTGCTTGCCTTGCAAAGACCTGCTGCAGGGCATTGCCAGAGTCTTGATGAGCTGGCTCTGATGCGCTTGGCTGTGCAGCTTCCTGCAAACCACACAGGCGTTGCCCATGCATGCACAACTGCTGATGCTCACCAGCTATTGCAACATAACGGGTGCCAATCAAAGTGTGTTCCACAGACAAAAGGAAAGGCAGGTTTATATATGATACAGCTTTGTTTGTCACTGATTTCCAGCTGTCGAAACCTTATTTGTGAATCATAACATAGAGCTGATTCAGATCCATATTTGCATGAACAATGCTGCCAGTGTTGCCAAGCAAGGCAGCGCTGATTTTGTTGTAAGGACGAGTTCTTGGTTGACTTGCCCATGGCCAGCCGAGCAGCTGAAGCAGATCTGGTAGTGGCATGCAGATAGACAAAGTTGAGCTCTGCTACTGTTTGCACTTGACCATAAGTCACAGAAGCCTCGGCGCAATCATCATCGCACTTATGTGCCAAAATCTGGATTCACATGCATAAATGTACTGCTGTTTTGCACAACACCCACAGATGCCATCAACTGTCTGCATGCTGGTTTGCTCCCTGAGAATAAAAAATAAACAGAATGAAACAGAATGAATATGAGAAGGATGATAGACCTGAGGGTTACTATGTTGCCGGAAGAAGGAAGGGGTGAGTAAGGCCGGTGAATGCCCTGGCGGGGCTGATGTGCCTGGAGGGGGCTTCAAGTTGGGGGGTGGGGTTTGCGCCATGGGGGTGCCCGCAGTGCTGACCTTGATGTTGGCAAAGAGAGCAGACAGAGGGTTTTGTTCCTCACCTGGAAATCAATCACTTCGTCAGAACTGGTGATTTTTCAAACCATTTCTTGTTCATGTGTGTCATGCTGAATTTCCCTGTTTCACTCCAACTTGAATGGACGTAACCGAAGTACAAATGTACTCTTGTCTGGACACTGCACGTGGTGGCAAAATGTGACTCCAAGCAATTTGATGCAAAATGTATCTGCTCTTGGCCTGTTGCTGACTTGTGACAGATTTTGTGGACTGCTGGTTGCTGACTCTTGTGACAAACACGCTTGAGTGCATACTTGTACTCGTACTACATCAAAATACAAGACAGGCTGCTCTGGAGAGACAAGAATTGTCCTGCACAGACCTAGCTCATCATGAGCCGGAAAGCGTCCTCTAAAAGCACACAGCTCCCACGAGGCTTATGTGTAACATGTACCATATCATTTCAAAAGCATATCACTCATGACCAGAGCTTTTGAGGACCGCCTTAGGGCATGTATGTGGTTGATGCTTGAATAGAGAACTCAGACTGGGTGTGGCTGGTGTGCATATCTATTTTTATTGGTACAACATATGTGTTGTCAATGTTTGGTGAACGTATCTGTCATCAGTGTATATACCTTGGGTCCATGCAGCTGGGACAGGTGTGTCCAGCTTGGCATGGGATAGAACTCTGGCTTGGATCTCACCAGATTCTTGACAGATTCACGCACAAAGCCTGGCAGCTTTGGTCCGCTCTTTTCAAGCAATGCTAGGAAGCTTGCTGGTTGTCCAATCCTGCAGGCAGCACAACCTTCAGGCATCGCCATTGTATCCGCTGGGGACAGCATCGTCTAGCAGTAAGCATGCAGTATGAGGACTTGCGTAGGCTTCTGCAGCTGGCCTGTTTAGCTGCAGAAGCAGTTGTTATTCAATGCTGCACAGCCGGTTTTCTTCCAAACATATCCAAAGCTCCAGCCGCTGCAAAGCAGCAGCTTTTTGGCAAATATGATGTGCAGAGCTGAGTCTATTCATAGCAAAATGTCAAGAACACAGCAAGCTGCAGGAGGTTGCTAGAGAGACAGGTGTCAAATGTATCAAGGTAAACTTGGCTAGCCCTCCCTTGAGCTTTCGGCTCTTACTCCCTCATGAGGTTTTGCCTTTTGCTCAGCATAGCAGCTATGACCTGTAGTCTCAGCTTGGGGCATGCCGCCTCTGCTGGTTCGCATGCGTTTTTAGCGGCATGCTGTACCTCTTGTGCGGATAGACAGGTTGCAGTTAGTGGTAACAACATCCATGCTGAAGCAGGGAACAAACAACATGGCAGATGCCAATGTCAGTGCGAATATGCAGCTGCAGATATGACTGATCAGATAAGCTTTTGCACATGCATAGGCACCTGATCGACTCTGCTTGAGGCTGTGGCAACACCAGCAACACTTGGCTGTAGCCACTGGCTCTGACATCCCACAAGATAGAGCCATCCTGTGACGACCACATTCACTGAAGTGCATGGATTATAACCAGCAGTCTGCTAATGAATGAAGTGTGGAACTAATTCACATTCAGCTCTCTTACAGAGCCTAAAGGAGTTTGCAGCACAGTGGTGTAAGGTAGTTGTCAGAAGTCAAGATTGAGGTCTGCATTGCACGGTAGGCTTATTGCCAATATTCCCCAGATGCGTGATTGTGCTCAAACGACTAACTATGTAGACTGTAATGCATATATAGCAGGCTGACTGGGTCTGGCTGCATATTACGGCTGTCACGTGCACGCTCACACATATGTGAGCCTCAGCCATTGTCCGGTTGTGGCATGTTCATAGGGAAATATACAAACACCAAATATAGCCGATGGTATGCATATATATACATGTACGCAAGCATTGCTAACAGCCTGCGTGACGCACGGGCATGGCAAGGTAGCAGGACTTGCGCGTGCAGACCTTGAGCAATGGATGCGCTTCAAAAGAGGTATGTTTGGTAACTTCACCATCAATACACCCTGTGACTGGTCCTGAGCAGTAAACCTGGCCGTGTCTGTAGCGCTGTATGTATGTACCAGGCATGATCTGCTGTAGTGCTGATCTCACAGCACTTCTGGAACCATCTGCTCCCACAAGCAGGTCATATGAAACCTGCATGTCACCAGGGGCCTGCTACACACAGTGAGGAGGAAAATAAAAGATTAGACTACGCCTTTTGGCGTTGATTCAAGAGTAGCCCGCGGATGAGACACATTGGGGTTCCCTGTACGTGAGGAATTGCATCTTCACCCAGCCAACTAGGTGGTGCAGAACTGAGTGAGGGCACGTGTTGCTGGCTGTGAGCATAAGTACTGATGGCTTAAACTTGATGACTGATACTGAGCAGGTAGCAGGTCAAAAGCAACTGCAAGCAAGTCACATGGTGCAGGACCTTTTTTGGCAACAGGGACATCATGCTTGCGATGTCTGCTGCAGTGCTGCTGTCAGCTTGGCAAACATGTTTTGTATTGACACAAACCCTACCTTGCTGGTGTCTTTGGAGCCTGCTACAGACACAATGACACGTTGTCTGTTCAGGTCCACCTGCTGTATTGTAGTGTTGAAATGAAAGCTGATTGCATCGGGATACATGCGCTGTGCCTCCTCAATGATATGGCGAGTGATCTCATCCCGAGGCGACCTCAATAACCTTGGGTTGTCTGTCACAGGCAAACTTACTGACCGCTGTATGGCGCCATTTGGCTTGAATAGCTTGAAGTCTGCAATCAAGTGACCCATATGTTTACTGTGGCTGCTTGCTCTCAAGCATCATTGCAGGAGCTCAGATACTGCAGCAGAAAATTATAACCTGGTGAAACCAGGCTGGGTCAGTATACCCACAACAAGATGCAAGAGTGAGTTGCATTCAGAATGACGCTATTGATCCTGTAGATCATCAACTGGCGCAGGATTGATTCAGACTTCACCTGCACGACCTCCTTGAGCAGCAATGATAGGGTCCAGCTTCACACCTGCCAGTCTGAAAGTGCGGATCGACCGAGCAGTCAAGGTGATGCTGTAAACACGCCGATCGTCTGGAGATGGTTGCGCTGGTGGTAACATCGCCTTTTCCATGACCTGATGTAAAACGCTGTGTCAGTTAGGTGAGTGCGCGACGCTATGCTGTACTCATCAGGTCTGCTTGGAGATCAAGTCGGTCAACACGCGCACCTGCACCTCCCAACCTTGCTGCGCCAGGGTGATGGCGACCATTGCACCGACAGGACCGGCCCCCGCCACCAGAGCTTTTCCTCTGAACCTCGCAGCAGGTTCTGTGGGACTGTGCGTCGTTGACATCACTATAGTCGGCTAGCCGCTGTGATAGTTTTGGGGACAATGTACAGCGTTCCGGCCTCCGAACTGCTCTCAAGCGTCAAGCGGGTGACCGCAGACAGCGCAGCAGCAGGCGTGCACACGGGTCACGTCAGCTGGGGTGAGCTTACCAAAGGAGCTTACCAAAAGAGCTTACCAAAAGATGTTAGAAGTATTAAGGTTCCCGTGATCATGGATTTGTCATCAGCTTCCTGACCTACGCTGTTGATTCGTACAACAGTTGATCGCGAAATCAAGTTGTTTCCAGTGTTCAGTGTGATGCTGCGGAGAGTGGCGGGCATAGCAGCACGTTTGGGCAAAAAGGCAACGGATCGACTAAATCTGTCTGTACTTCGGAAAGGAGATCCGACACGGATCAAGTAACGGCACATTGCTGCCGCTGCCAAGCAATAAACCATCCGGTACCAACGGCTGCCTGTGCCTGCAGGTTCTAGCGACTACTGGCCACGTGGCATTGTATGTTTTTGACACAGAAAGGAAAGCCTGGGTGAGTCTGAACTGCTTGCTTGACCTCTTCTCAAATATACTGCACACGTTCGACAGTGGCAACGCGTCCATGCAGACTCGCAAGGATTTAACAGGTTCTTTGTTCCTGTCGAAGAGACAGACACACCCTCGCTTTGAGAGTGTGATCCTGAACAAGAAGAGCCAAGGTGAGCTCGGTAACACTTCACCGCACAAAAGCAGCAGCTTTTGCATGCGCTGCCTGCTGGGACATAGGCAATGTACGCTGGCTAACATTTCTCAATGCACTTTGCATTGTAAGAGTACATACGCTGACCTGCAGACAACTTTGTAGAAATTGTGCTGGGAGGGTTCAATTTTGAGGTGGCTGCACCGTATGTGTATACAGAAGCAAGACTGACAAGGCATTCCCACAATGCAGCTTGCTGAGTGTACTCATACTATGTGAGTTATACGTCCCGCTGGTGTCAAGTTGTGGCGGTCAACACTGCAAGACCATTGACTGTACAGCACAAATACAAGCATCTGTGGCAACACCACGCTGCGACTGTAGGTGGTTGGGATGTGGTTCTATGATCAGAACCCACGTGCAATGGCGGCTGGGCTGCTGGAACACATCACAGTGAGGGTCAGCCCTCCTCTGAGCCAGCTCCCATGTTGGTAAGGCTTACACCACCTGTTCTGTTCCTTGAATTGGTTGCTTTACATGAGGGCCATTGCTGTTGTTGCCGTGAAGGAATTCGGCAGACAAAACAAAACACACAGAAAGCCTAACCAGCAACGATTTCTTCCTTAAAGGGAGTGCTATCTGCAGCTCAAGCAAAAGCATTGGCAGCGTCTCATGTATACTCTATTGGTGGCATGTTTTTGCTACCAATGCGGTTGTCCTTTCATGCAAGCAAGTCCATGCATAGCAGCCTCACAGACTCAATGATCTACTCAATGATCGGTTCCTTTGTTTGCAACAGGTTTTGTCTAAAACAATTTTATTCCACAAACATGCAGCAGACTACTGTGCTGCGTCATCTAGGTCCTCTACACGCTTTTGGGGACACAGATACATCACTTACTTTACAGAAATGCCCCTTTTACAGTGTGCATGCACACTTAGAAATCCCTAAAGTCTAATGTTAGGCGGTCTATTGTAGGAAGATCTTACACCACGGTCACTGCCAGGGTGATGTTTTGTCCAACTCAGCCACTCTTTTATTCCTGTCACAGGTTGATTCTGCCATTCCTCAGTCAAGCATACCAACTACGCCACTGAGCAAGCTGATACCTATACGTGGCCTTCCATCAGCTCTCAAATTGCTCTGGCTCAGTCAAGGAGCAGGTCCCCCAGCTTCAGATGCACACCCATCATGTTGTGTACGCTTTGCCATTCGAATCACCCTCAGCATGCTTTGCAAGCAGTGAGCAAGCTGAGCCTCATCCACCGGCTCTGACTCTCCACAGGCTCAGCCAGGGCGCCAGATTCCCAGCTTCAGATGCACCCTCAAGCTCTGTGGTCATGCCTGCTGATGCAGATCTACAAAATGGCTTTTCGTATTCTGAGCATCTGCCTACACTCAATTTTGGTGATACTGCCCTTCTGGTTGCAATTTCGTGGACCTGTCCTTTTTGTGTTGCATCTGCTGCTGTTGGATCTGCTTGGGTCAGGGTGGGTCCTGATGCGAGTATATCCAGCAGCTGCTGGGTAAGGAATGTAAACAGGTCTCGCCAGTACAGTTGGACATTAGCCCTTTGGCTGTTTTTCAGATGAACTGCTTGCGACGCATCTGTGGCATATCCTTGCGCGATCATGTGCCAAATGTTGTCATACTGAATAGGTGCAACACCCTATCTGTGGAGTCTCAGCT
>JAABUP010004279.1_pt1 | contig 23594 bp, 35 predicted proteins | sample 5559201 | NCBI WGS metagenome assembly JAABUP01 (sample SAMN10711887, study PRJNA513373) | rock metagenome | isolation source: Antarctica rocks | place: Antarctica
CACGTACCTTAAACGAAGTTGCTCAGAGCTGCTCACTTTCAAAGTGAGAAAGCGCACTGTGAAAGCACATTACTACACCATTTTACTACTTTAAAACCCTACCTATAAGTCATAGTCATAGCTCCGGAGTCGAACCAGGGACCTGCTGATGACTAATGATAACATCTACAGTCAGCCGCTCTAACCATCTGAGCTATGTCCGGTGGCAGCCCACCGGCGGAAACATTGGATGGCATCACTAAAATTTTGCTGCATAGAATCACGCATTGGGACACATCCATTTCAATTCTGGTCATATTTGAAAGGGCGCATGTCTGCATTTAAGCCTTTTCGAATTCAAAATCGCTTTCAAATTTGAAAGAGTGTAGAACAGTTGTATTAGGAATACGTATATCTGCAGCACGATCTGCCAATAAATATACCTGCACTGCTTCAGCAGCTGAGTAATGTCCATTTCATCTGGGGATAGGTCCAAGGGCTGCCATGCCAAGCCCTCTGGGACATGCCCCGTTTGTTGAATGTTGTTGCCTTGGCTCGTGCTTGCACCTGACAGAGACACATGCGCATCAACTTGCAAACCGGAAGTATGGTTTGCAAGGTATCATGCTAAAGGACCTCAACGCCATGGCTCGTGCTTGAACCTATGAAACCTGATACTGACAAAAGGAGGACTGTCTTGCGTTGCTGGATCATGTACGACAGAATGCAAGGCCGTAAGCAGACACAAAACTCCGGCCCTGCATGCAACCACATATTCCGTGGGAATGGTTGAACTGTTGTGCATGCTGATCTAGTGGTTGTGTTGCAGCCGCAGTGATGGGTATCAGCAGGGCACGGTGTTCTTGCAGTGAAAATGTAGGAGGAACACCTTCAGCATCAGGGTGGTCCTCAGCCCCTGCTGCCGCCCCCTCACCCTGGGGGGCATAAGGCGCTATGTGCTTGATCTGCCCTGCATCTGAGTATGGCATGCCTTCCATTCTCTCCTTGCGAGGCTTTTCTGTGGCAGATCTGAAGATGTATGCCTTAGACGTTGAGCACTTGACGGTCTGCATGGGTACTTGGCAAGCTGTGTCCACTGCAAGCACCTTGACGCTGGCAGGTGCCATGGCTGTGAGTGCCTGCATAGCAAGTTGCGTTTGACCTTGGACTGTGACTCCTGGACAGTCTGTCTGCGCAAATCATCTACATGGCTGTATTGGAGAATTGTTATTTCCCAGGAGCTGGTGAGTACATGCTCACATGATCTCAAGTTGTCATGCCTTCAGGGATGAGCTTTTCACAGGCTGCACAACGATCTGGCTGTCCCTTCAGTCCTGACGGCCAGATACTTGACATGAATGCCAGCATGGACTACTGAAAATTGAAATAAAGTGGAAATGTAGCAGGAATGTAGTAGATAGCAGCAGAAGTAGATAGAAGCAGATGCAAAAACAAGCAGAAGTAGCGACAGGAAGTGGGGACAATATGCAGAGTGGGGTAGAGCATTGTGCTGTCCCCCATCTGGGATCACACAAGCCTAAGCTTGACACAAACTTTCTTTTGCTCACAATGTCTGACTGGCTCGCCAGCTAAAGCAACAAGTGAGTGCAGGTCAGAACCACAGCAAGCAAGGCTAGCTGTATATGATGCTTGTGGATTAGGGTGATGCTGGAAGACCTGTGTAATGAGCTAAATGACAAAGACTATAGCAGGATGACAAGGAACTGTAGCTGGACGACATATACTTTGAACACAGAGTGTAGCTGGTTGACACAGACTGTAGCTTGATGACAAAGACTATAGCTGGATGACATAGACTACAGACATTGTGTGGGTGACACTGACTGTAGCTTGATGACATAGACTGTAAATGGGTGACACAGACTGTAGCTTGATGACATGACTATAGCTGGATGACATAGACCACAGACAGTGAGTGGCTGACACCGACTGTAGCTTGATGACATCAACTGTAACTGGATGACACAGACTGTAGCTTGATGACATAGACAAAAGCTGGATGACATAACCTATAGCTCAATGTCATAGACTATGGCTAGATGACATAGAGTACAGCTGGATGACATAGAGTATGCCTGGATGACAGACACTAAAGCAGGATGACATAGATGATGGCTGGATGACATAGGCTTTGTAGACATTGCAGTACTGCCATGCTTGAGGGCACACCTGGAGGTCATGAGCCTCAGGATCGACAGGCATATCTTCAGTGACCACTACACTACAGCGCTGCACAAGTTTCATCAGGTCCTGCCATCCCTGAGAATCAGCCAGTGTTGGCCCCCCAGCAATACCTGCAGCAACACATTCATGGTTACTCTTGCACCTGCAGAGCGTTTCCTGCTAAACCACTGTTTAGAAGAGAAGCAACAAGAAGACTTTAAAGGAAGCCATGTCCCTGTGACACTGCCCATGTTGTAGCACAGGCGATACGGGACGCTTCAAACAAGCCATGCAAGAGATGCTGAGCATGTTGTGATTGCAAGCACACATGCAGTCATTTTGACGACGCCGCGTTTCACATCATATGAGACAGCATATTGCAGGGCAATGACCAGGGCAAGATGTCCTGGAGAATGACCTGCAGAGCCAGTGGACGGTCCAGCTGCGGCAGCTTCCAAGCCGTTGCTTCTGTCAGCTTGTCCCTGGTCATGTGGTGCTGTGGAATGGTCGGCAGCAGATATGCCTGTGACGCCTTCCAGATAGATGAGCAGCTCCAGCCCCTTCAAGGCCAATCAATTGATTGAATGTACATTCTCTGTAAAGACACCGTGAACAGCTACAAGTCCCACGTGCAGTTGCAGCACCCCATGTGACGTGTTGAGCAGCCAGATTGTATGTACAACAAAGCCTTGACAGTACCATCATTGTGGCACCTCTAAGTGCCATTGGAGAAGTGCGCAATGAAAGCATGCTCAAGGTCAAGGACAGTGCAGGGCTGTGAACAACTTGCATACCTCAAGCGCATGGACATGGCAAGCAGCATCAACCTAACGACAACAAGCTTTGATGCGATGCTTTGCATGACAAGCACATGGACACGCCCACATCATGAACATGTCATGGCCCCTGTTCTATTGCACAGGGAGCAGAACAGCTGGATGACCAATCAAGGTTCACGTTCCGGCTTAAATCTTGGTTGAGTTGCCAGTTGAGTGCTGCAGCTGAGATATGGCCAAAGGGCATCACCCCAAACAAGACTGTCTGCGTGGAAGAGATCAGCCCAAGCAGTGTAGTCTTAAGTGACTGCTTTCCAACACAAACCAACATGCCTTGTATGCACTCACTGATAGGCGACCAGCAATGATTGCAACTAGGCGAGGGAGCAAGAGAATAATGCAATGAATGACAACGTCTCAGAGACACCTGCCTGAGCTCTGAGCTCACGCTGAGTGTCTCTCAGCCCTTCCATCCAGAACTTGAAGCGCCTCGCAGTTGGATAGGGGTGACTGGTCAAGACAAAAGCTGCTACCAAGAGAGGCAAGCCTTGCTGCTGGGCCTCATGCTTTGCCACATCAAGAGCAGGATTTTCATGACCTCTGATTGCTGTGCGCATCCAGTACAGGATAAACTCTGGCTGGGGGGTTTGAGCATGGTCAAGGTGGGCTGAGGGTTGCTGCTGGGGGTGCGGATGGGATGCCAGAGGGCTGGTGACCCTCTGACATGGGCGCACCCTTTCTGTGATCCAAGATGGCAAATTTTGGCTCCCTGATGGATCATAAGCAGCTGCTGCATCGTTTGCAGGGACCAGCTTGTGCTTCTTGGAAGCGTCATCATTGGCTGGACCTGAAATGAGCATGCATCATTGCCATCTCCTGTAGCTTGCATACCTGCATTTTCTGCAGCTGGTGTGCTGAGAGGAGGTCTGCTCAATTGCACGGAAAATGGCAGGCACACTGGAGGCGAGAGAAAGAACAAGATTGAGGCAACAATGCAGCTCATAGTTGGAGCCTATACCCCAAGTTCGTGCAATGATTCTGCTGGATGCATGGGTTCACACACTGTTCAACTTCAGCATGGGCACATGCATGTGACATTTCTGACTTGGTGCATTGCCTGCATGTTCTAGGGCTCGCTTCAGCCGCTTTTGCTCCCTGGCATTACGTTCTGCCTCTACCTCTGGCATGCTGCCCCATTTCTCAACAGCTGCCCTCTCAAGCTGCATGCACATGCGAGGAGTTAGAAGGATACCAGAACATTTTGCAGTCGGATGAGCATGACAGCGGCATGCGTGCACTGCATGCTCTGCAGCCACTAATGTGCTCATGACGTCTGTTGTACTTTACCTCCTCTGTGCTGTACAGCTTGGTAGGAGTTGCATTTTTGTATCTGCGGTTTGCTTTCTCCTGGAAGGCAAGCGGCTCGAGCTGCACAAACAGACAGAGTCTGTCTGTTGTACAATTTGAAGGACGTGATGTTGCCAAAGGGCTATCGTACGTCTTTCTCAGTCAAACAGTAAAACTCCTTGGCGTTTGTCTTTTGCATGCGTGTCTGCACGGTGCTTGTGCCCTGCGCATGCTGATCAGTCTCTTTCGCCGACATTGACCGTATGCAGGGGATAAGATGTGTCGGAAGGTGTGATCGCAACAACACCGGTACAGTCGGACGCAAAGCACGCAGCATATCACGAGACTGCATAAGTCGTATCGTGGCGATGTGAATTGCGCCTTTGACTGCCTTCGTTGGAATCTGGAGGCATGAGTCAGATATGCATAGTACTGGCACAGCTCAAGGAGGACAGCAAAACACAGACATGTGGAAATACATTATTGAAGACAGCTGAAGATCCTATTCATACATGTTCGGCTAGGACACAGGCCCGGGAAGAAACTTTCAAAGCTGTAACTGTTATTGTTAAAGGTTTATGACATGTATGCAAGGCAGTTGCTGAGCGTAAAAACAATGTTGCGCTGTAATACAGATGCTGATTGTACACAGGATGGATGACCAGCGAGTGACACAGAGCTTGGCATTGTTCTGCACTCCTATCATCGCTGCTGCCTCAGAAAACACAAAGTGCTTATGAAACTCAGGCGTACTAATGAAGCACACCTTGCTCTTGGTCACTGCAAAGTTTATCGCCGCCGCAACATTGTTCCATAGTAAAACAAAGAGCCAGTGCTGACGACTGTGATGAACAACCTACCCCACTGAACTTTGCTGGGTGTTTTCTGTGGTACCCGGCAAATCTCTTCTATGTCTATTACGTCATCCCAGTGTTCTCGCATGCCAGGCAAGTGGCCAGCTCCAACAACAGCCACAACTCTGCTGTGCCTGCACAGAGCAGCTCCTGTTGGAAGCCTACGCTTGTGAAACCTAGTGCAGCCTATGCCAGACATGGGCGTTGCAACATGAGGCAGTATCTGTTGTGAACAAGTGACGCAGGATGATGAACAGACGATACAGGACGGGCAAAGTCTGACAGCTTCATTTGACGCTACTTAGATGTACTCAGAGCTGGCATGTAAACACCTGTGCATCCCAGTATGACAAAGAGAGCAGCAAAAGCTTGCTATTCAGGCAGTTCTGTTGCATGCTTACTTTGGGACAGTCCTGAGCCTGTGCACCATAAACAGGTCCCGCTCAAATATCAAAGGCTCCAAAAGTGATGGGAATTGCTGACCTAACTCCTTGATGGCAGCAGTGACTGCATCAGTCTCCTGCAGCAAGCACACTGGTTATCTGCCTGGACCAACTCTGCAAGTGTTGCAGATTCTGCTTTCAACGCAGATGCAATGATATGACACGATCCTGCCAACAAAAAAATGGTGCAACAATCCGTATAGTGAACTCACTTGCCAAAACTTCTATTGTTCTATGGTATGGTAAGCCAACAAACCAATGCAGAGACGGGCTGATGTTGCTGGACACTGCAATGCTGGCTCTGCAATCTGCAGAGTGGGCATGTCAAACTAGGCTGGCCTGCTCAGCGGTACAACACCTTCATGCTTTCTAGCTCTTCCTTCAACTCATCCTTATCCGGCATGCTTAGTCCTGTGTGCACTAGCGTCCAGACCAACTTCATCTTTTCCCACGTCGACAAGGCAGCCCATACCCGTGCTAGAGTGATGTGCAGTTGACGGTCCCCAAACATCATCTTGGCATCCACCTGCAAATTGGGGACACCCATTGCATGTGGACACCCAATATAAATCAAGTTACAGCATACACACCCCATGACGGTGCCAGTGCTGAGCTACACAGCCATATAGCTCACATGCAGAGGAGACTCTGTGCAAATATGCAAAGCATGTAGGTATTAGATATACCTTGGAGGCCTCGTGCACAGCAACTCGGAACTCCTCGCCTGGCATGACCTCCAGGGCATCCCCAACTTGCCCAAGCAAGTATCCATATGCTGCCTGCAGTGCACTGTACACCTTCAGATATTCAATTCACGTGCATTGAGAGCTGGCGAGCTGTTTGTGTGTGCAACTGCTGTACTGCAGTGCATGCTATCAGAAGTCACCTGAAAAGTGCTGTAGTCCCCTTTCCGCCAGGCTGCAAATGCTTGCTGCAGCGTCAAAGCCTGTACAAGCCAGTGTGTGACATGTCAGCATTGAAGTCCACGGACCAGTCGAGTGCAGAGCAAGGTTGTCTGATTCACTTACATCCTGCTTCTCCATAGTCAAAATCTGCCTTCTTTCAGAGCATAGCTCAAGCACAACGACCTGTACATCACAAAGTCTTGCAGGCTGTCCATTTGCCAGCCTGCTGACATGTTGGAGGTCTGCAGAATCACCTCAGGCTTGACTGCTCTGATGACAGCCCGCACATCATCGCAAGATGCAGCACTGACATGGGCTGTGCCAACTATGTAAATTGTCTGGTCCTTGTTGCCGTTTCGAATCTTAAATGTTTGACAGCTCCTTGGCAGCTGCAACACAGATGACAACGAGCCCATGTTTTGGAACACGACATATCCCCGATGTAGGCTGAGACCAGTGCAGTGACAGTGGGTCCACCTGAAATTGATCAAGAACCGGAAGGTTTGCCAAACCAAGGTCAGGTTGGACCATGTGGTATGCAGCCAGGAGCGCAGAGAATCCGACCACTACAAACCTAGGTAGAACTATGTAGTGGCCAGTTTTTTACACGTTCCAACACAAGCCTAATACAGCCTATCGCTGTTTCGGTTACGATACTGACCACGCGGAAGTCGCTCTCAGACACAACAGACAGAATCACGGCTATACTAAGCTGACGAGATCAGGATGTTCCTTAAACCGAAAGTCAGAAGCCTGCTCTCAAGCAGGTCAGCCAAGAAGAGTCTGATGAGAAATGAAAGTGGCCTGAAGAAGAAGACCGGATCGCCTTCTAGATCGCCTTCCATGCGCTTCTGCACTAGCTTCTGCACGTCAATGGGAGTGACGGAAACCATCAAACAACCCCCCGACAGAACTGGACTGTAGGAAATGAGAGCGATCAGGCAAGCCTTACTCATGTTGGACACCATGCAGCTTCTTGTGCTGTAAAGTTTGACCACGCAGTGCTGCATGACGAGTGAAATTTGCCTAACTACAGGTCAAGTAGGCCCGAAGCGACTTGTGCTCTGCTTTTGGTGTTGGGATTTTGGAGCTCAGAATATGCATTTGCTCAGACAGCTGCATCAGCAACAGCGCAGACAGGTAAGTGGAGATAGCAATTCCGGATTAGGATCCAGCTTGTCTCGAACATTTCCCCTGATTGTGTGCATGATGCAGGCACTACGACAGTAATGATGCTCACGCGGCACAATGATACTGGAGGTTGCCTGCAAGGCTGTTACAACGGTGACTGTGGGGCAGGCACCAATAACTACCTGTCTCTGGCTACAGTATGCGACGAACGGCTCAGTCAACTCTGGCTGATATCTACAACAAACAGGCAGCTAGTCAATGTGGCATCAGGAGATTGTCTCAGCATCACAGCTGATGATGTTGTGACCTTGGCAACATGCGGAAATGACAGCCCAGCACAGACCTGGACTTTATTTGCAAATGGTTCCTTGGAGGCACAATCTGTTCCTGGCGAGTTCTTGGCAGTGTGCACAACCGGTGCTGTAGGCTGTGATCCCAAGATTATGGGGCTGATCTCAAATGATGGCCAAATGGTAACAATTGCAGCTGGCACGTTGGCATCAGAAGGCTGGGAAGAGGTTCCTCCAGGTGAGCATCCTTATGCTTGCTGGTGACAATCTGGGCATGAAAAATTGTTACCTATACTAGAAGCTCCAATTTGCAATCTTATAGCTTTGACATCTGCACTGCAACACCCTGTTTACTGCACTACAACACCCTGTTTAAGGCACAAGTGACCAGGAGTGTTATGCAGCACCACAGACTTGTGCTACATATCTGCAGGCACAAATGGCTCTCTGATCCACAACTTCTGGGGCAGCACTGGCACAGCAAACGCATCCTTCTCAGCTGCAGTTGCCGCCAGTGCTCCATGGTGCATGCAGAGGTGCAGCAGCAGCGACTGTGGAGATGCGTCCCTGGACGCCAGCGTAGTGGTTTCCAGCATCTGTGATGAACGCCTTGGTCAGATGTGGTACAACGAAACCAGCATGATCAGGAGCCGCTTGACTGATGAGTGTCTCACCATCTGCGGCATCTCAGCTGCTGAAGCCAGCGACAGCGAGGACAACAGCAGCCTTGCAGCCACCTGCCTTGGCAAGGGCTCTGACTACTACAACGTAGAGACACGCACCTGCACGGGAGCAGCAAACCAACTCTGGGAGTGGATCACCACCACAGTTGGCTCTGTGCTGTTCAATGTTGAGACCAATCAGGCAGTCACAGTGTGCAGTGATCTGGAGCCATGGTGTGGGTTCCTGTTGCTGCTTGGCTTTGATGCAACTTGGAGTGCACGCAGGTTGACTGGGGTACAGCTGCCGGGTAACATGTCAGCTATCACTGAGTTCCAGACCTTCAGTACAGCAGCCCTCACTAAGGCACAGGCAAGCTCTCTTGGCTTGTGCCCATCATCATCAAGCCATGCAGTGGTCATTCAAAAAATGCACTTCAGCGACTACCCATGCGCATCAAGTGACTGCTTGCTAGCATTGGAGCAATTTATACAAATGCATTTATGTGCTTGCATAATGTGCTTTGCCTATCACAGTGTGCTGAAGTGTTGCCCAGTTCAGATGCCGCTGCTTGTTCCCTGCATCATTGTCCACAGCTGTGCTTGTGAGCTGCACGTGTACTGCAGTGCGTATGCTGTTCATCCTCCTGGTGAGTATATTTAGGCATGACATCTCCGGTCACCAGCTGTTTCAGCAGCATCAGTGCGCCATTAATGCCTGTGCTTGCGTGGTTTTGACTTGACAATGAACGAGCAATGTCAGTCCAATCTTAGGTGTGTGTTCTTGACTTGGCAATGTTAGAGCAATGTCAATACAGTACACAGTACTGTAGAGCACACAGTTGCCCAGGATGTCACCCTTGTAGCCAAGGACAGATGTCAAGCCCATGCAGGGATTTGACAGCAAAAGGAACAAGCCATTGAGAGCGCAGAAAGTAAGTGATGCAGTGTGCTTCAGGCTGGAGAGATTGAGCCAGCAGTGGTGAACACCTCCACTCCTTACACTGTACCACCAGCACCCGAGGCGCCCTCGGAGGACACAGCAACCATTGAATCTGTTGGAACTGCTGAGGTGGTCCCAGATGTTGCAGAGCCGGCACCACCGCCACCACCGCCAGCTATATCATCAGGGGTGTATGGCACCTTCTTGCCTGTCACAGACACTCCGCCTGTTTCGCCTGCAACCCAGGTAGCATACGGCAAATGTAACTGTATGGCTAGCATGAGTTGGTACCAATAAGTAGCATGTGGTACCAATGAGCAGCTTTGTGTGATGTATTTGCATACTTGCTGTGCGTGATGTGGGCTCTTTGGGGCACAAGACTGACTCTTGCATTGCTTCCATGGAGCAGCTTCGTTGAAGCAGGTCTGTCCTGCAGAAGTGATGGGCTGGTGCAGATGCAGGGGCAGCAACTTTACAGGCGTTCAACGCTGCTAAAGTTGGCTGCGCAAGGAGTATGACTTCAGTGGGAGTGTGGTGCTTAGGATTCAGAAATTGTGCCGCACTGCAACAGAGTGAAGGCACATCATTCTGGTGTCTTGGAGATCATTGGGGTTGTGCAGGTTGAATGCTTGTAATGTATACATGAGAGCAGCTGAAGTGTTGTGAGTGGGAAGGCAGGCCTTAATTTGGTGGCCTGTTCTCTGCAGTGAAAATGCTTGTGACAGCTATCTGCTATAAGTTTATTGTGTGTGGGCAGCTATTTGCAACGCCTTATGTATGGTGTGCAATCTGACATAACCCTCTGATTTGCTACATGTCCAACCCATTTTGTTACAGCGTGCTGCAGATTTGATGTGCTCTTGTTTTCACAATGCTTCAAAAGACATCTTGCTCTCCTTCGGAGTTTGCTTTCACCCTTGAGGATGATGTCAGAGTAATTTGCACTGTTCTTTTGAACAGGGCCAACAGCTTGGTTAATGAATATTTTAGTGATCTCAACACCAACGAATATCACAGCACCATCGATGGATCCCAGCAGTACTTGTGACCATCTTCCAAGCTGTCAAGAGCTTGCATTTGCTGTTGGTTGAGTTCCAATGACAGCATCTTGCTTGGACTAGCTTCATCAATGTGCTGCTTGTTCAAAGACTTGGGTATGACAGCACAGCCTTGCTGAAGACCCCACCGCAGCAGGACCTGTGCAGGTCATGTGTATATGACTGGTCAGTGCAAGCAAACACAGAGTGTCTGAAGTCAGAAATCACAATCAACCCAAGCATCATGCACACATGCTGTGAGCCTTCTGTGCATCAACAAAGTAAGCGGGTGCAGAAACTCAAAATCAATGCAAGCAGAATGTGTTTTGCAGTAAAAGACTGCTTGTTTGATAGCATGAACAGCTGGAATCTGGGTATAGAAACTTCACTTCATAGACAGCACTTCTAAAGTTTGGTCAAAGTCCGTTCAAGAGCACCAAGTCATTCTAAACCTGTTTCAGCCGGAGAAGCTTTAGGGCATGCACATATGGGAGCTGCAGCGAAGGGGTTGAGTACAGGAAGGGCGTTTGCACATCAACCATCAGGTGAGCAACATGCATGGGTGACCGTGGATTACACATGGAGCCTGAAACCCGTCTCTGTGTCCAAAACTGGTACCTGTTTGCGTTGAGTCATCTGTCCTACCTTGTTTGGCTTAGTTTAGGGATCTTGCCGTACACCTGCTTTGGACGCCCTCATGCCCAGTTTAGATTCAGAACGCCATGTCTGCTTTTGCAAGGTGGGGTTTGTGCAGGCTCGCCGTAGCTGTATATGTTTGTGTCAAGGTGAGCTGCAACTGTCTGTGAAGCTGATCACTTGTTTCAGCATGGTGCTGGTGGTATACATGCTTCAGCTAGTTTTAATCTGTTGAGTGTGATGCGACTTGTTTGCGGATCATGCTTTGGGTGGCTCAAGCACATCTACCTGCAGCCCAGCAAGCTCCTGTGCCCAAGCAGCCATGAGATCCAGCTGCAATCCATTCCCAAACATGCAGAAGTCAGTCAGGACAGCTCTGAACACGTGTGCACAAAGCAGAACCTCAATGACGTGGAGTACTCCTGACATCCTTGAGAGCCGAGGTGGGAAAGGCAGGGGCAGAGGGCAGGCAAGGGGATCCAGGAGTGGGGCCACAAGTGGCAGGGATAGGGTTAAGTGCAAGAGCACAGGCAGGGGCACAGGCAGGGGCTGGGGCAGGGCCAAATCAGCCCGCAATGCTGCTGAATCAGCAACAGATGCAGACTTGCTAGCTCAGGTAATGTTGATTCTTTGTTGACAAGCTGTAAATGACACTGACTGCACTAAGACTGGAGACCTTGTCATGACTATTGCATCGTGCTAGCCAGGCCCTGTTGTTCTGCAATCTACATCTTCATCATCCTTCAGACAGCTTTGAGTTGTGAGCACCTGAGCATTGCACATGGACATCAGCAGCTAGCTGTGCCATTACCTGTTCGTCCACAACATGTATCTGTAAATGCGTTTTCCTCAGCTGCTGCTCTTTTGAACAGGGCCAACAGCTTGGTTAATGCATATTTTGGTGATCTCAACCACCAACAAATATCACAACACCGTCGATGGATCCCAGCAGTACTTGTGACCATCTTCCAAGCTGTCGAGAGCTTGCATTTGCTGTTGGTTGAGTTCCCATGACAGCAGCTTGCTTGGACTGGCTTCATCAATGTGCTGCTTGTTCAAAGACTTGGGTATGACAGCACAGCCTTGCTGAAGACCCCACCGCAGCAGGACCTGTGCAGGTCATGTGTATATGACTGGTCAGTGCAAGAAAATACAGAGTGTCTGAAGCTAGATATCACAATCAAACCAAGCATCATGCACACATGCTGTGAGCCCACTGTGCATCAACAAAGCAAGCGGGTGCAAAAATTCAACATCAACGTCGGCAGAATATGCTTTGCAGCAAAGACTGCTTGTTTGAAAGCATGAACAGCTGAAATCTGGGTAGACAAACTTCACTTCACAGACAGTACTTGCAAACTTTGGTCAAAGTCTGTTCACAAGAAGGCAAGAAAAGCCCTAGAGCTGCTTTGCCTGCTGATGCAGCACAATGCAACTCAAGAGCAGACATTACCTGTGCAGCTGTGTGCTGAGTCTCCTGGGCTAGCTGCAGAACATTAGGATGATGCAACAGGTCTCCAATGCCTAAGCTGGAGTATGCAATCACTGCAATGTGACTATCCTTGCATAGCTTGCGCAGCTGGTGCTGGGGATAGCGTGGGTGGACTTCAATCTGCAGACGCATTAAGCCTAAGAACACAGGCCTATGGTAATGATGACATCCCTCACATTACCACGGACGTTACCCTGGCACAGCCTCTGAATAGTATGTGCACAGGAACACTATAGCTGCTGCTTGATAGTAATCCCTCGATGGTCAACTTCTTGAAAAAAGGGAGACTCAACAAATGTTTAGACAAGGGCTGTGACTGCTGCTTGAGGGCGAACCTGATTCACCATGGGCTTGATTTTGGCATGAGCAAGAAGTTCCTGTAGGTGGCTTTCACAAAAATTGCTCACCCCAATAGCTCTGAACCTGAATCACCTCATAGTCATTGGAGACAGGCACATTTTACTCATTGATTTGCACTCATGAACATACGTGCTTTTGACTTGCATGCATGGACACCCTGCAGATGTAGTCAATTGTGGATGTGCACGAATAAATGTATAAGCGACCATCATCAGGCCACAATAACTTCAGGCTCCACATAGGCCACATGTTGAGCGAAAACACCTACTTGCCATCTGTGTAAAACTTCTCTAGCACCCGCCATGTTTCTAGGCGCAATTGGGCGTGTGCTGACGAGTCAAGTGCATGATGTGCTGCCCCAGGCCAGTGGATCAGCACAAGATCCTGCAGTTGGTGCATTGTATGGCAGATGACTGGCAGAATGATCTGGTCTGGGCTGAGAACATATGGTGGAGGTCCAGTTCCACAGTCGCACTGACAGGACAGTTTTACTTGTGGAGTTGCAGGAATGCCTGACAGTGCATGTGGGGTTGCTGGACTTGGACTGGCAGATGGCAACGTAAGCCATGCATCTCAGACCTTGACACTCGCTTTGCAGCAGTGAGCACATAACTAGTATGACAAGCAGCAGGACGCACCACACAGTCCGTCTTCAGACGGTCGAGAATCTTTTGACAAGCTTGACTTGCCTTTTGAGTGCCTTGCTGCAGGCAATTATAGGCAAGTGGTAGCACAAAGCAGACACTTGAGCTGAAGGTCTCTGTTGCAACTGGTTCCGCTTTTGTTGCAAGCCTTAGGAAATAGACATAAATACATATTGCGACGTGTCTACGCACCTCGTATGGCGAGACTTTGCTTGTAATGAATATATCGAGTGCATCCTCAGCTGCGACTGCCCTCTGGATGGCTTCCTCGTTCTGCGTGGCTTTCCTTCTTCTCTCTGCTTGTTCAGACAGACATACCTTTCTAGCTTGTCAGAATTACCTTGTAAATCGACGCGGTATCAATATGCTCTATTCCGCTATTCCACGCGCATATCACTGCAGCCGTGACACTTGCTCCTTTTGACCTAAAGGTACCAAGACCGATGCGAGGCAGCTCGACACCGTTATTCAGTATGATCTTGGTGGAAATACAAGCCATATAACACCCAAGCGAGTATGCGCCTTGTCGCGCGCACACATGTCAACCCAGCATGTCTGAGGGTGCAAGCTCAATTCAAATGTACTAGTGTAATGGCCGCGCTGTCGCGCGGCCTCCGGAAAATCGCCCTGCAGCACAAACGCCCTCAACTGACTTTTTTGACGTTGCCCGCTAAGCTTTTGTCAATGGTGCGCACAACTAATAGACGCCGCCTCGAGGCGTCACGTACTGATGAGTTGCCGCAGGCATGTAGTACTCTCATTTCCGCTCGTGCCATTTCGCATCAACCAGAAGCTGCAGCTCGTTTATAGGATGTTCTGGTCGGCATAGTACGAATATTCTGCGACTCCAGAAGTTCCCGGGATCAGCATATAATCGTTGTTGACCACGAGCAGACCATGAAGCATTTGTACATAACGCAAGATCACCTGAAAATGGAGGACTGGATTGCGTTGACGGAAGCTGCACATTATGATGCCGGCATAGTTTTGCTGGAACGGCTTCAGGTTCGTGTGCAGCAAACACGCAAAATGCACAAATGTAACTCTGGCGGAAACGGTACTGTTTGCAGTAGCGTTCGGGGTCTTTTTGCTTGATCAAAGTGCAAGTTGCATGGAGGTGTTGCTGGTTGACTTTCAGCAGAATGTGTTGATGCGCTCCACTCTTGGCACAAGTGTTTCTCTTTTTGACTTTGATTCAAGCAACCCCATTGCAAGTGGTGTGGTGGCCAAGCACTGGAGGCACACAGACATCTGGTTTATGTTAATGGTGTGTTGAGTTTGCATGGTTTTCATGGTGACGACCCTTTGCCATATGATGCTGATTGTGACTGCGGCTTGCGCAAGGTGTTGTTGCATTGGACTGCTGGCATGCGTGGTTATGAACTGTTGTGTGGTAGGTACATCACCATTGTTATGAAGGCTTGAGTGTGCAATATCATAGCAGCCAGTGCATACTGTATGTGTTGCCAATGTGTATACTGGGTACAGTTATTGCGCCTTTTATCATTTGCTATACCATCAGCAACCATTTAGCCAATCGATGCTTGCTGTTGACTGTTTGTTGCGTGTGTGTTTGATATATGCGTCTTGAGCAATGAATTGTTTGCAGTTGGGTGTGGCCAGGAGATGAGTGTCGATCATATAAGGCTGAAGCAGATTGGTACTATTGCGTGTTTGGATCCCTCACCACACGTCGGCTGTAGAGTCTCTTTGCGGTATTTTTTGCAAGTTGTGCAAGAGTTGCTGGAGGAGGGTCAGACTTACTTCGAGCTTTGTTTGGAGAAGCCGGAGCAAGTGATTGAGTTGTTGTGTAATCATAAGTTTCATGCCTATTGGCAATTGGGTTTTCATGTTATTGGGCATAGTGTGACTTTGGACGTTTCGTGATTTTGGAAGCGATCGTTGCCGTCATAATTTTTTTGGAGACACTGTGTCTTCTTTATTTGAGTGGAACAGTCATTGCGAGAAGGTGTTACAATACTGCTTGACAACTTCTCCTGCAACCACCCAGAAGCAAGCATTGCGCTGAAATTCACGGCACAACTGCAACGCATGTGTGCTTTCTGTTGCATCACAACAAACATCAAGCACAGGCACGTTCTGTACTCCACGGAAGCTGCATCTATAATCAGCATTCGCCTTGGAATCTATCACAAGCTCAGCCGGCACCTTGACAGGTATGTATTGTTGGCTGGTGTGGTCGTACAACCTGCCAGGTAGTAGGAAGCTAACCTCGCTTTCATGCTTAAACTGGCCGCAACCGCCTGCATACAATCGTCCCTGTAGTTGGGATTAGCGTCGATCAGCATGGGTATGGATCCAAAATGATTTTCTGCGGCCATGGATATGTAACTTACACTCACCGTGTCGATCTGTAACGATTGCTTGAGTTACGCTTTTGTACTATTCCGCAGGCTGCCAAACCATGCATATTCTTGCCTGTACTGACGTGTGGCAGTGCGGATCCGGACTAACCAGATAAGTGCTTATCAGTACTTAGACAATTCCGCACCGAACAACACTAATTACATACTGCACAAATAGGCATCAATGCTTTGTTGCAACGTTGCACACTGCTGATTGTCTTTACAAATTTGTATGTCATCAGGTTCGCACTGGATGGTACAAGCACATGTAGGCAGAGCTAGCTTTGTGAAACTCCACCGTACTTAATGTGCCCAATTCAAAGGGGGTGTGTGCTGACATCACTTACAAAGCATAGCAACAACATAAGATGAAATCGAAGTTGTTTTATTGTATATCCTTAGCTGAGCTCAGGCTTTCATGCTACTAAATTCAGACAAGACACATTCTAAGGCATCATGTCAACTAATCTAGAATGTGTAAGGGTGGTTGTTGATACCCCTGCCAAGCGCTTGGCTTGGTGTTGCAGTGGAAGCAGGTTGCTGAGGAGGCTCTCTTATGGTGACATACTCGCTCCTGACAGTCTTCAGCTGCTGCAGTATGGCTTCATACTCGCCCACCATTCTGTCTGAAGGCCTGCCCCCTTTAGGCAGAGACTTCTGGTTGTTCAATAGCGATGTCACCTGTATCACAACCAGCTTGTTGAGCTGCATGCATGCACAAGTAAAGCTTGGCAAGCCAATGAACCTATGTGATGTTTGATGATGTTGGGCATCTGACACAATGTCAACTCTGTTCAAAATGCTAGCAAAGTTATAACATTGATCTAACATTCAGTGCGGCCAAGGCCAGTGTATAGATATGGTCACCACCGGGTGGCAGTATGGCACACCGGGTGTGCACACAACTTGTTTGCTCACGACTCGTGTGCAAAGTCAAGGTACGTACTTTTAGTTCTATGAATGCCAAAGCTGGGGCAGGAATGTGGCTTATGTTGTTGTGGGGGTCGTCCATCAGCAGCTGATCCTCTGTCACAGACGGATCAGGGTAGGCCGAGAATACTATCTTCCTGTACTCCTCACAGGCAAAATAGTCTGACAACCCACCTGTCCGGAAAAAGTTGTCTGCAAAAAGCAAGCTTAGTTGACTACTTGAGGTGCTGTTGTGGGTCAGCACAAGCCTTCCAATCATTCAGATGTTAGCCACCTCAAGCAAACACAGATGGGTGCCACCCACCTGAGATAGTCTTGAGCTATGTTAGTGGCATAGACCCCAGCAATGTCGAACGGGCAGTCTGATCCATGCCACAACATCCTGAGCTCCTCACTTATGCGTGTACCGGTTTCTGACCGGTGATTTCTGGCTGCAAGTTCTGCCTGCGAGTCATCAACTTACAGAGTTGCAATGCTGTTGAATGCAATTAGGGTGACACAATTTGTGGTGGTTCTCTATTTCAGCATTGCAGTTAGTGAATGCAAATGATGTCACAACTTACAATATACAGTGACATTCATCTGTGCACATCATCAATGAGCACTAGTTGACCGGCAAGCAAGCAAGCAAGCATGCAACAGTGGCAGACTGTAATACCTGCTTGACAACATTCAAGTACAAACCATTAGTGCTACATCAACATCATCATCATAGATTCAAAGCACTAATCTCACAAAAGACCGCTGCCAAATATACAAATGCAACAAAATACAAACAACAACATACCTCCGACGGACCACAATCATCAGCCCCCACCACAACAATCTTAGTGATTCGATCACCAGGAACAATGTCAATAATGCCAACCAAGCAATTAGCAATGACATCCCCTGTGACTTTCTCCAATGGAATAAAGTGGCACAATGGTGGTGCCTTCTCAAAAGCTGCCTCACTGTCAACGACTTGTAGCTTACAATGCTCATCGAAGGAATGAATTGCAGTGTTGGGGTATTTTGAATTGACTGGCAGGTCTGTGACTCCATCTGCCATAAGAAGTTGTCCGGAGAACGGTTTGACAAGTCAGTTACGCAAATGTCAGGACAGGACGAGAAAACTCAACAATGTAGTGACCCCAGCAAAGCGGTGACATTCGAACTAGCTTCTTTCAACCGGTCCACACTCTTGAAGTTTGCGTTCAACGTCTTCGAGTTCGCAACCAATCGACCGGTGCCGTCGGTCAGTTCAACTGCAGCGGTGTACCCCGATGATCCAGTTCTACTGACTTTGCTCCAGTCTGTCAACTTGCCACTCTTGACCAGGCCCTTAAAGGGCGCCCGTACAGCACTTTGCAACTGCGCAGACCTAACTGCCGGCAACAGCGCAGCGCACGTGTTACTCGGCTTGCCACTGAACGTTCGAGAGGACGCTTTTTTTTACTGGTGTCGGCGTAGCAGGGGCAATCCCCTCGCGCTTGCGACTGGCCGTAGCCTGACCTGCCTTGATGGCATCGCCCATCAACTTTGGTTGTTGAGACGACGAACTATCTTGTTGCATTTGGCAATGATGTTCACAATACTGCAACAGCAGCAGCAGCAACATGAGCAGCAGCAGTAGTGCAGCAACAGCAGCAGCGGCAGTAGCAGCAGCAATATTCAGTAGCAGCAGCAACACTCAGCTGTTGCTCCACTCAGCAACAGCAGCAACTGCAACACAGTAGCAGCAACAGCACCAGCATCAGCCACAACAGAAGCAGTAGCAGCAACAACGGAAATAACAACAACTGGAACAGCAGCAACAACAGTGGCAGCAGCAACAACAGTAACAGCAGCTACAATGTAGGTGGCAAGCAGGCAACAAAGCAAGCACAACGGGCATAGCAGGCAATACAGTCACCTTGCTGGGAGCTGTGTCTTGCAGCGCGGCTTGTATAGCCGTCCAAGCCTGGAGCTGCCCAGGGTTGTCTGCAATGAGTGCCAGCCTGTCTTGCACCAAGGCGCTCAACTGCGTGCAGTTGTATTCGCGCTCATGTGCCTCAGTTTGAGTGGCAAACTCTGGTGCATATTCAACCTCGTGGGGCATTGGCATGCCAAATATGTCCAAGGACTTGTCTTGTGCTTGCAGGTGCCTCTGGATGTCTAGCAATGCCTGGTTGTTGGTCTCCTCATTGACAGTCAAAGTCATGTCTCCTGTAGCCTGCACAGAAGTATTCATGGGGTGTCACACAAAAATCAGCATAGCAGCTGACTTACAAGCTGTGAGCAAGAAAAAACAAAGCTGCTGTTTACGCAACTAATAAATAGAAATAAGCATGTTGTTAGAGTGTAATATGACATAGAACATTGAGATCAGAGCTACATAGCTTGTGTACACATGTCATAAAGGTTGAGACCAATGCAAAACAATCAAGCAAAAACCATGGTCTCAACAATGAATTTGAACAAAAGACAGTGTAGTGAATCAACCTGTCGCTTATGGTGAATAAAGTCAGCCGCCAAACCATTTGGCACTGAGCACACTCTTCCATGATGTTGTCATGCATGTCATCATCATCCAGAAGACCACGGGCTGCACAAGCTTCTCTGAAAGAAGCATAAGAGTGGCCATTGTATATCTTCAAGTCAGCAAAGCATGTTGCACCCTTGACTTTGCAGAGCAGCATCTTGATGTAGTGGCGGTCACCTTGGCCTGCAGCAAACAAAAGCATTATTGGCAAACAATTCTGGCAGGTACTATTTGTCTATGATCTCATGACTGCGCACACAAATTCATCATTGCTGATGATCATGGCAAAATGCAGAAACTCGCATTGGTATCACTGGTGTTCAATCTTAGAATTTATTCTAAGAAATCTTAGAATACATTCTGGTATTTTTGATGCAGGCCGGAAAGCAGAATATTCAATATCCGGATAATATCCGGATAATATCCGGATATTCCAATTCTATCCGGTACATTATCCAGGATAATATCCAGTTGCAGTCCGTCTCATTAAATACCGATATGCGCTACCTGGATATTTTACCTAGAATATTGTCCAACTGGATAAAACGACCTGGATATATTCTGGCGGCTGCTAACAGAATAAATCCAGGTGGATAAAAACACATGGATATTCTCACGCTATTTTATTCAGCTCAGAATTTACATTCTTTCCGTGATTCCGTGATTCAAATCCCGAAAATACAGCCTTGTCGTCCTGTTTATATGATGTGATAGACCGGCAGAACTGGCGGGCAAAGCAAGCAGGCAATACTAGCAGCAATGCTGTCTTTTATGTGGTGCATGCATGTGACTATGCAGACTTGCTGTATGGCAACAAAAGGCTTTCTGAATGTGGCTACGTTTGGGACCTCATTGCTTCCCTCTCCTGCCGCGTCCTCCTGATACCTGCACATCCAACAAGCGTCGTCATGGGCTGCACAAGTCACATGTGTGCCGTACATCATTTTCTAGGTTTGCATGCATGGATGCATGCATATCTGGCGCCACAAAGCTTGTAATGCAGTTTGTAGTATATGGGCTGCGGTTGCTACGTTGTATACAAGTGTAATGTCTTCATGCTCTACCAATGGTTCATGCTCTGCTACTGTGTCATTGCACCAAAAACGTGTGCTTGATACAATGATGAACAAGTGTTGACCTTCTGTGAAGCTTTCTAAAACTTCTCCAAATTTGCATGCTTGAGCATGTACATGGCTGCAGTACCATTGCTTTGATGCAATGAGGTACCACATGAAAAGGGTACTTCATATCACAATGCGTTACCTTTCCACTTTGCCGGCCCCGCCCATGCGTGCCACCACCACCAGCCCCTTGATTCTCTTCTGCACCAGCGCTTGCCTTCTTGGGCCGTCCTCTACCCCTCTTGGGCAGTTTTTCAGGGCTCTTCACCGTCTGTGATGTCACACAATGTTTGGACTAGTGTATGTGCTTCCAGCCATGCCACACCATCAAATTCAAGACACAAGGTAAGTTGCCATTGAGCACAATCTTGATTGCTGAGACTCAAACACCATCAACAAAGAAATCCAAGAATGGCGCTGAGCTGTTGCCGAATTGCATGCAAGGTGTGACACAAAACTGACCTGACCATTTGCGGGAGAGTTCTCCTTGGACGCGCTCTCCTCACGCGGCCGCTTGGCAGCAGCCACATCACTCTTCTTCCTGCCCTGCAATATAGCGCATGGTCATTGCCCAGTCTGAAACATAAACAGCAATGTTGCACGTGAGCAAAGGTGATGAGCATGCGCCACAGCTTGGGTACGGCCAACACTTCACAAGACACCATAGAGTTATAAAGATTTGCACAGATACGTTGCAATTAGTGCATGCTACATCAATGCATATGCGCAAGAATGCAGGCAAAAATGCATGCAAGCCACTTGTGCAACCTACAGTGCAGAGTGCTGCATTGTGCACCATTGCATGCAGATTGTAATATCTGAATATACTCACTTGTATACTCGCAGGCTCCTCATACTCTCTCTCCTCACGTGCACGAGGCAGCTCTGGGGCAGCCTCGCCCTTCTTCTCCTTGCCCTGCAGTGTATTCTCATGGTCATTGCCAATTCTGAAAGATAAACTTAGTGACCAAGTCCAGCATGCAACTGAAGCAGAGGTGATCATCATGCTACACAGATTGCGTATGAACACTATGTCACGAGACTTCACGATGTTGATCAACAAGTATGCAAGCACATGTACAACATGCAATGCAGAGGGCTACATTGTGTATGGTTGACGGCACCTCTGCATCTTGGTCGTACGACGGCACATGGCACTTTCGCTCCAACGCTTCCTCAAAGCTTGTATCAGGCTTGTCTATATACGTAGCGAACAATGCAGCCAGAGGCCACACTGTCGGTGCATCCTGCACAACATACGCGCATGTAAAGGCTGAATCATTACATTGCACTAGAAATGTGGTCTAACACCATGTCATTTCAGGACCATCATGTGCACATGCCAATCCTGAGAAACAGCATTGTTGCAAAGGGAAGACAAGCTGACATTTCAGTGTAGTTGTCAAAGAACGTGCAACAAGGATTTGCATGTGTTTGGGAAACACAGATTTGTGCCGTATGTTTAACTGCTTGTCTTGCATGTGTGTGTATATGACACATGTAACAATGAGTGGTATTGCACCTGGAAATTGCACATCAATGACAAGTTTCAGGTGGGCAAGACACGCATGTTCTGCTGGGGGACATGCAGTACATAGCCCTGGGCATGGTGTTGGAGGCATTGAACAGACTCTGGGCCAAGTCCTTCAAACGTTCTGAGCTGAAGAGCCTGCAAGAGCTTGTGCATGGGGCTGTGCTGCACACCTCTGTTGCCTTTCCTGTCTACCAACATGACATGATCGTGCATCTGCTACACCAGGTTGTAGATGGCATCACTGAGAATGGCCCGCCCTGGGCTCTGGCCATGTGGGCCTTTGAGAGACTGTGGGGGATCCTCATTGATCAGAACAAAAGCACACCTCACCCTGCAACTAGCATGATGCTGAATGTGCGGGCAGCAAAGCTTGCCTGCAGCATCATTTCTAAGCAGACTCTGGTGTTTGATGTTGAGGACAAGCCAGAGGGAGAGGTAAGAATGTCTCTATTGCTTGATGAGCATGCAACTTCTACTCTGGCCAAGCAACATTGTGCCCACCCCTGCAGCTCAAGGCTTCATTGATGAATGCTTCCTTCAATACCTTCTCATGGCCATATGGCCATGCATGACCATGTGCTTTCAAAAAGCACTGATGTTCCAGGTGCTGTGATGAAAGCATTATTGCAAGACAATATCATGAGCACTGTTATATTTGCTGTATCTATTTATACATCAAACAAACCAAATTTCCCGAAGTCTGGGTTGGTGATTGATGAAATTGTTTTGAGCATGCAGGATCCAGATGCACGCCACAGCACCCAGCCCTGGTATGCATCTGACACTGGCAGGGCTGTTGTGACATTGTCCCGCAAGCTGAAGACAGAGTGGCTGGACACCCCACGTCCTGTGAGGGAGCAGACCGACATGCTGGTGCAGTTGCATTTGTTCTACCTGCACACACCAAGATATGGGCAGCTATGGCAAAGGTAACTTGTGTTGAAAAACACCACTGCAAAACAGCACTAGTGGCTCTTGCCATGTTGCATAGTATATGCCGGTCATCTCATTAACATTGTTTGTGTGCTGTTTTGTTGTGTTGAGACAAGACGATGGCTGCTGAGCACAATGGGCCCTGAGCACAAGTACACACATGCTCAACACAAGGGTGATATTCAATACGATGCACCCGATGATTGCACCTAATGACCAGCAATGGTATGCAAGTCATGCAAGTGTTATGCAGATTTTTGGAGGCATGCCACCCAGAAATGCTGCCTACCTACACACTCACTCAGTTGCGAAGGCACTTGTGTGATGTGGTAAAGCCTGGGGGTTGGAGCACATGGGTACAGGCCAGTGGCAGTGCCACAGATGAGGAGTTGGCAATGTCTAAGGGACCGTCATTGCGGCTAACTCTCTGGAACAAGATGGAGATTCAGGATACTGTGTTTCTGACACAGCGAGGTGAAGGCAGACGCAAAGGTGCTTGTAACAGCCTGGTTTTGACATATTACACA
>JAABUP010004280.1_pt1 | contig 23588 bp, 25 predicted proteins | sample 5559201 | NCBI WGS metagenome assembly JAABUP01 (sample SAMN10711887, study PRJNA513373) | rock metagenome | isolation source: Antarctica rocks | place: Antarctica
TGGTGATGCTTCAGGTGAGGAGGGGAAGGAGGGTCTGATGGGGACTGCAGCAAATGCAGATGCTCATCGGCCCCGACCACAGTCAGCGTCAGACCGCAGCACGCCTTCCCAGGTGGGCTCACAAAGCTTTGCATGCAACTTGCACCAGTGTTGCAGAAGTATGACTGTTTTCACTTATTCGCGGAAGCAAAGCGTGGGCATGCCTGCTGCTGATTTGCATGCATGCCTGATGGGTTTCCTCTACACTGCATACAGCCTTGGGTTGGGTTTTCGTGACCTTGCACCTGCATGAAGCCAACAAACAGCTAACAGCCTGGCTGGGGGTTGGTAGCATACTTGCCCAGTGTAAGAGGCTTGGCATATTTGCAATCCAGGCTTCAGAAGTGATGTGTGCAGTGCAGAGGGCAAGATTGAAGGCATTACAGCAGCGGCAAGGGCCCAGGGCACGTGTGAGGAACTACAACCAGCAGGATGATGTGACATAGTGACCATGTGCAACTGCAAGGGGTGCACGTGGTCTCTGTATACTTTGTTTTTATTGCGACACATGCCTGACTGTCAGGGTCGGCAAATGCAATCAAGTCAGCAAAAGTGGGTTGAGTGCATGGGCTTCTGCAAGATGGCCCCAAGGCAGGACAATATGTCATGCAGTGCGGTGGGTCAAAGATAGTAATCTGTTTTTTCCTGCACTACGTGTGAATCTTAGCACTGATCAATGTTATGTGTTTGTAAGACACTAGAGAGCATCTGCAAGCTTTGCTTACAGAATGATGAGCACAATGATTATCCATGTGAGACTTTGGTGATTTCATTTTTGCCTGGAAGAAGCTGTGTGTTTTGAGGCAGAATCTGATGTCTGATCCTCAGAGATATAGCAAAGAGCTGGAACTCCTGTTGGTGCTGAGCTGCCTAGAATTTTGAGCTTATCTGGCACTCCTTCAGGTTACGTTGACACAGCCTGCATGTCAACCATGGCATCTCACTTAGGGTGCCAATAGTATGTGTCTTTGAAAAAGAACGCTGCACAGATGATTTGCTGCTTGCACATTTGTCAGTGTTACCCTCAGGCTGATAGATGAGATCTCAAATTCACATTCACAAGACTGTACTGGCTTGCAGAGCCTGGTGACACGCCTGAATCATAGATATTTGTTCAGATCAGTATACTTTAAGTGAAGTTCTGTCAAAGTGCACAGCGCATTGAAATGCTTCTCGGAGGCTACGTAGTATACTATTACAATCAAAGTTGATAGAACAGCTGACTGGAGATCTCTAGAGCTGCTGACAGACATTCATGACGTCTGTTGCTGACTGTCAGGTCATAGCTGATAGTTGTGGCAGTCAGGCCACAGGATGTATCAATCAATGTTCACACTCATATCAGCAAATTGAATTTATGACAATCAGTGTTGTTTGTGACAAGGTGCACAAGTTCCAAAGTGTATTCAGACTAATTAGGTAATGTAGCACATAGACCATCACATAAACCCATGCTGTTGTAAATTTTGCTGCCTGCACGACTCTGCACAGCATTGTCCAGTTAGAAGGGCCATGCAATGTACAGCTGTTCAATTTTGGACACGCTCATCCAACATGACTGCGCAAGTCAGAAAATTCCTGATATCTCACAGGTCCACTTCATTGCTTTAGAATAGAACGGACTTGGTCTACAGAAGGCAGCGTGCTTCAGCTAAGGAGGGTATCCAAATGCTGCACGCAGTTGTGATTGCGGATCCGCAGACAGACACTGTGTAGAGACAATTTGAAGGAAGTCAAGCACAGCTATCAAACGACCAAGCAGTGCACGCTTCCACGCAATCGCAGCAGCAGACAAGAACGCCCATGCATGCAAAGACTGTCTGAGATTTTCCGTTCAGGCACAGACAAACGATGACATTCACGGCTCAGCTGCTGTGTCAGTTTCCACAATATCACGAAGTGCCCAACAGCCAGTTGGGCTGGCATACTGCATGCCGCATACACTTCTCTCTCTCATACCAAATGTGCCTAGCAGGTGACAAGCGCTGCTTATTTGCATAAATTGATTTGAAGCACGCCGAGTTTTGCCCTCACGGCGCCTTCGCTGTCGCATGGGGCTACCATCACCTGCGCAGGCTTCCAGTGGTATATCACACTACATAGACAGACAACACAGCAATCAAGAAGTACGCGATGCTGCAAGTCCTATGCCCGGTGAGCAGCGCTGCTGCGAGCAGCAAGACGGACCGGGCCTGAGAGTTCATTTGACCGGGCATGCATCTCAGTTGCTGCACTTTGTAAAAAAGCTGCAAATACAGATAGCCCATTTCTGCTGTCCAGCTCCCACGGGCCAAAGCTAGGGCAGTTGCTGGCCTCCATCCAGCTGCAACAGCAAGACGTCTCACTGCTTGGCACATGCTATGCAGGCCAAAATCGAACTTCTTGCCTCTTTTCCACAGTGGAGCTGCACACAGCCGGCGAACCATTCCGCATCGTCACATCTGGCCTGCCACAGATGCCTGGCAGCACTATCATTGAGCGCCGAACATGGCTGAAGCACAACGCAGACTCCATACGCACAGCCTTGATGCTGGAGTCACGTGGTCATGCTGACATGTATGGGGGCTACTTGACAGAGCCAGTCAGTGCAAGTGCAGACTTGGGTGTGATTTTCATTCACAATGAAGGGTATAGTGACCACTGTGGTCACGGAGTGATTGCCTTGAGTACTGCTGCTGTTGAACTTGGCTGGGTGATACCAACCCAGCCTGAGACACGGGTAGGTATTGATGCGCCATGCGGTTTCATAGAAGCATTCGTGCAGTGGGATGGGCGCCATGCTGGCGATGTGCGCTTCATAAATGTTCCATCATTCATACTTCATCGTGATGTGACTGTCACCACTCCATTGTTTGGTCAAGTCAGTGGTGACATAGCATATGGCGGAGCGTTTTACATTTACACTGATGGTGCAAAGCATGGGCTCACAGTGTGTGAGGAAAGTGTGGAGGAGTTGAAACGGTTTGGGACAGATGTCAAGATTGCAGCAAATGCTGCCATCTCAGTCGAGCACCCTATGATCCCGGAGATCAACCACATATATGGAACTATCATTCACGGTGCGCCCCGTCATAAAGGCTCAACACAGGCAAACTGCTGCATCTTTGCCAACGGCCAAGTTGATCGGTCGCCAACAGGTTCTGGCACAGCCGGTAGAGTAGCTCAATTATACCTGCATGGTCAACTGCCCAGAAACTCAGTGCTTGTGAATGAGTCAATCATAGGCAGTGTGTTCAAAGCAAAGGTGTTGGGTGAGACAAAAATAGGAGAGATAGATGCCGTGATACCAGAAGTCTCAGGGAGGGCTTTCATTGTTGGCTTTGCAAAATGGGTTGTTGATGTGAGGGACCCTTTGACACATGGCTTTTTAGTGCGCTGACGCATATTTGTCAATGCCACAACCATATGGCACAATGTTATGCATGCATGCATGCTGGACTGCAGTTAACTTCAATGATGATCACTGTTGAACCTTTGGATCTCTTTTACGCCGCCATATGGATGGATCTAGAATGTGCACATTTCAAATCTGCAGTGGCATAATGGGAGGCATATTTTAAGCTTGCGTGCAGCCAATCTCAGTGTGCGCATTGTTGCACAGAATGTTAACGGTCATATGATGCATTATAGTGGGCTTTGAATTGGAAAGTCAAACTTCCTAAGTTTTGTGTACACATGTGCGCCACAATACTGTTGAACTTATTGGACAAAATTACTTAGCAGTCAGCTGCAGTGATGCTCCTGAATCATCAACCATATAGACATGCATGTACTCACTCTTGGGGTGAAGCAGTACTCGTCTGTATGGCTCCCAAGCGCTTTGTATACATTTTTTGTTGATATATAGCCAATAATGGTAGTGAGAGTACAAGGTCACCTCAGCAATTGCATAGCTCAGCATTGTTTTCAGCCTGGAATGTTTGTATGACGGGTTCAGGCAACACCCAGGCGTGGGTAAGGGCAAACTGTCAAAGGCCCAGAGGGGGGGCATGCCCTGTCAATCACAGTACCCCGGCAGGGCCAGTCTTCTTCTTGACCTCAAAGTAACAAGGCTGTTCTCACAAAATGCGGCAGCCCTGTCCAGGCTTGTCATGGCCGATTGGAATGCATTGCCTGCAGAACTGTGGCATCAAATTTTGAGGATTTCCCTTGATGTCACAGATTCCGCCGCTGTCAACAGTGGCGTTGTCTTTCGAGCAAGCGAGCTCTGCAAAACTTGTAAAGTTATTGACTCAGCTCTCACCGGCAAGGTCAGCTGTGACCTGTGGGCAAATATTGACTGCAATCAGCGTAGTCAGACAACCGACTTTTTGGTCCGAGTTGCTGGCTATGTGAAGCATCTTCACATACAGGACACGCACAGATGGACAGCTGGCCTAGAATTTCTGTCCCGATGCTGTTGTTTGGAGTCTGTGCATTTATATTCGCCGTGCGATGTGGACGATGTTCCTGCTGCTCAGCACGCGTGGCAAAAAGCCCTGTTCAGTCTCCTCCTTGGACCTGCAGGTATTGCTAATATAGTATCATTCTTGGTCCAGATATTCGGTGTGCTCGTTGTCATCGTGCTGTTGGCATGCATAAGTCCTTCCATTGGTTTGCAGAGACATTGAAAGATATGAGGCTAGTCCATCCGTACACAACTGTATCCAGCGTCATAACAACTCTCACACGACTTGACATATCAAACAGCTCATCATGGGACCTCTCAATGGCATTTGATTGTGCAGTGCCACTCAAGCAATTGCGTGAGTTGAAACTCTCTGGCCAAGCATTCCAGGCACAGGAGTTAGCAGATTTCTCCCCCAGCCATTTCAAGTCTATGCTTCCACAGCTTCAAAAGCTGACGCTGTCAGACATCTGTTTAGATAAGATGCATCCTTTCCCACAGCTTGAGCAGGTAGATGGTCTGGATCTGGGCTTGGCGATAAGGTGGACAGAGAGAATGCTGGACAACACCGCCTCACTGCAGCACCTGGCAGGAATTGTGCCCGAATCTGTCTGCTTGAAGGATGTGGTACATATTTCAGCCAGTCTGTTGGCAGTAATGGCAGTTCAACGCCACTTTTCACTGCATGCAGCACTATCATCGGCTATAAGTGCAATTTCGCAGAACCCTAGGTGCCAGTCCCTGCTGTTGAATATGTACGCGCTGCCGGGGCTTCAGGTTGATTGGGCATGCCTTTTTCAGCATGCCACCTCTGTGAGCCTGCACGGATGTGTAGACATCGTCAACTTCAACAGCTTGCCAAACAAGCCCTCTTGGAAATTTGTCATGCATAGAAAGAGTGCCTGGACCCTGCATTGGAAGGCTAGGGATTTTCTCCAAGCAGGACATCACAAAGGCTTTTATCAGCAGGAGTATTCAAGTCAGATGCACCGCAATTACTCATGCATTATCATGACCTCAAGTGATGCCATCGATCGTTTGTTTGAGTCAACTGTCTGGTCAGTAATGTAAGCCGACAGTTAATTAATCATATATAATGGCATAGCAGTGAAATGCAGCTTGCATGGACAGTATTCTAGCTGTGGATTCAGTGAGGCATCAAGTGGATTCTACCACAGTGGTCGTGTTCTGCATGCCGTCTGAAGTACAGCCATTCGTTTTCAAGGAAGCCTGCTGCCATCCGTATCACTGGTGCAAATGTGGTGCATGAAACACGTGCATAAGGCACTTGCACATCATGAAGATGTCAGCAAGCACGGGAAAATAGTTTGGCCACATGCAGAAGGCGCCTCTGTATTTGTGTGAGATACATTAGCTGTAGCAAATTCGCTATCCTCCAAATGTTGGTATGGCACAAGGCTCATGGAAGAATCGCCAGATAGATGTTGCCCACCCTAGAAAGCGGATTCAGAACTGCCCTTCAGACAGCCGCCTCCGTGGTGGCTGGTTAAACAATGTCACCATGATGGCTGCCTGATAAACACGCATAAAGGACCATCAGGCAACAAGATCTTTGCATTGCCAGACCACAGCAGCACACAGACAGTGGCTAAAGAGGGGAAGAGGGCAGCTTGCAGAGCATTGCCGGAGTCACTTTGTGGACCATACAAGCATTGATCTGCATGCTTGAAGAGGGGAAAGCACAACATGATGCACTGATGACTGTTGTTCATATTGATGAGCGCTCTGCCAAGAACACCAGGAAGCTGGACTGTGATTGCAACATATGCAACCATGGCTCTGCAGTGTGTGGTATAGCTGCGCTCACTTCCTCCGCTTCCTTTTCTTCTTCTTCTCTTTCTGCTTTAGTTTCTGTTGCCTTCTAACCTGATCAGCACTCTGCCTCTTTCCCCTTGGGTCTTGACCGGCAGGCTGGGTACACGAATTGCTTTGGAGCGGCCAAGCTGCCTGAGGCCCTGCTTGGGCAACTGACTGAGATCTAGATTCCCCAGGCAGCTTGTGGCTTGCATCAAATTGCTGTGCAAAGTGCAGTGCATCTGTCATGGGCACCTGGCACGGCTGGTCCTCGATTAGCTGCACAGCAAAACAGCATTGAACCAGTGCGTGCATGAATAAGTAGTCTGCAGGAATACAGAGGCTTCTGTAACAAGACAAATGCGTATGATTATGGCACATCAAACTGGTCATGGCATGTACTATGACATATGAGGCCGTCGTCATGCATGCCATAGCAACAAGCTACCCCTGTTCACACGAGCAAGAGCAACCAGATCATCCAGGATTGCTGGCTGCTGACATGACTGCAGCTTTGGACATAAAGCTCAAAAATCCATGCTTGGCACAGCATAGCTTGACACAGCTGCAATGTTTGTGTGCATAATCCAAGTACATCCAGCAATGCATTTGACCAATCATGTGCATTACACTTCTGTGGCAGTCTTGGCATCATGGTGCATATAAGGATGTGCACTAAATAATGATAATCACAACAGCGATAATAATCAGGATAAGAATAACAATGATGATGATAATAGTACTAGTAATAATGATAACCACAACATCCATGCAGGACAAGTCTTGTCCACTGTGCACTTGGCTCTTGCACAACAGACTGCCAGCTTCCACTTCCACAGGATGCTATCATGCAGCATGTTTCAGAAGAAGTCACCTCATCAATATGCATCAACAGCAGACTGCCCATGCAGAACTTTGTCTGGTACAATCCAGTGCAAGCTAATATGGCATCAGCTTGTCATTGACTGATGATTTCTCAACTGGCAATGCCCCTGAGGCACACGCATGGTGCTCTGCTCACCTTTGCTACTTGAGCCCACTGTGCATCAGTCAGCTGAGGCAGAGCTGTATATCCTTCTTCTTCATCTTGCCAGTTAGATTGCGTGACACCCTGAGGCAACTCAGCAGCTGGAGCTGACTCAGGCAGTGTGAGCTGACTCGGGGCTGCTGCCCTCTGAGATGGGGCTGAAGCCCCAGATGCAGGTCTGCGGCTGAAGGTTTGGCCCAGGGTCTGGGCTGCATTTAGCCCTGAGGCAAGAGCCCCAAACAAAGAGGCAGTTTTGCCTGAAGCACACCGATGACGTCCAGCCCAATTCACTGAAGCCACTTTGCCGATGGACGCTCCACACAAACCTCAATGACAAGCAAGTGTTCCAAATGCACCTCCTTGCCCAATCATGCATGCATTATGACTGAATGGCACTTCCTTTATTTTGAATAACAAAGCTGCACTGATTGCGTTCAAGAAGACTGAGCTCCATAAGGTTCTGCAACAAAGCCGGACAAAGAGTGTACATGATACTCAGATGTACCACAAAAGACCATCTCTGCTGGCAATTTGCTGTGCATGAAAGGGTTGTGCACATCCAAAACTTCACACAAATTGCTGCACAAGCACTGGCGCTAGCAATTGCAGGCCAGTGTACATGCCAGCCAAGACAAGTGTCTACTTTTTGGCATGGGAGCCTGTGAGAGATAATGACAATTAAAGGCAACCCAGCTAGCCGTTCTTGTCAGATACCTACTAGGTGTGCCTAAACCCTAGTCCTGTGAGCCAACATGCAGTGTGAGAGATGAGCATAAGCATACCTCTATCCCAGGGAGAAGCCCTCTGGTTTGACCCCATGCCTGTAGCAGGCAGAGCAGCAGCCCCTGCATCATCAACAGCACACGAAATGGAACCATCACAGCTGCATAGGCTTTTGTTCTGGCTGGCGGTTTTAACACAGGGTGATGGGTGAGCATGTGCAGGCTGATGTGCATGGTGCTGCTGCAGGTTGCACTATGTTTTCAACACCAGGGAACATGTGTGCAAGAGCATAAACACGGTGGGTGTAAGGCAGACAGAATGCTTGACACAGCAAGGCTTGAAGGCTAGCTGACAGATGCATGCACCAGGGCTGGGTTTGGCTGCTATACACAACAGAACTCTGACAGAGCAGGGCTGCTTGCCCGCACATGTGACATGTGGCAACATGAGCTGGGTGTGTATTAGCCCTGATGCAAATTACCATGAAATATACATACCTGCAGCGAGCACAGCAGTGGCGATAGCTGTGTCTGTGACATCAACTGCTAAAGCCTTCATTGCTACTCCAGCGGCAACAGCCAACACAGCATATTTAGCTGCCTTTCCCGCCTGCTGAAGCCTGCTTGGCGGGAAATCTGTTGGCGCTGGTTTTGCTAGCTTGCGTGCTTTTGTCAAAGGGATGAAAGTGTCAGAGGCGTCGCGCCGCTGATCTGACGTTGATGGAGGTGACAGCGTTGCTATGATTGATGCTGCAGGTTTGGCTTTGACGGCTGTAATAGTGAGGGTTGGGTGGGCGCTGCTGCTTGCCCATCTACTTGGAAGTCGGGCACCTGCTTGTCTGTGCCTTGCCTGCAGTCCTGCTGCGTTACCAGTGCAGGAAACATAGCAGGACCTGACAAGGTGTGCTTTGATCTGAACTTTAGCTCCTTGGGTTGTCATTTGCAGACCATGTAGATGCAGAAGCAAGAGGGCTGTGAAGTTTGCTTAGCTGACGCCACACGCCTTCATAGCATACTTTAGCTCTGAAGTTTTATGCTATCAGCGCTGACAATGCCTGCCTCACTGTCAGCTTGAGCTAGTCGTGTGAAGTTTAGCTAAACTGCACTACAGTGCACAGGTAAAAACCGACCAGAAGCAAGCAGGCTGCAGACTCAGCAGTCCCAAGTTATTGATCTGCCCTGGATGGGTGACTTGACCGAGAGGAGCAGCGGCTTGCAAAACCAAAAAGGCTTACAAGCTGACGTGCAGCACGTACTACTTGCGTTGCTGTGCACACAACTCTGTAAACGCATAGGCCCGTTGTGCACTTCATGCTTGACCAACTTGACTCAACTGCAGATGTCTCGTGAGTAAGTTTCTACACTGGAGCTTGCAAAAGCAAGTTCTGAACCGCAGCGGGGAGCAGGTGGCGCAATCTAAGTCAAGGTCGGGGCATTGCCATGTTCCTGCAATCTGCCGCGGTACCTGCCATCAGGAGTGTGCGGGCTCACTCGAACGTGCATATGACTCCCAGTAGCTGACACAGAGAACCCAGCCTGCCTTGCTGACGTTCCTCCACAGGCGCTTCAAGTCCATCAACATGGGTGCCAACGTCTGGCAACGTGACACTTCAGGCACGGGTGCAGGCACTTCTTTCAAGATCGGTCCAGCACCTGTACAGCACCCTGCAAGGCCTGGTAAGCGCAAGCTAGTCTGGACCAAGGATCAGCAAGATCAGCCTGCAACTCCAGCCGCATTCACGCCCAGTCCAGCGCAATCTCGTGGCACCGACGCTCCTGCCACTTCCTACAGCCAGCATGACCACTTCGAGAAGAGGGCTCGGATGAACGATGGCCTGGCTGCCTCTCATAATGGGCATCAGCAGGGGTATGAGGGTCAGAATTATGCTCGGCTCCACATCCCCAGAGTGCCTATAACAGAGACCAGGAGACAGCAGTCCGGGGCAGCTTCTCAGGATCCTGCTGTTGTGCAGCAGCGACGGCAGAAAGCAGCTGAACTTGCTGAATTGAAGCGACGAATACAGGAACACGAAGCTCAGCTTGCTGCTCAGAAGGTGAGTAGTTCGCGTACCATATTTATGTGACTGTCTTGCAACCCCTGTCCAATTACACCTGTCTGCACCAGTCCTGTTATGACAGCATCACTTCAGCATGTCACGCTGCAAGCTCTGCGCATCAGCCAATCAGCAAGCACAACACCTCACTCACACAGTCTGTCCCTCTTGTATGATGTTTCATCTACACAGCAGATGTAGTGGTATCCAACTACCAGCGCAGTGTGTTGTGCTGCGGTATATCACGTACATGAGCAGCATGATGAATGCAAACGCCGTCTCTGTGGTGTGCAGAGACAGAAGGAAGCGCAAGAAGCACAGGCTGCCCAGAAAGCGCGGCACGAGCAGGCCAAACGAAGAGCCAAGCTGGAGGCTGGCTTTGCAGAGGTAAACGCAAACAGCATTGATAAAGCAACAATGGCTTATGACTGCTGCTTATGACTGCCACCCAATGATGGTTCATGACTGCTGCTCAATCAGCTGTTTTGTTTTAATTGCATGATTGTTCTGCACACATACGTGGACAGCCCCTTGCATCATTGCACAAGCTCTGCTCAATCTGGTGTGCATAGCGCGTGTTGGCTGAGTACCTTTGTTGGCACTACACACAATGTCACATAGGGTCCACACGGACATACAGCTGTTTATGCTAAGGTGTTGTCCTGAGATGCCATTGATCCATCCATCAAGCATTTCATCTTTTTATTCATCCATTCATTCACTAAGTAACTGGTCAGACCCTAGGGTCAGGTATCTGCAGCCCTGAGTCACTTCTGGTATTGGACTCACATGCAACAGCACAATCTTGTCAAGTGGCTCTCCTCCTCTGGTCCTCCTGGCAATGGCTTCAGGCTAACAGCTGTGGTTGTCTGTCAGGCCTTCAAGCGTGCCAAGGAGGTTGCAGACGCTGAGCTGGCACAGCGCAAGGGGCCCTTCAAAATGGCCTCCTCAGATGAGATACGGCGCGTCTTGGAAGCCAAGACCGACCTTGACTGCCTCCAGGCAAGTTGGCAGTGATGCTTTGTCATGGTTGTACATGCATGCATGCTGAGCATCATGCCTGCTGGGCTTTGCCTATGCAAGCCCTGTTATGCCAAGGACTGTCTAGTTAACATATCAACAGCGTTTTGTCTATCAAGTTGCGATGGACTTTAATCAGGGCCAAATGATGTTTTATTGCCCAGCCATGTGCTGGGATTGCAAGGTCAAAAATGCATCTTCATTGAGAAGAAACATGTCAGCCATGGACAATGCATAGTAGGCCTCTTGACTGTGTGGGAACAAGTGTCAGTTTCAGCGCATGTACAGCAATGCGCGCCTATGACAAGTATCACCACTGCTGCTTCTCTTGTCTGCTTCATGTTGGTCACAGCATCCACAGCATGCTGCCGATGCAGGTTAAGGCTGGTGTAGATGCCCTGACCATCAAGCGCAAGTACAAGGAGCTGGCTGTTGCTCTTCATCCAGACAAATGCAAGGTGAGTCTCATACAGAGTTGATCTTGTAAGTGCTGTGAAGAGTTGTACTCTCAAAGCTACAGCCATGACAGGTTTGTCAGTTTGATTCTTGGCTGATGTTGCCTGGCACCCTTGTGCATGACATGTGCGCATCTTGCATGCTGTCATGCTGCTCCAATGCAGTGTACCTCTGCTTCTGCACTTTTTGTACAGCACAGTTCTGCTTGGCAAGATGTGTTTATTGTTTGCCTACCCCAGTGCACACCAGAGGTTGATGGCCATCTCCTCACAATGGCATTCTGCTCATTGTTGCAAGTGTCTGTTTCCGTGTACTCATTCATCCATATATCATGCCTGCTTTTGCAATCTCTTGTACTGCTGCAGCAGTGCGCACAGACCATCACCAGATTCCGTGCCATGTAAAGCCTACATCTGGCCATTTGACATGGAGTTCCTTGTCACTGTGTAGGAAGAAGGAGCAACTGATGCCTTTCAGCGTTTGGTCAAAGCATATCAGAACCTTTTGAAGTATGCCAAACAGAGTCAGCTCAGCATAAAGTAGCATTGCCAACAGTCAGTTAGTCTAGCTAGTTGAAAGCTCCAGACGACGTACTGTAGTCCGATCGCAAGCCCGTGTGTAATTGTCGCCAATGGTGAAACTACTGCATGGAATGACTGGTTCGATATACTTCTTGCAGACCCAATTTCAATGCATTGCGCAGTCTTAACACAGCCTTGCATGACTGCATATTGTCTCTACCACAACACCCACGATCCAGGCATTTCACCGGGCTCTGCAAATCAGTGTATTCTTGGGGACATGTATCTGAGATCCAATCTATCAAGGATACTTCTTGCAGACCCTGTAAATGCCATGCTGTTTGAGTGCCTACGACACCAGACTTAACTAGTCATGATTTGGTTCACCTAAGAAGCTGAAGCTGAAGGAAGTTGTTTCCACGTGACTCGCGTGACCTGAGTCTGACCTGATGCTTCGCGTTCTGCTGAACCCCTGCGCGACCGGCATGCGTGCAAGCAGGAATGGGACTTTATCGACCTCGGCAATCAGCTCTTTCTTGCAAGTCCAGAGCCGGCTGGTGATCGAGTCCTCGCCGTTGTGAGCGCTCAAGGTAAGGACATATGGCATGCCGCATGTGGTGATCACATATCAGCTGGTCGACTGCAGTGCGTGTGCAATTTGCGCTCGTGCATTAGTTTACGTTTGACGTCTTGAGCTTGTTCCATGCATGCCTTGGAGTCATTCGCGGTTGAAGTTCTGCGGCTCACCAGCCGCTGCACGTATATAACCTCAACTGTGCACATGTTGCTTGCAGAGCTTCTTGCAAAGTTCAGCATGACGAACACATGGCCCGACAACACGGTGGAGAGTTACTATCAATACAAGCCCAGTCTCGCATTGAGCCTCGTCGCGCTGGTGTTGTTCTTCACAGTTGCAACTGTCATAGCCATCCAGACCTGCAAGTACAGGCCAAGATGTCGCTTCATGTGGATCGTTGTTTTCACTGGGGGTCTAGAAGTAGCTGGATATATCAGTCACATCATCGCCGCACAGACAGTGAACAACAGCGCATACGTATCGTACCTCGTGTTCACAATTTTGGCACCAAACTTCCTTGCATTAGCAAACTATATAGCCGTTGGCAGAGTTGCGGAACAGCTACAGCTCTCAGGACGCTTCCTGAATGCCAAGTCCATTGCAGCAGCCTTCTTCATCATTGACCTCATCTGCATTGGCATTCAAGGGGCAGGGTCAGCTATCTTATCATCTTCATTAAACAACAATGGCGCTGCATCTACCTCAGGAGAAACAGTGGTCCTGATAGGACTTGCCATTCAGCTGTTCTTCTTCTCAAGCTTCACTCTTGTTGCTGGTAAGATGCACATTGAAATTCAATCTAGCATCATGCTGCAACTCTTGATGAAGCTGCAGGTCCAAGTGACTCAGCATGTTGTGATGCTTGCAGGCTATGTATATCGCCTGCAGCAAACGCAGGCGTCTAACAAGGTTCCTGGCCAAGTTTATGTATGCCTGTTTGTGACCATTGCACTGATCACCTTGAGGAACGTATACCGAGTCATAGAGCTAGCGGTGGGTGATGCTGTTTTGTGTCTAATCATTGCTGGCATGCAAGCCAATGATCACGCGCCAAGACACATGACAGCGCTGCAGCCTTGACCCTAGCATTGCACCAACAAGGTTGTTGCATGTAGAGTGCCATTCACAGATCTGTTCAAGCTAATTCTTGACATCAAATGCCATGCTTTCTCCAGTGCATGCATGGCATGCAGTGCAAGCGAAGGTGTATGCATGGCATGCAGTGCAAGTGACATACTGTAGAAACTCCAAAACGCTATGCACCCAAAACATGTTTGTATGTGTTTTGCAAGCACGCCTAGCCCTGGTGGCGCTTCGTATGTGATGCATGTTAAACAGAATGTGCAGCCCTGCATGTTCAGTAGCATGCCTGTGCTGTGCCTATGGGCCTGCAATGCATTTGATGTACTTGAGTTTGACAGTGAATTATGTGACCCCGCATGCAGGCGGGTTGGTCAGGCAAGTATAACACCAATGAAAAGTACTTTTACTGCCTGGATGCACTCCCAATCTTCTCAGCATTCTGTGTGTACAGTCTTCTACACTTTGGTCAGTTTCTACAAAACACAGATGGAACCTCAACTGGTGCTGCAAAGACCTCTGCTGTCGTAGTTGTGACTGATTCTAGCAGCAGCATGAGCAGACCAAGGGAGAAGTCTTCGTCAAAACTGGACCAGGTCAAGTCAGCATTTACGTTCGGGCTTTCACAGAAGACCAACACCAACACTGCACATCCCGGGTTCTCAGAGCTGGTCTGAGCTCATGGTATTTAGCGGTGACTGTACACCAGTACTAATGTATGAATCAATACTGATGTAGCTAGATGAATGCTGCATGTTATATGCAGCAATAAGCACTGCAACTCATGAGACATATCACTGTGACACTAGTCATGGTCCGCAAGATGTCTTTCCGACTGCTGGGTTTCATCCTGTTTCATCACAGTGCACCTTATCCATGTTGTGTGTGCACTTGTAATTTACTGGCTTGTCTGTAGACTGCCCCAATCACTGCAGTTGGATGAAGCACCTATTTAGCAGATCTGAGTGCTGCATCTGTACAAAGATATGTCTTGCACTCAAGCTCACAAGTCAAGTTGATTAGTCAAGCTAATTAGTCAGGTGTAACTTGGAAGTGATTATGCGACTATCAAGTCTGTAAGGTGCAACAAGCTTGAACTGAAGATGTAGACTGTATTGCCTTGCATGCTGCAGCTATATATATACAAGCACAAGTACCAGGTAAGGTTTCGGGACAGCGGCAAGAAATGGGTAATTCATCATGCAAAACATTAAGACATACTTATGCCCACTGCAGCGCACTCACAATACAGTAGGCCAAACATTGACCATCATCACCATCATGGCAGATGCCCCCAGCTGGCAGACCCTGCATACTACAGCAAGCTATGCAGGCTTGTATTTAAATTTCATTTAGGTGTTCTCATGTGCGACTGTAGCAGTGTGCTGAGATGCAGTCTCTGGCCAGACCTGCACCTCGGCCTGGTAAAGTTACTGCTGAGGATCCACAGTATGTGCACACTTCTGCTTCACCTGCACATGCAGCTTCTTCAGCACCTGCTCAGCAGAAGAAGAAGCTCGGGCAACCTGCTAAGCAATGCAGCTGCTTACCTTCACGCAAGCAGCATACGAAGGCTGCTGGAGGTCAATTAGTCAGACGATCAGCACGTCTGTCAGATCAGCACTGTTATCATTTTTGGTGCTTTCATTTGTGCACGCTTTGAGGTTAGCCCTAGGGCTAGGCCTTGCACACAGCTGAAGCATGACTGCCTGCCATGTGAACCACATATGTGCCTGCCACATGAACAATGTGTGAGCAGTTTCAACGAATGAAACTAAACAAATGAATAAGCACTGAGTACTGATATGTTTTGCAGTCGTTGCTGTGGGCTATGCAGCCTCACAAGGCTAGTTGCATCCCAATGCCGGCAGGGTGGTTTGTGTTGCGGTCCCTCCATGCTCACTTAATGCTGTTCAACGTTAACTTTGGTAAGTTTAATTCAAGCAGGGGGAAATGTAGCAGTGTGCCTAGGGTATGACATAGCTGTACAGCTATGTGGCGTTATACGGTCATTGTCATCCTTATTATGATTCCTGCTGGGACGGGGCTATACAAGGCCAAAGCAACAGGTGCTAACAATCTTATCTTTACGCTCGCTTTGGTCTTGTGTACCTTACAGCACCAAGCCACCATCTTTGTAACTATCTAGCCTCTGCTACAGCGACGGACTGATAGTCGCGTTTGTGTCAAGGTGACAAGTACTCCATCTTGTCCGTGCATATCAACTTTGTGCTCATATAATCCTTGCCTCTCAGAGTCTGGCGCGATTAACAGCAAGAACATGATCGCACAACGATTTTGCACAGCTGTATACTTCAAACGAGATAGCCTCTCTACCAGTCGCTTCGGACTGTAAAATTATGAGTCACTCTGATCTCCGTCCCTGGGGTGTTTGAGGACGACCCTACAACATAAGACATGAGTCATCCTTGTTCTGGCAGGCATTCAGGTAAACCCCTTGGCTATGATCCATTATGTGCAGAGCAATACAAAGCGGCGATACAAAACTGACTTGCGCGTGTGTCGGCCGTCATCATCGACTTTGTGTCAGCGCTGATATATTGAACATCCCATTTTCATCAGGAGCTTCCGCTGTCGGTTTGCCGGTGAGTACACATGTAGCTCGGGGTGCAGTGCTCGTCTGATGCACGGCAGATGGAACAGGTCCTGATGTTTCGCTGAAACAAGTTCTGCTGAACCGTCGCTGTTTCTTGCAGTCCCTCTGACAGTATGGCATCGCCTAAGCACCTCACAGTCGAAAAGTACTTCCAGTACAAGCCGAGCCTTGCGCTCAATATTGTTGCGCTGGTGCTATTCTTCCTAGTCACGGTCATCATCGCGGCCCAGACTATCAAATATCGGAGTCGATTCATGTGGCTTGTGGTGTTCACCGGTTGCCTGGAGGTCGCTGGCTATATATGCCATCTTGTCGCAACCGAGACTGTCAACCTCACGGCATACATATGCAACTTGGTGTTCATCATCATGGCGCCGAACTTTCTGGCCCTTGCCAACTATGTCTGTGTTGGGAAGGTGGCTGAGCAGCTTCACCTTACAGGTAAACAGTTTCACTACATGCTGTCTGCCCTTGCACCACTATGCCACCCTCACGTGCAGGCATGGCAATGCTGAGATATTGTTTAAACAATCCTGCTTATGTGTGGTTGAGTAGTACAGTCCTGTGTTGCATCTGACGGCAAAGCGTTATCGTTTCAAGGCATGCTTCTGATGCAGGCTTTTGGTACTGACTCTGAGCAAATGTTCCATGCAGGGCGTTTCCTGAACACCAAGACCATTGCTTCAGTCTTCTTCATCATCGACATCATATGCATTGGCGTTCAAGGTGCTGGATCAGCAATCATCTCTTCGACCCTCCAGAATAGCGGCAAAGCATCAACAGTTGGTGGCAATATCGTCCTTATTGGACTAGCCATTCAGCTCTTGTTTTTTGCAACTTTCTCGGTGGTTACAGCGTATGTCTACCACCTGCAGCGGACAAAAGCATCAAACAAAGTCCCATTCCCAATATATGTGTGCCTACTGGCCACAATTTTGCTCATCACTATGAGGAATGCATACAGAGTTGTGGAGATAGCGGTAAGCAGAGCTGCACCCCTTTGTCACTGTCAATGTCTTTGAGTCAGCCTTGTGCACAGTGTATATGAGTGTCTCCCTTTGAAAGCTGCAGCTCTACCAGACATGCGCTCGCTTCAGCATCAACAGCTTGATGTGAAGGCCTTGGGACTCTGTGTGATTGCATTGTGTTCCCTTTTCAATCCATGCTATGAACATGTTCAAATAACACATCCGGCATGTATGTTAATGACATGTGCCATCTGTGTGCCAAGCATGTTGTCAACTCTTGGCCCTATATTGCATTTGGTCCCTCAGGTGACTAATGCAAGCTATTGTCATGATTGGCAGCTGGCATTGACGTTTGTTGTTGTCTGTCTCAGTTGTGCTGCATGTGATATGTACCAGTGCTTGCTTGTTCAGGTCGGCTGGGGCGGTTACCTCAACACCCACGAGAAGTACTTCTACTGCCTGGATGCGCTACCAATCTTCGTGGCATTCTGTATATACAGTGTCCTGCACTTTGGCAAGTACTTGGATGCACCCTTGGCTTTGAGGCTTCCTGAAACAACCAAGCAGATCATTGTGAATGACTCCAGCAGCAGTGTGAATGCACCCACAGGAACAAGTGCTTCCAGCAAAGCAAAAGCCCCTTCTCAAGGCCAAAACAATATGGCTGTTTCTACTCTTGTCTAGCTGGGTTGATGCAGTTTTGATTGTCTTATTACCGTATATGTTTTTGGTTTTCACATGACATTTGATTGCTATTGGCGGCATTGCGCCTTGCATTTGATACTTAGTCCCGTCATTGCGTGCACTGGTATTCCAATATGGAAGTTCTGTATGACTGCACCAGAGATGTGCTGCTATCATGTCATGACTGATCATGTCATGACTATATGCAGATCTCAGGGATTCTGTGCTTTTCCTATTTATCATTGTTGCACCTTTTCTGTGTTGAAATGCGTAACCTTGTGATGTGCATGTTGCTACAGCACTTCGCTGGCGGCACGTATCGATTTGACGTTCATGAAATAGGCCTCTTTCAGCTAGATACAATAAATGTGCTTGTTTGCACGCAGAGGCATTGACATGTAGACAATGCGTATTAATTAATGTTGCTGTAAACTTTGCCTTGCTGCATTGCAGCGCTGCTCTGATCAGATCGGCCAGGAACGTGCCTGACCAAGGCTTCATGAACTCTAACATCAACACACGCTTGATCCTGCTACTGCCAGCATCAGATTCAGGAGCTGGAGACAAATGGAGATCATGACAGGGAACTCTGTGTTGCTACCTACAAAATGAAGCTGATCTATATCTGCTGCTTTCATCCCGGCAAGGTCACCTACTCAGCTAATAAACGCGTCACAAATCGAAACAAATGTTCGGCAGCAGCAGAACCTGGTATACCTGGTGCAACTGTTGAGGCTAGCACATGAGTTCAGCAAAGATGATGCATGATCATGCTGCTGCAGGGCTTTGGTGTCTATATCTCCAGGCCAGCATTGCTTTCCAAGGACTGTAGATGTGAACCCCAGAGAAGAACAGTCTTCAGCAGTAGCACATTCAGCACCATTTTGACACACAGCTTTGCCAAATGAAGCGTCAGTGCCATCTGGCTGGCTGTAAGACATGATAGCTGCCTCTGACTTGCTATCATGCAGCACCAAGTCGTCATCATCATCTACATGTGCAGGAATGTGGATGCAGCTGGTTCTGCTGACACAGCCTACTTTTGACCCAATTTGCGGACTGTCCAGCGCTACAGTGGTGCTAGTAGAAAGCTGCAAAGGCTCAAGCCTAGGCAAGTCTGACTCTTGCTGCAGGGGCTCTGCTGCTGCAAGAAAGGCCAGGTCTGTGCTGTTTAGAGCTGACAGAATCTCCTCTGGGTCTCTGCAGCTGAGCTGATCTGTGCCTTTGCAGGACAGTGATTGCCTTGCCAGGTAATCAGTCAACATGGGGAGGCTGGAAGCTGAATGGCAGCTCCCTGCTTCTGCTTCAGCTGCAATGTTTGCTTCTCTTGCTGCAGCAGCAATTCCTGCGTCTTCTACATCAACAGCACTGCCTGGCCTCGGCGTAAAGCCATCTGTTGGCTTGGAAGCTTTGCTGGCCACTTGAGGGGTGGGACAGCATGCAAAAAGGCTGCAGCCTGCTGAATTGAGAGAGCTGCTTGGCTTGCATGCGCTGGTACTGCACACAGCTGCAACTACCACTGCCCTGCCTGACTTGCTACCAGCTCTGCCGCTGCTTGCTGTCTCAACAGAGCTGGCTGGCGAGTACTGTGCAATGACAGCGTTGCCGCCTTGCTCAGGAAAGTCCTCTGTTGCTGTGGACTGGTGAGTCCTGCTGCTTCCTGCCCTGTTTTGCTGAGCTGCTGGAGCTGACTGAGCATCTGCTGCTCTGTGAGCATGACTAGAGGGAGCTTGATGAGCAACTGCCTGCTGCCAGCTGCCCTTCATTGGTGCAGTGCAAACAAGGCTGTTGCTGGAAACAGGCCTGTCATGTGACAACTCATGCAAACACTGGGCGTTGGGTGACCTGTCTACTTGTTGCTGACCAGCATCTGTAAGCCTGGCCTTGCGTTCTGCCCAAGGGTTCTGCCCAATGCTGCCAAGTGACTTCTGCCCACTGGTGTGAGCAAACAACGGGTGACTCGGCGATGATGCCTCAAGCTGTGAGTCTCTGAGCGGGCTGAAGGAAGAAGTATGCATGAGGAAGCTGGCTGCTGAGCTGGTGAGAGGCGCTGCCATAGACATTGCCTGATCAAGCACCAGGGCATTGAGCAAAGGAGGCAACAATTGACTGCTTGAACTCTGCTGCTGGCCAGCCTTGATGGTTTGCCCCTGTAATCACATGCCATGTGATTTGCAATACTGCTTAGCAGAGTGCACCAAAGCACGGCACAACACAAGCTACAGCAGCAGAGCACAGCAAGCGTACATGATAGACTAGCAGCAGCAAGACTCCTGCCTTCATGCCCAAGCTGCTATGCATCATGCAAGAGACACACAGAACTTGCCATTGCTGCAGCACATTACATTGCTTCCCAGAGACAAGTCTTCCTTGTGTGATCACCAAAATTTGTGTACTGATTCTTGATGGATGTGTTTCAAGCTGTCCATGCTGATGAAGCTATGTGTTGCCAAATTGCAAGCCATGCAACTGACTTCAAGAACTAGATACCTTTACGCCAGTGAAAGAAGCTTTGTCCAGCTGAGCTTGTCCACAAAAACCAAGGCTGCCGCTACGCTCGCCCTTCAGTGGACGCAATGGGGACTGAGCAGAGTCCAGGTTCCTGCTATGCACTGAGCTGTAGCCTATCTGCTCAGACTGAAGACTGCACTCCCAGTCATCATCCATAGATACAGTGCCAACAAATTGGGCACAGGGCTCATGCGCAGCTTGTGGTCTACAACCCTGCTGTGTCCAGGGGACAGCCGATGGTTTGTGCGCCCTTGAAGCTCCAACAGCAGAGCTCACACTGCTGACTTGCTTGGCAGGCCCATGCTGTGCAGCTGCTAACTGACCTCTAGGGGGCTGCAAAGCTGTGTGACCTGACGGAATCTGTGACTGCTTAGCCGAGCCTTGGTGCTTCTTGCTCATGTGGCGCTCCTGATCCTTGATGGAGACCGGATCACTGTACTGCACAGAGAAGTCGTCGTTCCACCCTGGCGCTGGTTTACTTCTGGCCCCTGCAGGTACGATGTTGGGTGGTCTGCTGCCCTTTGACTTCATGCTGTGCTTGCCCCGTGTGCTGCTGACGCCAGGTGCCTTTGGCGCTAAATGGGTACCGCCCTTCCCCACTCTGCCTTTTAGGTTGGGTGGGCTGCCAGCTGAGTGGGCTGCAGGTATGGGTGGCAAGCCAAAACCTTGCGCGGGCACACCCTGGCCCCTGTGAGACCCTGCCTGGCTGATACCTGAGGGTCTGCAACCCTCCTCAGTCTGCCTGATCAGAGCCTGGCCAGGGTATTGATGCTGAGCATGCATAGCATGACTATCTGATGGGACAACTGCACCCCGGCTGCTTTTGTTCAACGCTTGCTTTGGAGGGTTGCACGAAGATGTCTGGGAGCGGCTGAAGTGACCAAGAGAGGTGTTGGCAAAGCTGAGCTGCGTGGGAGGGGACAACATGTGAGTGGGCCGGATGTCTGGGCTGTCAGGTGTAATGGGCTTGACAGCAGCAGGCGTAGGTGGGGCCTTGTCTGGCAGCGGTGGCAGAGCAGGAATGGTGACTGTCACAGCTGTGGCCATAGGTGGAAAGCCCTCAGTGGGCACTGGGCCCCTGCGCAGAATAGACCGGACCGTTAGCCTCCCATAACCATAATAATAATAATAATGGTAATAATAACAATAACAATAACGTCGCTTTCCAGCTCATGATGAGCTAGGTATGTGCGGGACAAGTCTTGTCCTTCCAAAGCAGTCTGTCTTGCGCATCTCTACAAGGTCCACCAGTAGCCTCCCATCAAAATGTTCAATATTGGTATGTGCAATGTTGTCCTCTGCGGCATCAAGGAGCTCTGATACATGTTGTACAATAAGAACAACACAGGCCTGAGACAGGAAGTGGAGGGCAAGCAGCAGTATGCTTACTGTCAGCTAAAGCCACGCAACAGATACAGCGAAATGTAATGAGAGCTATCACGCCCTTAAAAACAAGCGCTTACCCATATCTGCTTCTTCTGGATGAGACTGGCTTGGCAGGAGACACATAGCTTGACAAAGGTACATCTGCCAGAATCTTCTGTTCGTTGGGTAAAGCTCTGTCATGACCCAACCAGCTGCATAACAAACCTAGCTGTCAATGGCTGCTTAGGCTGGCAGTATTAACTGCCAGTGATAGAGCACAGCTGCATCACAAACTTGTACTTTATAATAGCGCCACTGCAGAAACGCAGCAGGCCAAGCATGGGTGCTGGCAGAGATTCTCTGCTGTCTGCAGCGGTAGATATACATTCCTGTAGAGTGCTTGCATTATGCCTTGGCTGGTGCTGTAAACCAGCTGCTAAGCTTACCCCGGTACACTTCCAGAGCCGCTTGATTGTACAGAGACTTTACTTGGACCTTCCAATGGTCTGTGTAGGGTAGGTGTTGCTGTGTCTCCTGGGGCGTCTGTGAACACAGGTCACGCTGAAGCACACATGCACACCACGGCATTTTGAACTGCTCTGAAGACCGCACCTGCTTGTTCTGAGAACGATGATTTCTTGCCACGACCCTTGGGAACAGTAGACCTGGCTGCCTGTATCTTCTTGGACATAAGTTTGAGGTAGTTCTTCTCTTCCCTGTGTTACATGCACAGAGCTAACGTACAGCTTGCAGACCTGCCCTAACTTTGCAGTGTAACCAGTCATCAGGCAATGATGAGGACAACAACATCAACGAGATTGGCTGACGACTTAGCGTGCTGAAAAAGTACCATGTCTGGAGGGCAGGGTTGACATGGTACGGTCTGCGCTTCATCGTCCTTGAATATATACAGACGCAGCAAAGACGTAGCTAATAGATCAGCTTTCCATGACAGCATCGGCTTCACCGCAAAGAATGCATTGCTGCTTCTGAAACTGCCTAAAGGCCATTGAGATTCAGAAGCTGATGAAGTTTGGCCGGTGTTGACTTTCTTCAGCAAAATGCAGGTCATGTAGCTACGGTCGTCGTGAAAAACAAGTCGGTACTGCGGCCGACCAGGCAACCAGCTGACGACAGATAAGCTGTCAGTCATGCACCCTGCAAGGGCGCTGCTGGCTGGCCAGCAGCCAACAGCAGCGTCCCCATCCAAGCCAAATGCCGTGAGCTTTCCTGCAAAGAAGCAGCCGCAAGGCAGTCCAGCGGGGCCTCGCATACCTGTGGGCCAGCCGCGCAAATGGTTAAGGATCGATGAGGAGGGAAAATCAGCGTACATCAAGGTGCAGTCAGTTGAGCTTAGCTGTGATCACTGTTACACCAAAAGTGAGGCAGCGAACTTTTAAGGGGCTTGCTGCAAATGCCTAGGTCGAGAAGCATCAGCTGGTAGGCTACCTGAATATCCCTTACCGGGATTTACGCATACTGGACCCCCTGGTAAGTAGCTTGCTTGTCGGTAAGCTATACCACTCCACAGGGATAACTCTCTGACAGCCTGTCAGACCCTGCTTTGCATGGTTGCACCATGAGAGAGCAGCACCACAGCCTGACACATGCAGTTCTTCTTGCAGGCTCCAATTCCGTACCCCACAGCAATTTTCATCAGAGAGAAAGCTCTGGTGGTGAATGTTGAGAGCATACGCATGATCATTTGTGCTGATCAGATCCTGGTGCTGAGCGTACCTGACCCA
>JAABUP010004281.1_pt1 | contig 23584 bp, 24 predicted proteins | sample 5559201 | NCBI WGS metagenome assembly JAABUP01 (sample SAMN10711887, study PRJNA513373) | rock metagenome | isolation source: Antarctica rocks | place: Antarctica
ACTAAGGCCCTGTCTGCTGTCAAGTTTAGCCATTTCCTTATTCAGTCAGGTCTTATATTTAATTAATGACCTGTCTTTAACACACATTCAAATCTTGTCATTGTCAACTCTTTTCTTTGTCACCTTTTACATTCTCACTTTTTTACCTTGCTGTTGCAGCCTTCTTCACATCTTCACTACCTCACTGTTAAGCCTACTTTCTAGTGAGATTGAAGAACTCTATACTGGCTAGTGAATGAATATTCAGGTTGTCTAAAACTGAGAAGAAGTGTTGAAATAAGAAGGCTTTACAGGGGATTTCAGTTCTATTCTGACCTAGCACCGGAACTTACCGTGTCATGTGATGCTGCTTAGTCAGCCACACAAAAGTCATGCTGTTGATGCAGACTCTGCATTCTAGTTAAAACAACAGTCATTTCATAAGAGGTCATGATATAAATGACTTGACATCTTTCTGTTCAATAAAACCCTGCTTCATCAAAATCTTGATGATGAGAAGAATTTGTGACAAAGTGTGTTGTTGATTGATTTGATTGCTGAACAGAGTTGTTGACACTCAACAAATTTGATCATTGACTATGTTAATGATCAGAGATGAGTGATGTAACCTGGTCAAGGATGTTGTGAATTGATTTGACCTGTTCATCTTCAGCAGATTGTTTCAGATATGCCGTATGTTCATACCATGGTTTGCAAACGGTTTGTGGAGGTGACAATGAGCGAGCTCTCAGTGGCGGAGATTTCCCGTCGCACATGACTCAGAATTGATGGCACACTTACTAAGCGAAACCTCACCATCTTCACAATCGCCTGTATGTCTGTACATCTGTACGCCTCCTTCTTAAATTAACAAAATCATCTTCAGGTGAGTATTGATGTTGCTCTTCCATATTACTTCAATCAATATCTTCACTTGCAAGGTCTTCCAGGTTTACAATAATATTGCCATCAACAATGGTCTTGTCAAAATTCATTTGGGTTTCTCTCTGGTTGTGCTAAGTATACACTGTCTATTATCATCACATAGCTGATCCAAATGCTAAAAGACAGGTCTTTTCAAGATGTCAAATTCTGAGAAACCCATTCAAGGCGAGCATGACTCCGCACCTTTTGCAATGCGCAGGTCCATTACCCTCCAAGTTGGAGAACGGCGGTTTATCACTACGGCAGAGACAATGACACAAGAAAGCGCTTTCTTTGCCGCACTATTCTCAGGGCGCAGGGATAATGCGGAAGCAGATGGCTCTTATTTTATCGACGCGGATCCCGATCTCTTCGAGCATATTCTACGCTATCTCCGACGTGGGTGCTTCCTATCTTTTATGATAATGGGAAGGGCCACAATCACGCTCTATATCTCGCACTTTTGGAAGAGACGAAATATTTTCAGATTCCACGGCTAGAGCATTGGCTCAAGGGCAAAAGGTTTCTTCAAGCGATAAAGATCCGGTACTCCGCGGACGAGCTGGAAGGGACATCTTGGTCGGAAACTCGAAGCATGGATGAATATGTGGAATATCACCCGCTCTGGCAGACAAGGAAGGTGTACATTTGCCCACGTGGAATCTTTGTTCATAGTGGTAACCCGAGTGCATGTGGCAGGCAGTGTATGAACGCGCAAGGCGATGCAGAGAACGTATATGAGGATGAGCAAATCTTGAAGACGTTGGTGATTCGAAAGCAGACTATTGTCGATCAGGCGGTTTGCGCAGAAGGACTGAACTAAGAAATGATGATATTGTACACATTATGTCTCTTCAATAGTAGAGCTGGTCAAGCATTGTGTTACGGGGCAAGGCCTCTCCACATCGTGACGTCATGCTTACTAAGCATCCCCACCGTATATATAGCGGTCACACCTTTTTACCCACTCACTTTGTTACGGTCACGGGACCTCCTCACCACATGCTTAGTCAGCGAGTTGTGTATATCTTCAGCGACATAGGCTTTTTAGCAATTCAGGCAGCATGAACTCCACCATATGACTTAGGTCATAATCTTTCCTGACACCTAGCCTGGGAGTCTCACCTTCGGCCTTGTAATCACTGTAGATAAATGAAAGTACTACTATTCACTGGCTACATGCAACATCGACAGCGAACCATTGCAGCTAGGGAACACAGATACAGAAAGGAAGTTCGTCTGCTCGACATTCGATACATGGGTTCTCTTGGTTCGCCGCAGTCGATGGTGTCAGAGATGGAACAACAGTTGTATCAAAAAGATGAACCCAATGGAAGCGTGAAACAGTCCGATCTATCATGTCTCGTTGCGCATCTAAAACAAGCCTCGGCCGCTGTATCCCATCAATCGCCTCTGTGACTGCCTTCCTGACAACAGTGTAATCCTCCTGTCTCTGGCCTAGACCTGGTATGCGCGATAAACAGAAATCCAGAAGGTGTTCTGTGAATTTATTCAACTCTTCAGGTATCAGTTGTACGCGTGGTGCCTCTAGGTGTGGGATACATTTCGGAATCATGAGAAGGATTTTGAAAAAGCGGTGCCAGTTAGGATGACGGTAATCCGGGCATGCTCCATGACAGTAGCAGATTCTAAGATGTTGTTGGTTAAGTGCTGCCGGCTTAGGGTTACGGTACATACACATAGACATGGGAGAAGCCTTCAACAATCAATGGCTTGACAGCGTCTCTGTAACAACGTCAGGCAAAGACATCTCAATCATGGTCAAAGGCCCGAAAACTTACATTGGTAGCCGGAGCAGTAAGGCCTGGCCAGGAGGCATGTCCCAGAATAAAGATGTCACACTAGCTGGCTCAAGTGCGCATGATTCAGTGTCATCCGCTTCATTGAACGTACTGGCTCCGCAAAGCTCTTTCTATTTGCGATAGTGGTATATGATGTGTTCGATATTGAACGTAAGACTGTTTCTTGCGTGTCAGACATTAAGCTTCATTAAAGGTCGAGTTGCTCGCTCACGGTGAACCATTAGGCAAAAAGATATTCCAAAAGATGGCACGAGTTAGCTCTTTTTCAAGGTTGGCGTAGGAGGCTGATGGTGACAGGAGACAGGTTTGATAGCTCATGCTGCCTTCATTTGTAGAGCAGGATCAGATCGGAATGTTGTCTGTAAATATGTGCTTCGTGTGCAGATGAGATGTGGATGAGGAACGTCGGCGCTTCCTAGTGTTATAAATCTCTAAAAGGAGCGGCGAGATCAGCATTGACATCGAGATGGCATGCCACCCCGGCTGAGGCCAATGCCTAGACTAGGGGGTTTAGGTGCCTTGACACAAAACTGCAGGTGAACAGCGGAAATGTGTTAACTCGTCAGATCAGCCCAGAAAGGAGGATTTGGCGTCCACTCATATAACTTGAGCTCAGACAAACAGCACAACCAACATCAGAAAATATAAAACATCCAAACTCTCTCGCACCATTCTATACATATAGTCTGTCAAGCCTTCAGAGAGAAACAATTCACATACTATCAACTATTGACCAAGCCAAGTACACATCAGATGTGCTATCACATGGTACAAGTGTGCGGACGGCTTGGTTGAACACTATAGAGAGTCACAAAAAGCCATGTTGATTAAACCTGATTGGCACGGAAGCAGGACGTGTAAGAATGCGGAACGCAGTCCTTCGAAATGGTAGCCCATAACATACACCATTTTCTGTACACGTACTTCCAACACGGGAACGGTGGTCCGTTGGAATAAACCGTGCTCTGGGTTCCCCCACACCCAAAGAACCAACGTTTTGTCAGCAAGAGCGAGAGGATGCTCATGGGCACACGGTGCAAGTGCGGTACCGCGGGGCAGCGGGCAGGGTGTGGAGCCCATCCCCAATTGGAAGCCACTCCAACACGGCAAAGCACTTCGCAACCTCCATCATCTCAGCGTGAAATCCAGCATCATCGGTCTGCTTCATGGACGACCCAGCTTTTCTGTGGCCGGCGTGGAAGTTTTGGTTGAAGCAGAAAGACCTCTTCACCACTTTACATGAAGAATACAACACTTCTCCCTCCGCCATTCAAGACAGTGTGGTCTTCCATCACGATATTGTCGACAACTCCAGACAGGCAAAGGATCTGGAACCATTCAAACACATGCTTCATCAGCGCCGGGCATTTCGACTCAACGAACTGAACGAGGCTCTTGACTACACAGCGCAGTAGGTCACGGGAATCCCTCCTTCCTCAAGGACGACACATGTCGATGGACGCACGCTCTTCAAATCTTTCGTTCGAAGTCCCTTGACTCGTTGCTCCAGTACTTCGCTTCATTCCTTCCTCCTGAACTACGCATTGCTGGGTTTCACCGATCCACAAGTACCTTTCCTGACGCACGTCAAGCGTCGCAACCTCCAACGCCGTCTCAAACCCCATCTCCGTCAGGTGCCGTATGCAAGAACATGAGCATTGCATCGATGCTCGATCGAGAGAACCAGCACCACCAGTCGCCATCTCAAGGATCCTCTCCTTCATCCTTTCAGGCGCCAGTAGAACCACACACACAGCCAGTGACGGAGGAGCCAATCCCGCAGTGTTTGGGTCCGTCGTACCGGCAATCAAGAACATCCACTTCACACAAGTCACAAAGGGCCGCGGCCTCCGGCGTAGTCAACGGATAACAAATCAAAGGCGCGTTCCGATTGGCTGCATCCGAAAGCAAGAACTAGGGAAGGAAGGAGCACCTAGGAAGCTCGGAGAATCGAGGATAGAGCAAATGTGAGAGGGGCAGGATGAAGGACGAGTTTTCCTCTTCTAAGCAAGTTCCTACCTTGCCGTCGCGACTTCTCCACTTTGCTTCTTTCTCGGTGTCTAATCGATCTGTACCGCAGTATTCGCACACCCCAATACCTTGGGCTTGCTTATCATAGCCAATCCGAGCGTTTCCCTCCATAACTTGTCGGTTTTAGGTAATTGGGACGGCATCTCCGTCAGCGATACCATGTCGGACGCACTCTAGACACAGAATGGGGCGAAAGGCACTGATTCTTGTGGACTCAACAGGAACAATATGCCGTGCCACTGTTCCATGCGAAGCTATCATCAGAGAAGGGGTATGCCCAGCTAAAGGCTAGTGCTAGTGAAGCTTGCGGTCTCTCTGGTCCTCAAGCATGGAATGATATTTTTGTGCCGTAGGCCTTGGTGAAATTCCTTCGTGTACTATTGCCTCCTTGAATAATACTTCAGTTAGCACTGACCTCAAACAATTAAGTCAATAATCTACGACGTGTGAAAACCTAAATTCCCTGGAATGAGGTTGATGGAAAAAGTTGGCTAATCATCCATGGTCCCTTCCAACGGTGCGATACGTTTTGGGGTGAGGGTGAACCGGAAACCCACACCATGTGTCAGAGGCAATGTGCCTGTGCTACTGCGAATTACACAATGCAGGGATACGTTTTGGCTTTGTGGGGCCGTAGACTATTTCCCAAAGCCGCAACAGCCAAAATTGTATCACAGTAACGAGCGTCACACACCCTGTAGGTTAAAGAACACAACAAGTGTTGCGATTGCAAATACAACGGTGCTGATTCTCCACTACTGTGAGATGGAGATAGAAGGGAATGACTGTCCCAAGCGCAAATAAGACTTAAAACTGAACCCGAAAACATGATCCTGCGGGATCGCGTCCTTGCTGCGTCTAGCCCCGAGCACGTTGAGGTGTCCAGAGTTGGTGGTTGACCTCGACGGAAAGAAAATCCCCATCAACGCTCACTTGGATTCCTTCAATGTCAAGCTCCTGAACGAGGGCGCGCCTGCTCCGTGAATTGTACTCCTCTTTGGACTTATCTTTCTGCCACTCGGCTCTGTCGTAGTAATATTCGAGCTCCACCGTTGCGACATAACAGGATTTGCCAATCTCCCGGCCAAGTGGTGCGCAAACTTGGAAGAAAAACCGCCGAATTTCGTAAGGGGCCATTGTTGCCAAGGCTCTATGAAACGGTGTGCGGTCCAGGTTATCGCGGATTCCTGCGCTCTCGGGAGCTCTCACCAACAAAAGTTTGAGACACTCCTCACGGCCTTTGACCAAGCCTTTGTAATCATTGGGCCCGTGTGGCTCTAGATGATTGGCTGCGATGCGTAGGGCAGTTGAGCCGTCCCACATCTTGACACAGGGATCCACTCCCGATGCCAGAAAGAGCCTCAGCACTTCCCAATGCCCATCTTCGACCGCCAAGTGCAATGCGGTAGCACCAAGCCAGCCATGTTGATCATGGCTTTCATTCCAGGCGTCTGGCCCAACTTTAACATACATGGGTGCGCCTGCCCTTACCAACAACTGAAGCTGTTCGACCGAGCCTACTTCCGCTGCCTTGTGCACAGCATAGTAACCATACTTGTCCGGAATGTCGGTGGCGGCTTTGCGATCGAGAAGATTGGCTAGCAGTTCGACGCTGCCCTTATCCTCGCTGATTGCCAGATGAATGGCAGTATTACCCCAACTTCAGCGCATAATGTGGGCCAGTCAGCCCATGACCCGCTGCTGCAGAAGTCGTGCATTCCTCAAAGGTGCAGTCGGACAGCCCTCGTCGGCTACCAACTCTTGCAGAGAATCCGTGCCGCGTCACTGAATGTCATCCTCCTTGTCCAGCTCATGACATCGACAATTTGCATGCGAAAGACACTATACACAGACAATTCGCATTGGCTTGGGACAGAATCATCAGGGTTGTGACTTGTGGGCGGGAGGTTCTGCGGCGTCGCTCAAAGAAGAAATATAGCGGCAGCATCAATGCCATGCGGTGGCAGGAAGTCAGAATTCTTGAATGCAAGGACATTGATCGCCCAGTGGGCTGCAAACTGAAGCGCTGCAGTGAGGTGGATTTCAATGCATGTAGGGAGAAGGTGGAAAAAGGCTTTCGAGAGAAGATGAGTACATTCTGAAAATCAGAGTGTTTCCTTCAGTTCAGAAGCTTCATCTCCAAGTCTCCTGTCATCTCCATACGTTGTCTGTAGACAGAAGACCTGTTAATCACTCAATTCAGCCAATGTTCAACTCAAGTCGAGGCTTGCTCCGTCGGTCTAGGCTCATTTGCTGAAGCTTTCTTTTCCGAGATCGGATTGTTTGCGCCGGTTGAGAGTCGGAACAGGCAGGGCAGAACAAGGCTCCTGGGGTTCCGTGATCCGGTACACTGAAGCTTGCGCGTAGCTTTTGCTGCTGGATGAATCAATCTCTACTCTTATGGAATACATTATTTCTCCGGTATTCTCCTTGTCCGCCCTCAGATGAATACTCATAACGTCCATGAGGTTCCTGACGTAGAACATCAATGACTTGCAATACCGCTGGCATAGAGAGCAGACGTCTCCCATGCCGTCAAAAGTCACCAGTACTTCAGTATCCGTGACAAAGTCCAGTTGAGGAAGGTGGAGTCGAAGAAGTGCTTTGACAGTCTTCCGAACTGTCGTTTTGACAACAGATAGGGTCTTGATACTGATAAAATCTCAATTCATAGACCGGAAGATCATCCAGCTCGAAGAAAAATGTGGAAATCAGCAGGGCTGAAACAATGTTCCGGCAATTTGCAGGCGCATGAGATGCGAGATGAACGCTCTGCTGAAGATCATCCAGGCATTTGATGTCGTCAAGACCTGATTCCTGCTTAAGTGCTAGGTTAAATCGAAAGTAGTTGTCCTTGTTAGGGGTGTCTAGGTGATTTCCCAACTCTTTTCAGACGCTTTTCCCATTGAGTGAGGACATGACGACCGGCATAATCGAGTGTAAATGGGGCGCATCAAGCGATGTTGATTGATGATACGTGCCAGTACCGATGGAGAGTACAACATCGGGACAAGCAATTTCTGAACAGATCTGTCGACTCTCCCAAAGTGCAAGGTTGATGGGGTTGTTGAGTTTCAGGCCACCGTCTTGGAAAGCACCGACGGCGGCGATGTGTGCAGGCCTAAACAGACTGTCTACCAGTTAGTTCTACAATAAGTTCAAACGAATGGCAGGCTTGTACACTGGCGCAGCGGAAGTGGCCCTTGCTCGATTCCTCGATCAGCTTTCACGGGGTCTGGTAGAAGCTTGACGGGGGATACATGGATCATATTCTTGCAGATGAAGACACAGATACGCAGGATAACATTCGAGAACAGACACTCGAACTTATGAACCTCAAGACTGTGGTGGAAACAACGCCATCTGAGCCAGAGAAGACACCGGAAGGCACAACTGCGACGGACTTGCGTAAAAGGAAGCGTGGTGGTGGAGGTGGGACTAGACGCCAGAAGCATTCGGAGCCAATTAATTGATGCCTTGTAACTCCTTCACTCTGCTTATTCGTTCCTCGCAATATTTGTTTTCGATCTCCTGGCGAGTCAAGCTTCTGATTTTACCTCCTGTCTTGATCTTCGTTGGCAACATCCCCAATCCCAATCTCATGCCTTTCATTGTTTTTTGAACATCGAACTGCAAAAACTGTCTTAACAATCTTTGTTATCAGAAGAGGGAACAGAAATATGATCATAGCTGATGCAATCGTATTTCACAATGCAAACGAAAGCACTAAATCCCTAAAAGCAAAAGATTACTGACATTGACATTGGATTGAAGGACAGTACAGTTTCTGCTTGAGGTCAAGATTCTAACGTTTCCAAGGTCATATGGAACCTCTTTGGCAACGAGCGACTTTGCAAAACTAATTAACCAAAGTAAAAGAATGGAAAGCTGATAGCTGAATAAGAAACGGGAAAGAATGACAGGCCGATATTAGCAAAGTTCACAATTTGTTGGCCCCCAATCCGAAATCCATATTTGTTAGCCCCCTAATCAACTTGTCTTGCGTGGTCGGAGCCTGCCTCTTCCCTCCTCCCTGAGACTTGACAAGCCATAAATCTGCTTGTGTCAGCAGGAGAGTTTCCTGGTCAGCAGAATTGAATCACAAGTCAGAATACCTTAAACTGCGCGGGCTAAACACATTCCAACAACCGAATGAGTATGGTGTCTTCGACTGACAGAGGGTTCTTACCCATGCACCGACAAGGCAACCTGTCCAAACTGTCAGCCACAACACCGTACCGCCGCAGGGAAAGGACTCACCGTCTACGAGATCAAAGTTGAGCTTGGTGTATAGTCACATACTCAAAGCCATCGAGCAGAGAACCACGCCAACTGCGCAGGCCAACATCCTGCACTTGTAATCGACTTAGAAAGGCTTCTTCGTAGTGGTATTGTGACGCTGTCTCGTAGCGACGATGTCAAAACTGGTTTAGGCGACGTCCTGCCAGATGTCGTCCCGGGCAAAGTCCGTGGTTTCCGGTGGTGAACATGTGCGCCAAACTGAAATCCACTGAGGAAAGGGAACACATCCAGATCTATTGTCGGCTTCAGCGTCAATCTTCCACGATCAAGCACGCATCGCCGGCCTCCACTGCTCGGTCCCTGAAAGCTCTATGCCTCAGGAAACGGTGTTGATCCTGTTGTCAGTCTTTACGGATCAAATTATGGCGCCCCCTCATGCAACTACTGTATATCCTACTTCCACGGCCAGTTGGTCATCACCCAATACAATGGCTGGGATCAGGCGTAAAGAGTCCTAAAGGTCTATTCTGCCTCTGCTAAGGCAAACACAGGAAAGAGAGCAACATATTTCAACAATCAAGTGAAATATAATATTCAACATTTCAGATTTGAAATGTTAATCTCAGATCTTTATTGAGGTAGAACAGAATTGAACTGTCAGAAAACATATAAATATAGTAAGGCTGCTCTCAGGTTTGTATGTCTTGTCTCTCTGTCAACTATACTCAAATGGGTTATCAAATAGCTATTCTTTGGGTTCTGACTCTTTGCTGGCAGGTTCGATGTCATCTTTTTGTGGGTAATCCACCACCATTTCGGGCTCATGAGGATATCTCACAGCTCATCATGCCTTTGAACGGAGACCTCAATGAAGGATTTGGTCAACAGCCTTTTCCTTGCAAAGGTCATCATATAGATCTGGATGGCCCTAAAGGACAACCAGTTGCTGAATGGAGAGCTGGTCAGAATGTAACCTTTTCGTATGTCCTCATATTCCAAGTCTAAGAGTAAACTATTGATGGAGTGTTCAGACTGTTTGATAGTACAAATACAACTGGAGCAACTATGCATAAGCCAGGTGCAGCTCACTCTGGTGGCTCTTGTCAAGTGGCTTTCTCATATGACAAAGGCAAGAGTTGGGTAGTTGTTAAGAACTGGGAGGGGAACTGTCCCCGAGTGGCTTCCCCTGGTGAAATCACAAATGTGTACAATACAAATCAGAATTACACCTTTTTGATCCCGGATGACTTTCCATCAAGGCAGCGAGTCATTTTTGCTTGGTACAACGCTGTATGTTGGTTGTGGAAGTTTATGCTAATAACATGTGCAGGACCTGGATGAATGCTTCAGGCAATCTTGAATTCTACATGTCTTGTTCATCAGTCAATATCAAGGGGACGGAAGCTGGATCTAATATCACTCCAAGAGGCCCTCCGCTTCTAATTGCCAATCTTGATCCAATCAGGGATGAATGTTACACCAATTATGCAACATCTATCATCTATCCTAGCAAGTACGACGGCATCACTGCAACTGAAAGAGCGCCTATTGCACTGAAGCTAGAAGCTTTTCCAGTCAAAAACCCAGATGGCTGTGGCTCTGACAACGTCACAATCTTGAATATGCTCAAGAAGCCTGTAGACCGGTCTGCTGTTGATGGACAAGGTCCGAGTACTTTGAACAGCACAGTAACTACAGTTTTGATATCGAATTCGGTTACGCAAAAGCACACGTCCATCATTAAGGCGTTATGTCTTCCTCCCTCAGGAGCGCCGCATGTCCCAAAACCTCCGCTTCCAGGCGCAGCCCCAGACCCACTTTGGGCAGTACCAGATGGACAAAGGGCTTGTTTCATTGAAGGATAAGGCACTACCAATTACGATATGCTTATCGTCAGGACCCCTTACTAAGGATAGGGACCGCGAACGGATAGGGCTTACGGACGCTAGGGACCGAAATGGAGCTAGGGTCTAGATGTCGGACTTAGTCAGCAGGGCTTCGGCTGCGGTTGATTCTTCAATATAGAGGAGGGTTCCCACATAGTTTGGAGTGGTAATGAGTTTTAGCACATACCTGAAGTCCATCATCATTCGTATTACTATGATATATAGGTTTCTACAGTAAGGACTGGGTATGCACTGCAGTCCTTTCAAGGAATTGGATGACAGAACTATCACAGACTCACAAGGACCAAGCCCTAGGACCACTGTCTCCTACCACTGCACCTCAAACTAACCCTAGAGAGTAGGGAGATTTCACAGACCCATATGACATGTCAGCAGCAAAGCACTTTGTTGACTTTTATACCGTGAGAAAGAAGGATGATAAACTGACAGCACACTCTGTTGATGGCTTCTGGTGAAGTTCTACTGTGGTATGGGACAGAAAGATGTTCAACCTCATCTTGTCCAGGGTGAGAAATCAGTCAAGAATGTAGGTAGTTAATACATGGACTGCTCCTGAAGAAATATGGTCTCTGAGAAACGCGAATTAGACTGCCCAGCATTATGTTAAGGAACAATTGTGGCGGAAGGATTGGTATGAGTACAAGCACAAGAGATGATAATAGAGTTTAGATGATTGCGGCGAACGTACTCTTCGTCTTGCACTTCTGGTAGAGTGGGCGACCTACTCCAAGTCGGGCCCTCCAAAGACCCAATCGGCGAAACGACAACGGAAGCATTCAGTCACAACACCTCGGATCGAGTGTCACCAGCTTGCGATGGCCACGTCCACGACGTCGTTTCTGAATATGGGAGGCCGACCAGACAGTCAAGGCCGGCAGCGAAGGTTACCATCATCACCTCTTAGCCATACCACCTTCCGGTGTCCGTACCTCTGTCGGTGCTACAATGCTGTCCCCAAGCAAGGCTGCCCGACCTGGCTCCACGGAAAATGGTGCCGCCCAAGTCCGCAAGGTACAGTCTGGTCGCCAAATCACCCCATCTTGGAGCAGTCCCGGTCGAGAGGTTACTACGGAAGCGATCCATACTAAAGCCTTCATCGACTTGTCAACACAAATCGGCATCTCACATGAACGCGCCGATAAATTGAAGGCTCTCTACAACCGTCATAGGATCCCGATAATGGATGACCTGTTCCTCGGACTTGTAGAGAATGGCCAACACCTGCGCAAGGACTAAGTCGAAACTCGATGTCGAGCTGGCTGGTATATAAAGTCGGAAAGTAAGTAAGGAATGGACAAAGGCATTAGCTCGACCGCGTTTATCAACCTCAACCTATTCTGTTTGTCACCTCACCGCCGAAAGTCCGTAAGATGACCCAAGTACTCACAACCAAGCCAACCGCACGACCAACCCATTCTAAGCCTCCTCATCGCTGCTACCACATCCTCAACTTCGCACCCATCACAGCTAACGGCTTACTCCTTAGCGCATTTCCACCCCTCCCCATTTCCTTCCTTTTTTCGCAGTATTTCCATCCGTCGAATCGATCTCAGCCCCACGCTTGCATGGACTCGCCATCTCCACGGCCTCTGACGAGCCTCCGCTGTAAGTAAATTAGCATTATTGTGTGGTTTCCTTCCTGGGATAAAGGATATTTATATAGTTACCTTTTTTCCGGCTTCGCCTCGGGTGTCGCTAACCCTGAATTTCGGGGTTGGCTTCTATCCTCGTCTCGTCGTCGTTAGAAACGAGTTGCTCCGTCGCCGCCGTCGCCGCCACCGCCGTGGCCACTGCCCTCAAGCTCGACTCTCAGCGCGGCAGCTTCCCTCTTCAACGCCTCGTTTTGTTTGACAAGCTTACATTAGAAGCAGATCCGCTTCGTCAGCAATTTGATCCACCGTCTTCGCAGGGATGCAGACCTTGATATCGAGCTTCGTGTCAAGGAAATTGCAGTGGTAAACAAGCGCCTCCCCACCCAGACCAACTCAGTGCTGCGAAAAGAGTTAACGTGCATGAAATTCCATTGCAGTTGTGGTTAGGCTATTTGGCAAGCTTGCACCGGAGAGGAGGGGGAAACATGGGAGTGACAGATGTTCTAGGTCGGATGAAATCTTGCGCGAAGATAGATTCTTTCACCGAACAAACCATGATTATCTTTCGCCCCCCTTCTTCCTCGTCCCTCGTATAGTTTCGAATGAGAGGTACATCGTGATCCAAGCTCGCGTGCATATGCGAAACATTATGTTATCAGGGCTAAATTAGGGCTGGAAATGTCATGAAGGAAGGCATTGGAACGGGGACACGACGATTCCTAGTCGGGGGACAATCTTCAAGACTACGCACTCTATCGGGGTACTGAGAGATACGCCTGCGCATGGATGAAAGTTTTGCAGGATGGTGAACAAGTTAAAGTTCGAGGGGGTTTGACTCGATATCGAATGCAGATTAAAAACTCTATGCGAATAGCGTACGCGTTGGCCAAGAGCGAGAGCCAGCCGCTTATGTATGAACATCTGCAAAAGGCTCTCACCGTGAACAAAGACTTCGATCGTGGTTTCCGAGGGGCAGGGCAGATTTGCATAGCCGCATACTTAGCAAAACTCGCTGCAACTAATGAATGATCTCGTTAAAATGCAAATGGGTTTTCTTCTTCACCGTCAGGTATAAGATTTGAATATTGTCAATGATCGAGAAAATCCGTCTTGATTGTGAGTGGATGGTCTACTAAATCTAGGTCCATCCAAAATGCGACCTAGGTAGTTGGCGCCTGTGGAGCAATACAGGAACGAAATGAGCAAAAGCCTGTACGGGCGATTTGGCCACTTACCCTGCAGAATGCGGCTTTTTCGAACTTCAGACACCAATAGGCCTAAGACTTCGTGGATATCCTCTGTCACCCTCAATCTTCCAGACTGCCCAACACCGCATCCTCAAAGCCCACCGGATCAAGCCCGCACAAGCTCAAGAGCCAGCGTCTTACCACTACCGGCCTGCAAGCTGCAGACCTTCTTTTGCTGAAAGAGAATGCTTAGTTACTATTCTGTGGTGAAAGAGCCGTTGGGTGAGATTGCATAAGCAAGTAATGTGCGACCCGACACAGGGGCGAGGTGCAATTCAGCTTGAGAAGTTCGTGAGCCCTTTTCGACTCTCTATTGATGCAGTTATACTTTATGCACAGCAGCTGTCCCTGCCACACCGCTGGCGCACATCAGACATCAATGCCTGGAGAGCATAGATGAATTTTGTCAAATCCAAGCATCAAACGAGCTAACGTTGATTCACAGATGGCGGCTCCAAGCAATGACGATGTCCAGCTACTTGGCCGAAAAGCCACAAGCTATGGCACTCATACGCTCAAGAGGCCAGATCGCAGGCCCGATTGTCGCCTGATATTGTGAAGCCAAGGAATCTCCTTCACGGAGTCCCAGCACTTCCGAGCCACTGCCGTCTTGCAACAGCCGTGACAAACTCCAGGTCGCTGGTCGTTCAAGGCCAACCTACGTGGACATTCATACGTCAGGGTGATTGCGATCTATTAGAAGAGATCGTGGTTCCGCGAGAGTTGACGATCGGTATCTCGCAACCAACAACATGTGTGGCCTGCAACATATGTCTTGTATCAGCCGACGTTGGATCGAGCCTTGAAGCTGGCTCCATTATAATCATCCTCACCCTGATGCCATTAACGTCTGCAGAGAGGCGCTTTCCCCAACAATGTTGACCGTGTCCACTCCCTCTCTGAATTAGAAGCAGCCGAAGAAGGCACCTTGACCAGCGAGCCATCCTCTGTACGAGCTGGATCGGCTAGAGACATTTGTAGCAATTCCTTCGTTGCTAGATCCAACCGATTTTGATTTATGAGGCTCGACATATGAATGATGCTGACATATACAATGGGTGTCCTCGCCCGATAATTTCTCCTCATACAATGGCTCTCCTTGCATTATGCAGTCTTCTTCTCCAATTGATCATCCCATATTATATTACTTACGAACAGCCGCCGCAGCCTATTGTGTGGCCCTTGACAAAGGAGCTCTACGGCATCAAGAAGTGCTACGTCACGCGCATACAGTGTGCAAGATTCAAACCATGCTTTATAGATGGACTGATTTGGCATCAGTTACTTTCCATATGCATAGTCTTCGTGCTCTAAAGTTCTGAATAAGCTGAGTCTAGTACTCCACATCTTTTTCCGGTGCACCCTCGGCTGCGAAGATCGAATTGCAAAGACGGATCTTAATCTCATTACCAAGGTCACATTCCAGATCGAACGGGCCCCAGAACTCATAGTGTCTGCTTTGTCCGAGGCTCCAGATTCCAGCATCCAGAAGTTTCGTAAGGCCACCCCCTATGTCCCAAACATGATTGTGTCCTTTACATCTTTCGGGCAGGTAGTCTGCCTGCTCTTCGCTCGCCACTGGTATAAAAACCGTTCCACTTTCCTTGAATAACCCAGATATAGAGATAGTGACAGCCCGTCCAACAGCCTTGCGTACAAACTCTTCTGACCATTGATGTTCTGCGTGACACTTGAGCCAACGCCCGACATTGTGGACCCAGATAGCTTCAAAACTTAGGTTCTTTGGAGCGGATACTTCCAGCCTATAAGTAGTGGCTTCTTCTAGCTACACTTGCCAGAGTGCGTATCAGATAGGATGAACAGGCGCCAACCATGCTGCTAGGCCGAGGTTGGACTAAAACTTCGCGCACATGGTGGCTGCTCGCGAACGAGTCCATGGCCTCAATCAATTCCGCAGTCGATTCGTCACAAAAAACCGATGCAGTCTCTAATGCCGAACTAAGATGAGTAGCGAAACCATGTTGAGACAAAACGAGACTGATCAATATCACAACGGCCTATCACAACCATTTTTCGCCAAAGGAGATACGAGAATTCCTGAAGAGCGCATTCCTCCTGAGAGCATCGAGACATCTCACACAGCCGCTGTGATTCCTTCAAACGCACGTGCTGAGTTCCGGCCGTTACAGAATCTTTTTGACCTAAGGCTTGAGCTAGTGTGTTGCACCACTGGAGAACGCGTGTGCTATATGGCACGAGGGAAGAGGTCAAGAATGCAATTGACGAGCTTCGCCATGACGAGAAACAGTTCGAGACGGAAGGCAAAATCTGCACTGGTCGTGAGCGGTACCAACCTCCGCCTATCAAGAAGTGCCACCAATACCACAGTGACAAATATCGCCCTATGTGTTGCGCCGCCGGAGTCGTAGCTCGCGAGTTCTCAGGAGGTCTGGGTTCGGCAAATGTATGACCCTTCCTCGGAAAGGTGCAGTCTACGCATTCTCGACTACAACACAATTGCGATGGACAGTGGATGTCCTCTCTTTCTCAAGCCGCGCAGACCTTGGAGAGTAGAGTAGGAGGCGTGATTCAACGTTAGCCGCATCTTCGAAGACATGAATAAGGAAAGGACGGATTTGCACACAGCACGTGTTCTGTAAAAAACGCTCTTCTAGTAGCCTTGATGGCTTTGCATTAACTCAGGCTATAATATGTTTGAATCTACTAATGCGATGAACGGGAGTAATGACAATTCTCTTTTCATCCTTGGCTCTGGCGACCTGCGGCTCCTCGTTACATACTCGAACGATCGTATTGCCTTCGTTGTCTCTTCCCACGCCATGTCCCTTGCGAGCCCTATCTGGAAGAAAGTTCTGAATCCTCCCTTCCCAGAACTAGCCGGGGAAGTAGACGGCGATGATGATAATTTGCAGGACCAACAGGTCGACTCTAGCGAAGACAACCGGGAAGCGCTTCTGCTTCTCCTTCGCATTGCACACCTTCAGTTCAGCAAGGTCCGGTTCACGCTGACGTTCGAGAGCCTCTTGGCTGCGATAAGTATGACTGTGTCGGTCTCGTTGGACCGTAGCTGTCGCTGTGGCTATTGAATGAAGAAACGCAGTCTAAGGAGCCAGGTTATGAGCAGTGGCTGTGGGTCTTCGGCAAGGAGAAGACTTCTAAAGAATTGGCAACAGAACTAATTCACGAGGTGAAGATCAACGATAAAGGAAATTGCTCGACTTCAACAGGAGAGATTTTTCCGAGTCAGATGCCTCCAGATATCATTGGTAGGTCTGATATCATGCGTATATAATAACGAACGAAGTTGCCTGCTGATGTGTTCTGTTTCTCTTCTTAGAAAGCATACTCAACATCCGTCAGGTTACAGTCAAAGACCTACCTAACTTGCTCTATAACTATATTGATCGCTTCAATGGCAACAAGGAGACCATCTGTCGCAATGATTCAAAGGAGTGTGACGCATTGGTTTTTGGACCCCTTCTCAGAGGCCTTCAAGAAGCCAGTTTATGGTAGATTTTGAGCGTTAAGTGATCCTGAAGGTGCCAATTCTCCAAGAAAAATTACCCAATCGGAAGAAATCCTGCGCTAGAGTCACGCCCAAAACGCTCGCTGATCAAGGGCCCGATGATAGCAATCCTAAAACTGAATGATGGTGACAGCGCCATGCACATATGCACCAAGGCGATCAGGCAGTCGCATGTGAACATAGCGTTTCGCTAGCCTAATGGGAACGCACTTAATCTTAACCTTCACTTGAGCCTCAACCCTAATATCCTCACTTCATGACAGTTGAACGGCTGGGTGTACCCAGAAATAATTACACGGACCAAATCATAGCAGCCATTATAACTGAGTTTTAGGGCTGTGTCTGCAACAGATTGCGCTCAATCATTGATCTGCAAGAAAGAATGAGAGGGCATCAGTGTATGGATGAACTTGAACCAAGAGCAAGTGACTGAGAGGCGTTGGACCCATATTTGCTACCGTTGAAAAATTCCATCTTGAAAACTAAAGAGACATCAGCTTTCTTTTAGATTATGGGATCATAAATAGAGGACTTACTTATAGAAGAGACAGTGATTCAGTGAGCAACAACACCATGGTAGGCAGCTGATATCGATAGTGTTGTCTCAGTTCACCCCACTGATCTCCAGGCAGCCCTTGTGATTTTGGTCGATTTTGAAGTCCCTATCATCCACAAAATGGCAATGTAAGAGTACGTCATTCCCGTCATCGTTCCTAATGGTCATACAGACGACCACCTCTTCTGAAAGCTCGCTCCTAGCATTCTTGTTATACTGGACCTTATCGTCACCATACATGTGCTTGACCTCATGATCCTTGTTGTAACTTGCCTCGCAACTTATGTTTTCCATTGAGCGTGTGATCAAGGAGAATCTGATGTCATAGATATAGGATGTCACGAGAAGGAGTAGGAGGACAATGTTGGACAAGGCGACTAGGTTGCCAAAGCCGGCATTAGTGAGGGCGACGAGAATATAGAGTAAGTCGAAGGTAACGCGGACGACAAGCAGAGGGATGATGGGAATCAAGAAGATGATGGTGACGACAGAGTTAAAAAAACTGATGTGAGAGGTAGATGTAGTCATGATGGGCAAGAAGCTGTAGAAGCGATCGATGAGGATACTTTGGAAGTAAAGAGAAACCCAGTCAAATCGGAAAGGCAATAGTGAACCTTGTGTGATGAGTCCTTAGGAAGAGGGTCGAGGACTAAAACTTATAAGAAAGAGTTGATCAGGGTTTTGAGAGGCAAGCTGCTACGCCCCTTGAAGGTTTAGGATATTAATCGTTGACCAGCATTGCATGGTGCGAATTAGAAGCTGAGCAAAGCCCGATCATTATGCACAATGGATGGGGCGCAATACGGTATGTGACATTATGCTGCCCTCAACCCAGGATTGGAAGAGTTAATTGAATGAGAGATCACAGATCGTCGCCCTAGCATGTCGGCGCAGCTTCGTGTTGAAGGCAAGAGCACACCCTCAACACACAGGCCCATGCAAGGCTTACTGGTCCAATGTGTCTGCGGCGATGGATCCAAATGAATTGGAATGCAGAGGAGATTCTATTTCTGAAGCTTTCTATGAGGCAAAGCACTCTAGCGGCACATCTTGGGTGGGTCTATTTGTCATCGTTGACCTCGTCCCCATGCCTATCAGTGTTCCTCTCAGCATTTCTATACTGCCATCTAGCCACGACCCTGGGGCAGGTGTGCACATGATCACAACTGCAAACTGGATTGAGTGGCAACAACAGAAATGGGAGCGAAACTAACGTTAAGCCACAGGAAGACTGTGAGGGTTGCAAGGTCAGGGTTGAACGATGACGGCAGTGCAGTTGGGATATTGTGTACATCATGCCATTTCAATGGTACAGCCAGTAGGCTGATGGCTTCCAATACAGTCTCATCGATGCCGCCAAGCCTGACCACGCTGCGCGCCTCTCTCCAGCTGATCACGGTGTCATGGATGATCAAGCATTGGGCAGGCCATCGAACTTATCGCCACCGAGATTATATCATGGTGCTATTCAGGGATCGCATGGTGCAACGAGCTGGGCATAGAGCATTTCAGCTTCTGCGCACTGCCCCGACAGATGTGGCAGATAAAGTTGGAGTTCCGCTCTCCCCGCCCTGACAAGGCAGACTTTTCGCTCCATCAATCGCCGTAACTCTTTCAATCAACGCTGGGAAGGCCACGTCACCATTTTTACTGTGTTGGTTGGCACATTCCAGACTGCGGCAGGGGCTCGAACAGAACAAAACTTGTATTGACGGCAAAGACTGTATGATGAACTCTCTGTGGCTGTTCTATTGGCCTATTGGGATCCAAGTAGTCCCTCCCATTCAGCCTCGTCCAAGGGAGAGAGCTTTTGGTGGTGTCTGTATGACTCCCTCGTCCTGTACAGTTCTCCATATGGGTTCAATCTCATTGGGCAATCATGTACACTTCCCACAAGGAACCTCAGGTCCGGCTGATCTTGCATTTGGTCTAGGTTCCTTCTGCAGGTATGAGAGAGCTTGTATGTTTCTCTTTTAGTAGGACAAGATAGAACTCTTGATGAGTGGACTACACACCCCTGACACACAAGCATCCATAGGTACATATCAGAGGCTTGCCGCTGCGCTTAGCAGGCTCGGGGCTGAGGGGAAACCTTTGGGCGAGTTTGGTGTGATGGGTTTCAAGGCACAGTTGAATGCCTGCTGCATTTTAACTAACCCATATGCTAGGCGAGGAAAAGGGGGAATATAAGAGACCTTCATACCCCAGACAAGCTTGCACAAAGCAGAACTCCGTAAGTGAGCTACTACCTGCATTCTCACAAGGACACCTTTTACCCACCTCATCCCAGCCATCTTGTTGACAATGAACGACTCAGATAGCACGATTGCGGACAGCCAACTCTATCAGACTGAAGTGCGCTTTTGATTGCTGTCCGAGTCATATGATCCTGCTGACGTCTTCAGGATATGCCGGTGGTTCCTGATTCTCAAGGTTCTAATAACCGCGCCAAAGAGGTGGAGCCTGTATGTGATCATATCCTTTGCTGGGTCTTGTCATCTGACCAGCTGGCTTATAAATATGAATAGGGAGCTGAAATCAAATCAGCGGCGGAACGAAAGGACGACTCAGGGTCGGAAGAGTCCCAGGCAGAAAGAAATCCGAAGATACCCTCACCTCATACTATCGAGCCGGTCCAGCCGTCCCAACTTAATCTGCATTGTGAGTGTAATCCGCATTCCTAATAGGACTCAGGCTTACTTCTGCAGTTGCCATCGTGAGGCAAGATAAGAGGATTGCCGAACTTGCCAAAAAGCTGGCCCGACTCACTGGTAAGGTTGACGGCCTGAAAGAGGGCGAACTCTACACGGCAGGTCATTTAGGGAAGATTGACGATAGAGTTGACGACCTTATCGAATCTGTGAAGAGCATTGAAGACGACATTCTCGCTCTCCAAAGGGGTAGAGATGAATTTCCAGAAAATGTGGATGAGGAAGTTCAAAAGCTGAGGAGTGAGGTCGAGAAAGGACCAAAGAGGAAGAGTGCACGTTTGGCATGATCATAGCTGGAGAGTGGAGAAAAGGGGACTGGCGTACTGGCTTTACGATGGAAACTTTCAGAAATTGAACGATGATTTAGGTCAGAAGGGCGAATATACATTTACATAGGGTGATTGTTTCCTCATTGTGTGTAACGGAAGTTTCCAACACATGAGAAATATGAACATGACACAAGCTTAGTTGCAAACCCTTTAGATCAGTTCACTTCGACGGAGCCAAAAGAAGATCCCACATCCACTTGTGAACCCCATGTCCACCAGAGGAGCCAAGTAGAGCTACTGTTGGCTGTCATCTCCGGCACTCTGTTGCAACCCCAAGAAAAGTTTTGGCTCCTATCACATAAGTGAGGGAAACCCCTTTCAGAAAATGAAATACGCAAAGAGACTGATTTACTAATTGTAGACCACACTTAATTCGGTAGTAATACTAGATTTTACTATGCATTTTTGGGTTTTATGCCATAGATTCTATGTCATGTCATAAATCCTTTGTCTGTGATGCACCTCACTGTCACTTCTGACAATGTGTCAAAAGTTGATGTTGTTATTAAAATCTAGTCACACCTCTTGCAATGTGTACACCTGCTTGACTAACTTCACCATAGAGCCACTTGAGGAGTGCTTTGATAGAAAGTGTCAACAAATCAACAAGTAAAGAAACTGAGATACAGCCTTCAAAGAATAGATATGTCTTCAATATAATCTATTCTGCATTTGATTTATTTTATTCTATGATAAGATTACTTGATTGTACTGTGTAAACACTATGTTCATTGCTTATAGTTCACCTGATGACTAAAAAAACAAGCTTCATAGTAGTAGTATCTGCATAAAAAGCAGAATCTAAATATAGAGACAATGAGGGTACTTCTCTTGTTATAACTATAGTCAGATAGAACTTAAAAGAGTTTAATGAATCAATTAAATATTCATTGCATCAAAACATATTTATGAAACTACACAGTATAAATGTACATCTGAACATAAGTTTGTTCAACTCAATAAAATTGAGAATGAGCTCAGCAAGATAATAAATCTATAATAGATTTATCAGCTCATCAGACTTTAAAGTAAGCATAATAAGCACAGTGACTCTATAGTATATAGTAAAATCATTTTTGTTTAAAAATGATTGTGTAAGCTCACTTTGATTTGCAAGGGTTAGAATCTTCTCACAAGATCTTGTATAACTAGTATGCTTAGTAAGTCAGTCTTTACAAGAGATAAAAGCATGCACTTTCTTCTTTTATGAAAACTAATAACAATTCTATCTACATATACCAATCATTGAAGTTCACTGTCACATAACTGTTAAGATCAATCTTATAGATTGTGTTTAACTTAATTAAGTTATTAACTATAAAGTGATCATCAAATCAGCCTGACTTTGATTTGATCTGACTTGCAGATCAGATCAGAAATTTTGACCTGTGAATTAAGTCAAAATTATGATTTTCTGACTGATCTGATCTGTGAGTTAAGTTAAGTCATTATATATATTATATTCAGAAATTTGAGTCTCAATCTGCATGAGTATTAAATATACTATATTTAGTATGTACAGATTATCAAGACTGACTCTGATCTAACTTTATATAAGCTTACTTTAATTCATAAGAGTTAAAACTTTCTCACAAGATCTTATATAACTAGTATGCTTAGTAAGTTAGTCTTTGTGATAGATAAAAGCACACACTTTTTCTTTTATAAAGACTAACAACAATTCTATTTACACATCTCAATTTAAGAAATTTACTGTCACATAACTGTTAAGATCAGTCTCACAGTATTGTCACTTTATTTTATTATAAGACAGTTACTCAACAATGATTTCAAGATTGAGACAATTCTTGCAGAGAATGAAAAAAGCTTTGTGAAGAAAAGATGTTAAATTAAAAAAAGATTCTGTAGTATAAGAGAATTCAGAGCATCTGAAAAAGTCTGAAGTCTCTGTAAATGATTTCACTGAAGATGTTCATGAATTGACTGCAGATAAATTTAAAAGTAATGAAAATTTTTCATTGCAGATGTTAACTGAAGAGAAAATTGATGACTTAAAAGTCTATAAAACTTAAATTTTATATTATTAAGATTAATAAGTTGACTCATGAATTAAGAGAGATAGTTTGTGAGAATAAATATACTTCACACAAGAAAAAGAAATCTCTTTACAAGCTAGAAAATATCTTTGTAAAGACACATAAATTTATGAAGTTTTTAAAATTCATGATCATTCACAAACTGAAACTGAAGATTCAGCTTACAAAGTAAGAGAATAAGAATCTACAAATTTATAAATGAATCAAGCATGATTACTCAGAATTCATGAATCTAAAAATAAATTGTGAAGTTAAATAAACTCAGGCTGTAAAGATACTCTCAGATTTCAATCTTTATAAAAGCAGTATTTATAGTTATTACTGTGACTTTTGTCATCAGATGAATACAGAAATAAAGTTCATGTTAAAGAGAGCTTAGTGTTTAAAAATGATTTATCATCTACACTACTTTATTATGAATTAATAAAGAATCTACTGCAAAGAGAAAGAATTTACAGAAGAATAAGAACTCTTAAAAGAATTCTTAAACAATTTGTTAAAAGATTGAGCAAATTGAATTCATAATATCTGAATAAAGTGATTGTGTGCAAAAAAGAAAGATGAAAAATTAAATGAAAAATATCTTCATCATTATAATGAGCTTCAATTTCAAATAAAAAGCAAAGTGAATAAGATGAATAAGATTCAAATCATGCTTTTTTACTGCAGACTGAATGA
>JAABUP010004283.1_pt1 | contig 23566 bp, 30 predicted proteins | sample 5559201 | NCBI WGS metagenome assembly JAABUP01 (sample SAMN10711887, study PRJNA513373) | rock metagenome | isolation source: Antarctica rocks | place: Antarctica
GCAACTAAAGCCTCACTTCATCATCCGACAAAGGTTGGAAAGAGATTGACGCAATCGGCCGCTAACCCTACTTAGGTTTCCTAGGACTTCGTCGAACGTCGTGGTTTTGTAAAACGTTTTGGAAAGTCCTTTGGACCTTGTTAGCTAGCTGGCTATTCAGGTAGGTAATTTCCGTACTTGTATTGACCGTCTGCAGACACCTGCTGCTGCTGGGATGTTATCATGACGGCAATGATACTTCATGATGAATAGCATGACTGATCTTTGGCTTATCTGCTTTCGGGCGGAGATAGTCCGAGATGAAGACTTGGCGATCTATGACAAAAGAGATCCGTTTGGAATCGACTTTCATGAACTTAGTAGTAGTGTGGATCTAGAGGTATTGGGCCACCTCCTAGTTCCCTAAGGTATCTCGAGCCGGAGGTCTGTTCCAAAGGCGATTCGATACCTTACGAGTCCCAGGCGGTTTGACCCATGCGCTGGGTTGACTAGTTACAGCATCCCTGTTACGTCCTGATCTGAGATGCCTCAGATATTAGGGCTAGAGGTTTGTGCTTGTTGATATAAAGGTTCCAGTGTACGGTGTAGGGTAAACCAGTAGTTGGTAACTTGTATTGAGTTGAACACGATCGTTTCCATAGGGGAAACAATCCTTTCCTGCGTTTTTTCGAGGCTTCAAAGTATGTACTGTGTACAAACAAGTACTAAGGTACCTAGTTAGCTTTCGTACTTGTGCGGCTCGTGGAATCTCGGGCCTGCACTCCTCATACAGGTAGTGTGAGTTCTGACAGCCTAGGTAGAACGCAGAATCCTCTACCTTGGCGCAAGCATGACCTGCTTCTTTGGAGGTGGACGTTGTGCAGATCATCCAGGTACTGGACTCGACGAGCCCGGGTGTCAAGAGAAACCGAACCCGCCTCGCGAAGGACATCCCGCCCCCATACATACACCCCACCTTGTCGACCACCGTCACTCCTTCAATGCTTCACATCCATTAATGTCATCATATCCTCCGTACTCTCTTCTAGAAGGCAGATAGTCGTACCCATTCCCACATACGCGATTTCCGCCACCACTGACTTGGCCAACGCTCATCGCTTCCTGTTGCCTGAAGCCGTTGGCTTTCGGCGATTTCGCTTGCTACCGAGATGTCGTTCTTTGGGAAGCTGCGTGGCAATGCTGTCAGTAATCACCTCCTCTTCATTCTGTGAAGATTAAGCACTGTTGGCTTGCCACAGAACACTCTACGGATCTGCCACCAATACTGCTCACCCTACTGGCTACTGCTCCAGGCCATGTGCAGAACACTCCGGCTGATATCTGATTTAGGGAAGTGGAAGCCCAAGCACAGGAACAGCGGCGGCCAAGAAGGATCCTAATGCGCCTCAGCCGACACCATTGGAGAAGTTGCTCACAGACGCTGGACCCTTGCGAAACGATGGCAGCGATAAGTTTTTCGGGATGGAAAACGTGAGATGTTGGCCCTGTATACCCGATCCTTATGCTGATGCCTTTCATTGGTAGTTTGGGAATACCTGGTAGACTACAGATCATGTCAGAACGGACGGCGCCCTGCTGACGAACTTCTGTATAGCTACTGCAACTCTATACTCCAATGTCTCTACTATTCAGTACCATTTCGGGATCAGGTCATCAACTATCCCAAGAGATCACCTCTCGACTCCCTTAATACGACAGCCAGCGGCCTGCCACGGCTGAACACCACTACCACAGCCCTGCCCAATGGACCGAATACAGCGCTTTCCCCCACAAAGGCCAAATCGCCGCCTACTAGTCCACCGTCGGCGCGCAATCCAGGTGTCTTTGTGCAGCCGCAAAAACCGGAAGATAAAGACTCGCCTGAATACAAGAAGAAGCAAGCAATGCTCAACGGGCCAATACTACCGATGAGTTATGATAATGCGGCGAACTATGGGATGACCGAGTCACTCTTTACATCACTCAAGGATATCTTTGAAGCCATCATCGCGAACCAGTCAAGAACAGGGGTGGTAAGTCCAGCTAAATTTCTCGAGGTGCTGCGGAAGGAGAATGAAATGTTCCGGACGTCAATGCATCAAGACGCGCACGAGTTTCTTAATCTGTTACTGAACGAGGTTGTCGCGAATGTTGAGACAAACTCAAAGAAGATGGCGGCGGACAGGGAACTGAAAGCTCCAGAAGGAGATGCTAGCTTTGAAAATGCGCTTGCACATGCCATGCCTTCAATGCCGGTAAATACAATCGACACAAGATCACCAAGTAACACCGGCTGGGTACATGAGCTGTTCGAGGGTACGCTGACGTCTGAAACGAAATGTTTGACATGTGAGAATGTCTCGCAACGGGATGAGGCGTTCCTGGATCTTTCCGTGGATCTAGATCAACATTCCTCGGTTACTTCATGTCTAAGGAAGTTTTCTGAAGAAGAGATGTTATGCGAGCGGAACAAATTTCACTGCGACAATTGCGGTGGTTTGCAAGAAGCGGAGAAGCGGATGAAGATCAAGAGATTACCGAGGATATTGGCGTTGCATCTGAAGCGATTCAAGTACACCGAGGATTTACAGCGGTTGCAGAAGCTCTTCCACCGCGTAGTGTACCCTTATCATTTGCGCTTATTTAACACGACCGATGATGCCGAGGATCCTGATCGATTATACGAACTATACGCTGTGGTGGTACACATCGGAGGAGGGCCATACCATGGACATTACGTATCGATCGTGAAGACTCAGGATCGAGGCTGGCTCCTGTTCGATGATGAGATGGTAGAACCGGTCGACAAAAGCTATGTCCGGAACTTCTTCGGGGAACGGCCAGGGCTAGCTTGTGCATATGTACTCTTCTATCAAGAGACGACTCTAGAAGCTGTAAAGAAAGAGCAGGAAGCAGAGGGGATTGCAGCAGCTGCTCATGTGCACGAAGGGGGAAAGGAGGGGATTGGCCTTGGGCTAAAGTCGAGTGGCGCAATACCCAATGGTATTCACCATACTATAAGTGCGACTTTGCCGAACATCGAAGAAACGGATCGCCTTGTGGGACTTGACCATGCAGTCACCACACCTCTGTCCCCACCATCACAAATCACAAAAGCAACGACGGATTCAGCGTTCACTTCTCCCAACATACCAAGCTTGAGCCCTAAGAAAAGCGATGTTCAGTCCAAGAAGGACCGTGCAAAGGAGGGGAAAGAGAGGAAATCAGCAGAGAAGGAGAAGGAGAAGGCGGAGAAAGCTCGAAGGAAAGAGAACGAGATCAGGCGCAAGGAGGAATTGAAGAGAGAAGCTACGGAGACCAAGGCTGCCATTGAACTGAGTAGGGCTTCCAAGGCAGAAGAAGATCGACTATTAGCTGTTGAAGCAGGTAACAATGAGGACGGTACCCCGTCTGCAGCAGGCGGGGGCCTCAGCAGATTCCGGCAAAGTAGCAAAAGTATAAGACAGAGACCGAAGTTCTGGGGATCAAAAGACAAGGACGAGTCGGCTGTCGATGTTGATGATGCGGGGCCCTCGTCCGCACAGCAGACACCCGAAAAGGCAGAAAGGTTAAAGTTGAATCGTTTTAGCCTGAGGAAGAAGTCTTCGAGCATGTTTTCGTGATTTGGTATATCCGATCGAGCCAGCGATTTGACAGACGACAGACAGTACACCATCGATCCAAAGGACCACTGGCTCGAACACCTAGCCACAGTACAGAAGATCATATGCGGCCTATTTTAGAAATACTTGCGCTTTTTGGAGTTGAGATACCATCATGGGCGTTGTTGTCATCTGGGGCTCTGAAGTGTACATTGGATATGGTCTGCGGGGCGTATCTTCGTACACATGTTGAGAGATGGATAGAGCAATCTTGTAGCCTCTAGTCGGGGCTTGTTGCTTGTATTCTATGTAGCTTATGCTGTGCTGGACGGAGGCATACATTACTTCAGCATAGTCTGGGATCTCCTATTATAGACATAGCAGACTCTTGCGCAACTAACCCGTAGCCTGTAACAATGGCACTTTAGCTGCAAGTAGTTGGGTTTCTGCCTGCTCACGGAGAGAATGCGCCTTCACCGACGCCAAAGGCGGTGCCACCACGGGACTACAGGCTTCAGGCACTCGAGATCTTGCCTATCCAACTATAGACTGGCTCAATACAATCATATCCCGTCTCCTTGTCTCCCTTCATCCTAGCACTAGCTCGTACGCGATCACCAGAGTATTTATCGCTATCAGCGGTACTACCCTTCGAATCAGCATCTTCCCTATTGCGTGCCTCCCTATCAACCTGTGAGCGAGACTGGAGGTGTAACTCACTCCTCATCAACGTCCTCACGCTTGCTATCAGATTGACTATCTTCGCCTTTACGCTCGTGGTGTCGCTACTTGCGCCGAAGCCTGGATCGCTCTGGGCGTTGACCCAGCCAACTGTATATAGACCTCATAGTCAGCTGCTGCCCAAGATAAGTTGTGGGAAAAGTAACGGATGGACATTTCTTCATTCAAGGGAGGGGTCGTACTTCTTGCGAGGAAGCGGTCTTCAGAAAGGATGGCTATGGCGTTGACGAGGAGGATGGAAACTGATGAAGTTAGCAGTGAGATAGCGTACTTCTGGTCTCTGGGAGCAGACCATAGAATAGATTTCCGAGACCAAAGAATATCATCTTGGGTGTTATTTCTCGGAAGACTTCATAGGGAAGCGGTGCCTGACACTGTAAAACAGCCAAATGCGTGTCAACGTTTGCCCGTAAGGCTTAGCGTGAGAGCTTGGGGAGCTCCCCGGACGCCATAAAAATCAAGCCGTTGCTGTTCCAAGAGCCCACCATGCTACTATGAGACACTTTACAGGTAAGCAGCCCAGGTACTTAACGCACATTACAACTTGACAAACTGATCTATCTGAACAGACTTCCTCCTCGCCTGCCTCATTCCCCTTTTAATCCTGCTCCATCTCTACCTCTCCCCGTACACCAAGGTTGAGGAGTCCTTCAATCTCCAAGCTGTGCACGACATCCTGACATATGGTGTACCCTTCAACAAAATCCCGGCGAAGCTAGTCGCGCAGTATGATCATTTCTCCTTTCCCGGTGCCGTACCGCGGACGTTCGTAGGGGCGTTGGCGCTGGCCGGGGTTGCAAGACCGTTCATATGGCTGTCAGAGAGCTTGGATAGACAGATGCTTGGTGAGCATCCCTTTGCGGTGGAACATTGATAGGCGTAGCAGCCATTATAGATATCATGCTAAGTCCATTGAACAGTCAGAGCTATCCTCGGCCTCTTCAATGCCTTTTCGATTCTCGCATTCAGAAATGGCGTTGCAAGAGCTTTTGGCAGACATGCTGCCAATTGGTATCTCTTCTTACAGGCGAGCCAATTTCATGTCATCTATTATGCTTCTCGTACCTTGCCGAATATGTTTGCTTTCGGTCTGAGTATGACACTAGATTCTCATCTCGACTCTTATTTGCTGAATACCCGTAGGTACGCTGGCGCTGCGAAGCTTCCTGCCGACTGCGACTTCATCGAATACTCGGGCAAGTTCGTCCCGACCGTCCATGGGCCTATTGACCGTAGCTGGAGTCATCTTCCGATCTGAGATTGCCATTCTCTTGGCGACACAGACCGCTTATCTCCTATATAGGAAGCGTGTCTCCTTGACTCGAGAAGTTGTTCCTGCAGGTGTTGGTGGTGCTTTGCTTGGACTCTTTCTTACAGTTCCAATCGATTCATTCTTCTGGCTTAGGTTTCCTTTGTGGCCAGAATTTGCAGGTTTCTATTACAATGCCATCGAAGGTAAATCCTCCGATTGGGGTACTAGCCCTTGGCACTTCTACTTCACCAACGCATTACCACGCCTCCTGGTGAACCCACTCACTTGGCAAGTCTGCATACCGCTTGCGGTAGGTATGAGTGCAACGCGCAAGGCCAGTCTCGACGTCTTGATCCCTCTCTTGGCGTTCCTGGGCATCTACAGTGTTCAGCCGCACAAGGAATGGCGTTTCATCATCTATGCTGTCCCAGGTCTGACCGCTGTGGCAGCCATTGGCGCGTCCTGGATCTGGACTCGTAGATCAAAGACTATAGTCTACCGAAGTCTATCACTCGCGCTTGTTGCTTCGACTTTAGCATCATTCGCGGTAAGTTTCGGCATGCTCGCAATCTCTCGTCTCAACTACCCTGGGGCCGAAGCATTATCTCGAGTCCATGACTATGGAAATGGATCAAGGGTTGCCGGCGTGCATATGGATACTCTGAGCTGTACTACCGGCATAACACGCTTCTTGGAGAAGCCTCCACCCCAGAGCATAATGGGAAATGGAGTTACGCTATGGATCTATGACAAGACGGAAGATCCACAAATGTTGCTAAGGCCAACGTTTTGGGAAAGATTTGATTATGTGCTTACTGAGAAGCCGGAGAAGGTCATTGGCCGATGGGAGATTGCTGAAGTCGTGAACGGATTCGCCGGAATTGGACTCATAAAACCTCGGGAAAGGACGGAGGGGCATACTGAACACAGCATCCCAGTAAGAGCGTTCTCGAAGACAAGCACTGCAGATTCATACTCTAATCTGCAACGGTTATGGTACATCATCGAGGAGTTCTTGAGGCAACATGTAACGAGAGGTTGGTGGATAGGAGTGAAGATGGAGCCAAAGATCAGGATCTTAAGGAAGCAGGTTGGTCCATACAATATTGCGCCATCTTAAGCGGATCCACCGAAGGAGGTTCTTTGGCATGAGGTCCGCCGAGGACACGACATTGACACTGCACTGCAGCACTGCAGATCACCTTGCAAGCAGGTAGCAGAAGCACAGCATTCACGGCGACCGGAAAACAATCTGACCGTGCAACGATAATACCACTCCTGACGTGCGGATCATACAAAATAATACCTCATCAGTCGTCGCAAGACCTGAAATCGCCTGTTCAGTCAATCTTCTATGGTCCCGCACAGTTCGTTTGGTCCCAGTATCCTTCAGACCATCCCAGACAGTCAATTGGGCAGCTTTAGTCCGGGGTCGGGCGATGATGTGGCCCGAATGGAAATTTTGTGCACCCAGCCTGAACGCCTACATCGAAAATCATGATCAGTCCAAGAGCACAGAGTGTTCTTGACAGGGTGGCTGAATCTTACTAGCCGCATAGAGTCCGAGCTTTTAGCATTTCGTCTCGAAGCATCTGCCGTTAATTTGATGATGTCGTTCGGGTTGAGTACTTCTGGCTGAAGATCAAGAGATCCAAGATAGAAATGAGCGAGCTGGCGGACGAGAACCGCGTATTGGTTTATGGTAGGATATGGAGATATGAGTGTGCCTGTCGAGGTAACGGTCGGGCAATCACTTGCTTCAGGCGCTGGTTTCAGAGAAAAGAAATTTGGACACAGAACCACCCATTGACTCCCCGGGATCGTGACAACAGGAGGATTGAGTGGCCTTTCGTTGGCACATTGGGCTAGAAAACGGTTCATAATGGGGTCAGAATCACCAGATTTAACGCAGACGATAGTTGGTGACCGGCCCTCGGGTCCCCGGTTTGTATTCACTATCATTGGGCTTCCGTTGGTAATATCTTCGAAGCGCTGTTTGACGAAGGGTATGCTGGCGGAATCCTTGAAGATTGCCCCATATCCATGGTCACTGAGAACTCCGGTATCCACGTCGCGGATCGCTCCCTGAAGCATAGTGTATGTGAGCACGAGGTACTGTTTCACTTTCGGGACCTGATCGCCGCAGCGGTAGATCCTATACTTTCCGCTATAGGCGAGGTCATTTCCAGCTTGGGCCAAGTTAGAACCAGCTCATATAGGTTTGGAGGAAGTGGATCGACTTACCTTGCTGACCGTGCACAAGCGTCGTGTACAGAAGAGTTGCAATTACATGCCAGATGCGTGTCATGTTGCTGTCGAGGGAGACGTGGGAGATCTAAAGCAGAAGCTGGCCCCGTATCTTAAGCGCCTTTCGCTCGTGCAGCGGTACGGTTGTTGTTGGTCTCGAGTCAGCGTATACTGTTAAGGGCTGGCTTGAGTTATCGAGACAATCAAAGACTGCTTGAAGGATAAGTTTGATATATCCTGCCCTGGCGAGACGATCCATCTCGGGAGTCCCATCGTTAAAGTAATCAGACACAGCCTCCCCCACACCGTCGAACCGTACAAGGGCCAGCTGGACATGAGGATACTGATCGAAGCACGATATGCGCACCAACAACTGCCTAGGTTTCACAATACTAAGGCCAGGCGCTAGGGAGGTAAGTGAAGACGATATCAAGATTCAACTTCACGAGTCTATCGCTTGAGCATTCCGCCTGAACGCAAAGAACGACGCAACCACTGAGAGATGTAACGATGCGGTTATCGCCTGCGCAAGGAAGTTGAGGAGGAGGAAAGACTTGATAGACGGTTTCAGAACCAACACCGCCACAATTTACCCTGGACAACCTGACTGCCGTGCCTTTCAACTTCACCACGATGAAAATGGCTCCGTGTGGGAGGGTAGCCTGAAACAATCGCGTTTGGATCTCTAGCTATCACATGATATTGTGCCTTCTTGTCCACATTGCTGCTGGCACGCTTCCTCGCGTTGTTCGATGTCGCTTTTATTGCCACGCGAAATTTCAAGTGCTTCCATATTCTGCAGGTGTGAGTTGGTCGGTCCTACACATTGGCATTGGCACCATGTATGGGCCTCACTGCAATTCGTACTGGAGGAGCAAAGTATGGAAATGATAAATTGGAAGCATTTCACAGGCAAATTCAAACCTCCGATATGATGTCATTCTCACCTTGACGACACGGCCAGAAGCAGAAAACCCTACGCTCCGCACTCATCCATGGGAGCAAGTCATCATTCATTGAAGGCTGTCACCGATACATATTCCGCTACTGGACCATAATGATTCTTTCGTCTCTGACTCTTTGACGTCTTCTTTTCTACCTCAAAGCCGGTGTCGCTAGATAAATGCAGCAGGCCGATAATCATCAATATGTCATCCGACGCACCTCATTCACCCCTTCCCCAGGGAAACCCGCAATGAGCTCTACCATCTCCACCCTCCACCAACAACCTCTTCCATCTGCCCTTGGGAACTCCGAATCCGCACCATCGACATCTCATCTCCCCCAACGTAACCCCATCTCTCACACCCTTCACATCTCCCCCAAAACTCACCTCCACCAAAATGCACTCCATCTTCACCGACCTCAATCCTTTCCTCCCAATAACAACCTACGTCAACCTCATCCACCAATCTTCCAGCAACCAAGCGATCTCCGAAAGCAAACAACAACCACACCTCACCCGCCCCACCCGCCCCACCATCGCATATCCATATCCACAACTCCAAACCCAGCACCCCTCAATCTCCACAATCTCAATCTCAACCTCAACGCCCCCTAGAGCGCCCCACCTTCATCATCATCATCATCATCCTCATCATCCTCACCACGCTGAAACAGTCTCCTCGAAGCCTCCCTAGCACCCCTTCTTCCCTGCTAAGTGCCGGTAACCCCTTCGCATCCGCCGACTTCGATCGTAGTGCACAAGCTCGGACGGAAGTCGTCCTGATGGTTGATCAGCGGAGCCTGGTGTTCGTGCTTGGGTACTGGAGAGCGCGCTGGGAGCTCAAGCTCAGACTGTGAGTGTGTGGTCAAGTGTCGGGGGGATGGCGGGGTGTTTTGTGTTTGGATGGGTTGGAGGGCTGGGAATATGGGGGGCGTTTTGGGGTGGATGTTGGTGTTGGTATTGGTCGTTGGATGTTGGTTGGCTGCGGGGAGAGTGTTGGGGAGGCACCGCGTGGGTGTGTCCACTCGGAAGAACGGTGGTGTTTTTGATCGTGGTTGGGAAGGGCGTGGTTGTTGGGGGTTTATATCGCGCCGGTTTGGAGGGTGTGTGTGGAGGACCAAAGTCGAGAAGCAAGATGGTACATTGATAGAATGCTTGAGCGAGAAGTGATTCGAGATATGGGGAGTGCGATAGGGATACACTTAGATCTTACGGGAAAAAAGGACATATGCTCAGAAAGCCGAAGACGATAGCCCCATCACACAACCTTCCCATCCCTCATCAACCCCGGCGCGATCCACTTCCTCCCCGGTTTCCCGTCAATCGGCAACTCGTTCAAAAAGCCCCACCTGCTCATCTCCTTCCAGCCCTTGTCCTTCCAGCCATTAAGACTCCCCTTCGGATACCACTCACATACATCGATCAACCCCTCATCATGCGCCACCGCCACAAACACGTTCTCATCCGCGTCGAACTCCTCCAATCTCTCGATACTCTGCTGCGCCGTCGGCGGGTCGATGTACCAGCTCCCTTCCATCTCCGTGACGCGGTAATAGGGCTTGACCCGCGCGTTGGGAGGGTCCGGGTGGCAGGCCGTGAAGATGGAGCAGGGGCAGGGGCGCGAGAAGCGCGTGTCGAGTTTGACGGTGGCGGGGATGGTCGAGGGCATGGGCACGTAGGGGGTCGGCCGGAAGGAGCCGCCGAAGTGGCAGACGTCGCCGCCCATGAGGACGAAGGTGGTGGGCGTGGTGCGGGCGAGGCCGGAGATGTGGCCTACTGCGTGCTGTGGAAAAGGTTAATGACATGTCGAAAGTGGTGGCGAAGCTGGAGCTGTGATGACTTACCCCTGGAACGTCAAGGAGGTAGAAGCTACCGTCGCCGAAGAAGTCGAAGGCCGGGTACTTTCCGATCTTGAGCCCATCTTTGAAGCTGATCTCACGCACATTACGACCCCTAGGTGTACCACAGATCAGTATCTAACGGTCAACGTTTGGTCCAGGACGGGGTAAGCCGCAAGCGGGGTCGGATCGAAATCAGAAGCATGGCAAGAAGAAGCAGAGCCGTACTCAAAGTCGGTCTCCAGCATAGGAGAATCGTTCTTAGCAGGATAGCCCGGCATGAAGGCTTCCTTGAATCCTGGCCCGACGACCAATTCGGCAGACTTTGGAAAGAGGGATGGATCGCCTGTATGATCCCAATGCCAATGACTCCAGATAAGAGTGTCAATCTTGCTTTGGTCCACATTGCCCTCCTCGAGGATCTCGTTGATATTCTTGGGAACATTCAAGCCTGGGATGGCTCTCTTGATGAGGTCGTGGATCGTCGGCGCAAAGTTCCACCAGTCTTTCCTGCACCCCAAGTCGAACATCACGCTCCGCCCAGACTTCTTGTGTTTGAGATAGAAAGCAAACGTAGGCAGATTCATCGTCTCATGGCCCTTGATAACCGGCTGTACAAAGGCTTCTGCCGGCACCACGATGTCGCATGTGGTGTTGATGATCTGGACTTCGACGGTGGAGTCTCCCTTTGGTAGGTTCAGGGAAGGATGTTGCTTCGGTTGGATATCTTCTTGAGACATGGTGAATGTAGTTTTTGCTGCGTTGAATCGTGTACGAATTGGATCCTGAGGTCCTTATTCGCGATATAAAAAACAATGGTACCCAGGAGTACGGGATAGGGCGGGGTATGCGGGGCAGGGGAGGGTTACCCCAAGATCCGACGCCAAAGCGAGCCATAACACGCCATTAATCGGGAAGGATGCCTCGGAGCCCTATATGCCAAATTTAATGTTCCTATGGGTATGCAGGAGCGGAGGTTAACGGCGACGCCCGTTGATCCGACCCTACGGAAGCGACATTGCTTTAAGCCTGCGCCCACAATGTTGAACAACTGGACGGTGAACTGGGAAACGTCAAGAGCGTTTTAGATGAGGAGTCCAGGATCTGGCCAGAGTTGTGAAGGATGTTGGACAGATACTATATAGAAGCAGAATTGCCTCAAGCTTCAGTTGAGAAGCTCTGCGCATCAAAACGTGTGCACGGCAATCTCCGGCGCGTGCAACTCTCAAACCGATAGACAGTGCTCGGCTCTTATTACGCGTAACAGTCGATATGTCTTCAAATAGGAAGTACGCTGCCTTGCCAGATCTAGTCAGTCGATGTGTCCTCTCCAGGAACGCGAAATTTGCTGTGCTAATACTCAACTAGGACCTTGCTCCAGATGTGTACGAGACACCGGACCTGATAGATGATGCCTCAACCTTTCCGGTATGGTCTTAAGCCCCTCATTCAGACCAGTTGTGACCATCTAAGACCTCCTTAGACGTCGACACGGCGTTCCGAGTCTCCAGCATCATCCTATCAAGACGTAGACGAGGAAGCTAGCGCTGAGATCGACAGGCAGCGATTACGACCCGATCAAGCAAGATCACAATTCTCACCAGCTCAGGTCGACGCTCAGGATGTTGACTTTTCGGATCGCGTCAATGGCAAACGAAAATCTTATAAAGCTTCGAGCCGGCGGAGGCGGAAAAGGGAGGATGGGACAGAAGAGCTGGGGGATCTGAGTGATGAGGAGGACGAGAGTTTAGAAAGGAAGCTTGCAAGATTACGCCGAGAGGTGGAGGAAGTGAAGGAAGAATACGGCAGACGGCAAGCAGAGAAGCAGAAAGTTAGAGACATGGATGGAGACGATGACGATGACGGCGCAACGACAGACGGCGTGGATTCGTTAAGCCGGATTTTAGATGGCATTACCACATTAGCGAACGGATCCATGGCGAGTCCAGAAGCAGACCTAGCAAAGATGCTGAGCAGAAGCTTAGAGGTCGATGGCAAACCGCATGCAAATAGCAGCTCGGACGTTGCAGATAAACAGTCAGCAACGTACACCGTGACCTACGCGCCCTCATACCAACAGAGTCACGCTCTTGCTAAAGCCGCGGATTTCGATACGCGGTTGACGGTGCTTGAGAAGGTACTTGGCATTGGCTCTTCAGCTACGTTCAACCTCGATCGAGTCGCCCCGAAATCTATCTTACCGACGCTAGACATACTAGACAAACAGGTCTCAACATTATCGTCTTCATCAGCTTCATCGTTGGATAGTATCAGTCGAAAAGTTCGCCAACTCACTCAAGAAGCAGAGAAATTAGATGAAGCGCGGAGATCTGCCAAGGCCGCCCAAGATGCTCTCAAGTCCAACCCGTCTTCGCCGCAGGCATTCAATGGAGATGTGAAGCAGTCAGTAAGCCTAGAGGATCCGGAACAAGTGTCCAAGATCAATGCTCTCTACGGTACTCTTGCCACCATCGAAACCCTCTCACCATTATTACCTTCTGTCCTCGATCGATTGCGATCACTCCGAGCTCTTCATGCCGATGCAGCTACTGCCAGTGAAAGCCTAGAGAAGGTAGAGAAGCGGCAGGAGGAGATGGCATCAGAGATCAAGCGGTGGAGCGAAGGTCTAGCGAAGGTCGAAGGAGCAATGAAGCTGGGGGAAGGAACGATGGGAAGCAACATGAAGGTCGTAGAGGGGTGGGTGAAAGAACTTGAAGGTAGGATGGAAAAGCTTAGTCGATAGGGAAGGTGCACCAGGCTGTGGTGTTAGAAATATGATGGTGACATAGCGATGGTGTTGGTCTTATGCTGCATAGGTCTATACCCTTTAGCGAACTGATATGCTTGACCTACCTCTCGCTTCTCGTCAATCAACACTTTGATGACAACTCTACCAGTGAATGCGTCGTATCCTGATATCTTCGCCCAGAATTCCGTTTTCCGTGACCTTTGATGTCCATCGATACCTATTATTCGCGATACAAGCAGCACAACCTCACCTCGATCTGGACTTCTAGGACGTCTTTCCTTCACACAACACCGTTCACGAGCCAGCAAACTCTCCACAATCGACTACGATGGCTACTTCTCAACATCAAACTCATAACGAATGTATCGGACCAACTTCCATGGCTCAACCCGATCGCATCCGTGCACAAGCTCAAGCCCAAACTACTCTGTGAGCAAACATTCCAGAAAAGCTCGACCGTACAGCGAGAGTTAACGATCATCACAGGATGCGTCTACCCAACGAGATGCTTCTCAACACCTTCGAGCTGCTTCCACGTAAGGATATCAAGACAGTCAGACTTGTGTGTCGCCACTGGGCAGCTCTGAGCACGCCGCTTTTGATCGATCGCGTCTTCTTCGCACCGAGGAGGAAAATCATGGAATACTTCACCTCAGTCTCCAAGCATCCTGTCTTTAGCAAGACAGTTAAAGAGATTTTCTATGACGCTACACTCCACGATGAGCGCATGATGGAGCCTGAGAGGTACAAGCTTGCTTATAAGCTCAAATACCATGACTTCGACGAAGCTGCTTATCAACGTGGCCTCGACCAGTGTCGAAAGATGCTCGTTGATCAACAAGCAATACTCGACAACAAAGAAGATGTGGCAGTGATCAAGGCAGGTCTAGATTTGATGCCCAAAGTCAAGAGGGTTTCCATCTTCGATAGCTCAAAGGACTCTTGTGTCCGACCATGGTATGATGATGAAGGGCCCGGGAGTTGGGACGGCAGCCTTCCGAATTATCCACCCATTTGGACTTCATACGAGAAAGACAGCGAGCAAGACGGCTCATCGGAAACGTACGGGAACGGGTGGGATCCACGTATCTTCAACAATCTGTTCTGCGCCATCTCACTCTCGGACACAACGATTTACGACCTCGTCCTTGGGGCTAAACAGCAGAAAGACCTCTGTACCGTACCTTTCACACTTTGTCAATTCCGTCGTGATGAATTACTGCATGCGTGCAATGTCTTCTGGCCATTGACCAAATTATCGATCAGATTCAACACGGACGACAGTGGCTTAGAGGACATCAGGTGGCTGGTCGACTGGCTCAAGGAAGCCCGGAGTCTGACAGATTTGACATTGGAATTTTTGCCAACCCTGTACGAAGATGTATTCCATTACCTCTGGCAGATGTCACCATGGCCGAACCTCCGATCTTTGGAAATCTCCCACATGTGGTGCGATCAGGATGGTCTTGCGGGCTTCCTAAGAAGCCACACACTTGAGATGGTCTGTGTTAAGGCCATACATCTGCTCGCTCCTGGATCATGGGAAGAGGTGGCAGAGAATCTCTCGTTCGACAAAGCCAGCTTATCGTACTTAGGTGCTGAAGACAACGGAGGCTTCTATACTTTATCAAATGAGGAACACACAAAGCTCGAGAGGTGTATGCTACGGAGCAAGCCAGCCGAGAAGGCGACCGTCTGGTAAACGCGCAGCACTAGCTACCTCGCAGCAATAAAGCTTCTACTTCTTCTGAAAATCATAAACCAATCTCGCTTGCTTCCAGTCGTTCCCTTTCCTCACCACAACATGTCTAGCATGATATCTCTTCCCCTCAATCTTCTCGAAACCCCAGACCTACCAACACACACAGGACCGTCAGCCTCCCTTCCCTCAACCCATCTCTCTCTCCTACAAACAGACCAGAGCCAGAACAAAAATCCAAAGCAAACATAACATACCTGCTCCGCCGTCCACCCGTCCCCCACACTCTCCACCCAACTCTGCACCACCACCCCACGCCCCTCATCCAACCAGCCCGTCCTCAAAAACTCCTGACTCCCCCCTCCCTCCAACTTCTTCAGATCCACCCACCGACTCTTCCCCGTCACCTCGCCAAAAATCCCATCCTTATGCCCCCTCACCTCCCAATCCAGCGTGCGCTTCTCCGTCGTCCCGCTGATGCCGCCCGTGGCCATTTGGGCGATGTCGATGTGTGTGGAGTGCGGGGGGTCGGGGGAGGTGTATTGGGTTATGGTGAGGGTGATGGTGGCGAGGGAGATTGCGCGGCGGAGGAACCAGTTGACGCCTTGCTGTACGTTATGAATCAGTAAATTTAGAGTGGTGGATTGGGTGGTGGTAGGGAGGTGAAAGGCAAGGAAAGGGGTTTTGGCGGGCTTACCATTTGGAGGATTGGATCTGTGTCGTCGGAGAGGGTTTTGTTCTGCAGCGGTTCGCATAAGCAAGGTTTTTGCTGATCGCAATGTTTTTCTGGCGGGGAGACTTACCATGACCCATTGCCCAGAGAGGTCTTTGAGCGTCACTTCTGGAGGAGCGGCCATTGTCAGCGTGGTTGCGAGTGATCGTTTCGTTTCGTCGAGGTGAGGTGAGGTTGTCTGTGTTTTGGGGATTGAGGTTCGGGGGGTGAGCTCTTATCGATAAGGATATGTGGTGGGTTGCTGCGCGGCGGTCTAACTAGGCAGGAGAAACATTTACTCTGTGTAGACGTCGGTTTGAGGCAGATCTAAAGCTCTTTTTGTGGTGAATGGCAACCTTTCGAGGGCCGGTAGTCGATTGGTGTACTCTACTGGGTATGATGATCAAGACAGAAAGCTCAAGGCTCGAAGTCAAGCTCCGGCTCCGATCGCATCCGTTTGGTTAGGGATATGCCGGACATGTCCACTAGATGATGCTTGAGGACCATGGCTTTGTGAAGTACAGTATGATTTACTACCTACAATTTTTTACTACAGGACTAGCTATGTGTCGGCATATTCATACTAGCCTTCGTTGCAATCGCATCCTCACTCCTCCACAAACTCGTCACAGTTTTCTGCTGCGTATAGAAGCTCAGTCCCGGTTTGCCATAGAACGTGTTCGCGCCTCCACCCGCAACACTCTTCTTGTTTCCCGTGAAGCTGAACATAGGCAATGGGACAGGGATGGGCACATTGATGCCCACCTGGCCGGCCTCGATGTTCTTCTGGAAGTGCGTGGCGGTGGGGCCGCTGCGCGTGAAGATGGCGACGCCGTTGCCGTATTCGTTGGCGTTGATGAGATCTATGGCTTCATTGATGGTGTCGACGTTCAGGCAGACGAGGACGGGGCCGAAGATTTCTTCGGTGTAGCATCTCATGTGGGGTTTGACGTTCGCAATGACCGTGGGACCGATCTGCGGGTTCAGGTTAGATTAGGGGCTAGATGATGTTTAGTGGCAATGTCTGACTCACAAAATTGCCGTTTGGGTATTTCTCAGGCTTGACACCTCGGCCGTCCAGCAGGATGGTAGCGCCCTCTTCCTCAGCACTAGCGATGAGCTTCTCAATCCTCTCCTTACTCTGTGGACTTATGACTGGACCAATATCTGTCCCTTCTTCAAATCCGCCATTGACGTTCAGTTCCTTTGCTCTTGCAGCAATCTCCGGCAGCCAATCTTTCGTCTCGCCAACCATCACCAGTGTGCTCAACGCCATGCATCGCTGTCCGGCAGCACCAAACGCCGCACCAGTAATTGCATTTAATGCGTGGTTCTTATTGCAATCTGGTAGTACAGCGGCGTGGTTCTTTGCTCCAAGATTAGCCTGTACGCGCTTACCCTGGGCTGAGCCACGCGCGAAGATGTATTCTCCGGCCTTGTTGCTGCCGACGAAGCTGATGGCTTTGATTGCCGGCTCGTCAATAATGAAGTCTACCGTCCTTGCTGAGCCGTGAACGATGTTGAGCACACCGTTTGGGAGCCCTGCTTTCTGCGCTAGCTCCGCCAGGATCAAGGCTGCGCCGGGATCTCGCTCGGAGGGCTTGAGGATCAGGCAGTTGCCGGTGACTGTCGCAATTGGAATCGACCAAAGAGGGATCATGGCGGGGAAGTCTATCGTAGCCATTAGCATGCTGCCACTTTATCTTGTTGGAATCTTGTAACGGAACTCACTGAAAGGGCAGATTGCAGCCACAATCCCCAATGGCTCCTTATAACTCCTCGTTTCCATGTCTTTCGCAACCTCCAACACCTCGCCCGTCATTTGTGTCGTGATCCCACACGCCGTCTCCGCAACCTGCAACCCCCTAAGCACATCGCCCTTTGCATCCGCAAAGGTCTTCCCCTGCTCCAATGTAATGCTCGCGGCAAGCCTATCCCAATGTTCTCTGATCAAGGCCACGAATTTGAACATCAGTTGCTGCCGTTGCAGAATACTGGTGGCTCGCCATGCTGGAAAAGCCTTCTGCGCGCTTTCGACAGCGGCGCGGAGCTCTTCGTCGGTGCTTTGGGGGACGCGGGTTACGAGGTTATTAGTCGCTGGATCGAGAAGATCAATCCATGTTGAGGCGTTTGAGGGAACGAACTGGTTGTCTATGAAGTTTTGAGTGTCGACCGGAGCTTCTATCTGCTCGTGGTTTAAAGGGTACTGTTCTGGGGTAGATGCGGCTGCCGTGGTAGCTGCGGGCATTAAATGTTGCGCTGTAGCATGAAGTCGTCGTGAAGCTGTCCTGCTTGTGCATGCAGACGGGGACATCTTTATAGATGGAAAAGCTATTCGCGGAGCTGGTCCTCGCGTGGTGGAAGCCAGAATGCTTCTTGTGAGCACTCGACGAGCGGCCATCATGCTCGACTACGAGCACGGAAGAATGAGCCACTAAGCTCTAACGTATGTGGATGAGCAATTGAAAGCTACCTACCAGAGAAGCAAAGGTATCCTCTATTCAAAAAAGCAACAGTGAAGCTCTAGAGGCTGTTGTAGAAGGGTATTCGTTTGGCCCTCGGCATGCGGGGTGAGCTTCCTTTTTCTGCCGGTAGATGGCCGATCGCCGGAGAAGCAATACCGGTTCACCAGGAAGTGAAGTCAGTACGAAGTAAGTTCGCATGATGTATTTCCTTCAAATTATGGTACAGGTACAGCTACAACATGTGACAACACGAAAGACATGTTTCGTAGATAGCATTTCACACGCCAGGCTATTTCCTTCCGAACAGCGCACATTAGAAAGGGCCAGTGAAATGATACCCGCTCTCCTTCAAAGCCAGATTTTTCCGCCACTGAAAGTACTTATTCTGCTGCGGCAAACGATCGTGTTGTCCGCCTGTTGACTTCAGCCTGCACCTTCTCGGCCCCTGAGCTCGCAGCATCCACAACCTGGTCCTTAGCATCAACAGCAGTCTGCTTAGCCTTCTCCGTAGCCCTCTGGACCTGAGGTGGGGGGGTTGCGCCACTCATGCTGACGACTCCAACCAAAAGAGCGAGGATCGTAACCGCGAGGACACCAAGGCCACCAGCAACCTCAGGGACGAACTTGATTGCCTGAACAGGGTCATTCTTAGCAATAGTCCAGAAAAGGTCAAGCTTCTCGCGGATGTAATGGACAGGGTCATCAGTAAATTTGAGATCCATGGGAGACTTGGGCTTGTCATCTGTTTTAGGCTTGGTGGCCTCGTCTTCCGCAACCTCAATCGTATGCTTGATGTCGTACGTCTCAGCCTTGAGCCTTTCCGCGTCTTCAATAGAGTGGCCAATGTAAATGTTGTCAAAGAGAATGTCGCTTTGCATAGTCCAGATCTCGAAACCGATCTGATAAAACCAGTCAGCCTTGCTTGTCGAGCCCGAATAGAGCAAGTGAACTCACAGCGCCCATTGGCTCAAACTTAGCCGGAGTCTTGTCCTCAAAGTAGTCTGGATTGCTGATCCTCTTTGGCTTCCATACGCCCTTGTAGGCAGGGTTATCAATGTAGGGCGCGGACCACTTGCCCTTGTAGGCAGGGTTCTTCTTCATTGGAGGTTCCCATTTCCCGCAGCCAGAGACCTCCTCACATTTCGGGTTGGGAACAGTGGGAGGAATCCAGTCACCATCTTCCTCATCATCCCAGTCTTCCGGCTTCTCTGCTTCTGGGTCGGGGATCATGGCTGGCTCATCCTCAAGCCAATCAGCTGGCTTCGTGGCCTCTTCGTCGACAACCTCGAATGGTGCATCTTCGTCCCAGTCTTCCGGTTTAGTCGCGCCAGGGTCCGCGATGCGGGCTTCGTCAACCCAAGTTTCTGGCTTGGTGTCCTTCGAATCATCAATTTCCTTCTCAGGATTAACGGATGGACTAAAGTCCTCCAAAAGACTACCGTTCTTGAGTTGTTCGCCATCGATCTTGATCTGGTAAGTCTGATCTGGCTTGACGATTAAAGTATATAGCGATGTGGTTTTGACGATACGAGCCATCGGTGGTGACTTGAGGTGCTTCTCCTCATATTCGCCAGTCTTTGGGTTCTTGTGCCTGAAGATAAAGTGAACCTGGAAGGCGAGTCAATAAAGGTCAATTGAATGTTCTTTCGGAAGGAGCTCACCTTGTTGGTAGCGCCACACTTGTCGGGACCAAACATGATTATGTACGGCGAGGCATTGGAGAACTCCTCGGCGTGTAGCTTCTTGTTGTCCTGGAGGAGCTTCATGTACGCACCGCCACACTCTAAGCCATCTGTAAATTATCATGTCAGCATGTTTACAAGAGTTTCTAAGGGTTAGGGTGACTGGAAAACGCACTTTGAAGCTTGACTTCATATTGAACAACCAAAGTCTTGTCCTTATTGTCGATTTTCTTGTCGAACTTGGCTGAGATAGCGTGATGAGCAGCGGGGTTCTTGACTACAAGGCCTTTGTCGCCCTCAATGGCCTTCAGAACATGAGGCTCCTCAACAGCCCATGTGCCAACATAGGCCCACTCTTCATCGGTTTTGGAGTCCTCTTTCTTCGCGTGCGATGGTTTCCACCGTGAGTCCCAGTCATCGGTGAATTGCTCGAAGAAGGGTGCTTTGATATCGGAAGGCTGCAACCATCAGATCAGTGAACCCGCTCGGCTGAGGACAAGGACCAGATCTTGATTGTATCCTGGTACGTACCGTGAAGGTTGGCTTCTCTGCAGGCAATGATGTTGACGCTTCCGCTATTGAGATCGTAGAAGACTCAAGCGCGTCATCAACCTCGTCTGCACGAACATGGCCAAGGAGAGTAGCAGAAGAGAAGAGCGCCGAAGCGAGTACAGTGTCCAGACGCATGTTAGGTGACTGTTGGAAAACAAACAGATGCCGAACAGATTAAAGACAATCCAGGCGGACTATCTAGGTATTGAAGCGCGACAGTGAAGTGTTGCGGACAGTAGCGGAGAGAGGTTCGCTGGATATGCAAAAGGACACCTTGAGAGTTCCTCAACCTAAAGTAAGATTCTGGACACCCCTACTGTCCCTAATTGGTCTAGCGCTGACCATGGGGGTAGCTTTCTTTGACTGCCGGCGATCGGACAAAAACTCCACAGACACTTCTAGAAATATTCTGATTGTTGTGCACATCTCCAAGTACTCGTGCGAAGTTGACGTTACGATACGTTTAGACATTGTTGACGCTCTTCAATTGAGGGCTTGTCTGGACAAATTGCTCGATCGACTTCCCCGGATCGTACCCGTTAATCGCTCAACCGCTACTTGTGGGAATGCCCTAGATTGGTTCCTCACTCTACTCTGTACATAATCTCAATACGAGTACATATCATCAACCCCTTACCAAGGCTATCTGTCCCGGGTCCATTAATATATATCAGGTATGGCAGATACGGACGACACAGCCTCCTCCAACAACGACCACCTCATCAGCTCTACAGACCCGTACCATCCAGCAAATCTCATCTGTGAGCTTTGCCGCAAATTCTACACTCTAGGCTGGGTAACAGGCACGGGCGGAGGCACTTCGATCAAACAGGATGAGCACATCTTCATTGCCCCCTCCGGCGTCCAAAAAGAACTCATGCATCCCGACAATATCTTTGTCCTCTCCCACTCTACTAGGCAATACCTCCGCAAGCCTCCCATTCTGAAACCTAGCGCGTGCACGCCGTTGTTCTTAGCTGCCTTTGACCGAGGCGCAGGTTGTTGTATTCATACGCACTCGCAATGGGCTGTACTTGTGACGTTATTGGTGGAAAGTGAGAAAGGAAAGGATTCGTGTTTTGAAATCAGCAATATTGAGCAGGTCAAGGGTTTGCCAAAGGGAAAGGGCAAGGAGGGTATGTTGGGATTCTTTGACACGCTAAGGGTACCAATCGTCGAGAATACTGCACAGTGAGTCCTCTTGATTGCTATCCTCTAAAAGGTAGAAAGAACACTGATGGGCGATGGTAGCGAGGAGGATCTGACGTCGAGTCTGGAAGCGGCCATGGAGAGGTATCCAGATACTTATGCCGTGCTTGTCAGAAGGCATGGGATGTGAGTGCTCTAGCGAGTATTGTACCAGAACGAAGGAGGCTAACGGTGACAGATATGTGTGGGGTGACAACGTACACAAGGCGAAGACCCAGGCAGAGAGGTAAGCTTTCCTCATTGGAATGGAAGGACATTGTCCCCTGAGAACAAGGGCTAATGAATACCAGCTTGGATTATTTATTTCAGTTGGCTGTGGAGATGAAGAAGCTGGGCCTCCCATGGACGGTCTGAGAGTAAGTACAGCATTAAGAATCCCATTAATGAGAAGGTTACAAATATCGGCCTTGCATCTTGCAGTATCAGTGGCCGCGCAGCACTAGAGCCGTTAGTCATCGCGGAGTTTGTAGCCATGGCAGCAGCGACACCAGTGGTACCACGGAGTATAAGGATCTGATTCAGTAAAACGAGACTTGACGCATGCCTCGGTATTGGAAGGTCTACTTGGTCGCACTCATGGGGCACTCGGTGAGCTCATTGTCCTGGACACCTTTGGGTTAGGAGCTCCGACACAAGCGGCCTCACAATTGTTGCCATCGGCCTTGCCTAATAAGACGTGTTGGTAGCACAACTGGTATTGATCGATACTGTGCTTGGCAAGAGGGCTCTGTGCGTGCCGGTGGTGGTCGATAGCTCATGATGGAGGATACCGAAGAAGCAGAAGTGATGGCGGCGGAGCCTGAGGCTTGCGGACCAGCAGAAGCCAAGGTTTGAAGAGCTAAAACACCATCCTGCTGTGGGGAGTCAATTTGCTGGTTTCCGAAGGGGTCCTGTAGAGACGTAATTGACTGAGTATGAAGTAGCTTGTTTGATGATTATTTGGAAGAACATGAACGATAGTATACTCCAACGACCAAAGAAGAGTACACAGCAGGATTTAGTGGACGGGAATGACGAAATCATGGAAAGGCTCCGCAGGGACACTTCGATCTTTGATAAAGAAAGCTCGCCGCTGACTAGCCATCCTAAATTTGTACTCATGATACTTTACATGTATGGCTTACCACAGCTAGATCTGCCTGACATAGTGATTGAATCTGTATCTGCATGGATTCGACCGTGCCAGGATCGGCGCAAATAGCATCAGATTACATGTATGGTACACTTCTTTCACCCATGTTGATACCGCAGTGGAGGCGCCGGTGACGAGTATCTACGTCATCTAATTGGTTGACTTTGACGACAATCCATACTTTCGGCGCGTCTTCCGTAAACGCGTCGCTTCATTTGAAACTTCACTACCGGCCTTACAACGATCCAGCGAGTAATTTTAGGACTTCAGGTGGGGCTGCAAGTATGGCGAGCAGTATAGAGGATGACTACGGAGACTTGGATGATAAAGACATGATAATGATGGCTACGAAGGCTGAAGAAAGGGAAATGACACCGCCGGCACATCCAGCTCGCAAGCGGAGAAAGCTGAACGATCCGGCGGAGGTCGACGTTGAGGTCGGAGAACATGGTAAGACTAAAGTTAAAGACGCTCAGCAAATGAGAAGATCACAAGCCCTAGGGCGAGTCAGTCCCATTGACGAGGGGGGGAACGAAGACGAAGATGGTTTCCACCGACCTCTTCCTGCTCCGCGCGGTAAAACGAAGAGAAGGTCAGATGATGAAAGAGCTACTCCTAAAAAGAAGCCAAAGTCGAAATACAGGATACATATTCCCAAACGAGTAGAGGTTCCCAAGGATGCCTTCTTTACGCAGCCACCCCCGTCGTCATCAAGTCCTTACCGCATTCGAGGTCCTCGATGGCAGAAGGCAAAGAAATTA
>JAABUP010004284.1_pt1 | contig 23563 bp, 27 predicted proteins | sample 5559201 | NCBI WGS metagenome assembly JAABUP01 (sample SAMN10711887, study PRJNA513373) | rock metagenome | isolation source: Antarctica rocks | place: Antarctica
TATTAATTTATTAATTAATAAAACACCCTACAAAAATCGATTATAATCGATTTCAAAATCGATTTCATAACCTTATAATCAAAATCGATTTCATAACCTTATAATCGAAATCGATTTCAAAAATCGTTTTAAAATCGATTATAATCGATTTTCGATTTTTTTTTTGACTACAGAGCCCCGCGAACAATGCCGCGTTTACTATTGCAACTTTAATTCACCAAGTGTAGTGTCTTGCGCTAACACAAAGTTTAAAACTGCGTACGTATGGTTTGGGTGAGAGCTTATAGGATAGGGTTTCGCTAAAGTAGCAAGACATCGGCAAGCCCGTATTGATACCGACCGCTTTGGGATTGGTGTGACAAAGCATACATGATAGGCTTCCTGTTTCTATGCATGTACGCCCTTGCATTTATTAGGGTGGAAATCCGGTCCGATCTGCTGGAAATGCGGGGTTTTATCTCGCAACTCGGTGGTTTTACGGGCGCTACGGCTTCGTTCCGAGCCAGTCGTGATCCTGGTAAACTTGAACTAGATTGATACTTATCTTCGTCGATCTCAATGCAGAAGCAGAAATTCATTATCGTAGTGAGACGATTGCACCGAAAGGAAGGTTGGATCACCCCACTCCGCTCCTGCATTTACCCACTTCCCCACCTCCGGCAACATCACTCAGGGAACCAATGTTTTGTGGCTGTTCCAGGAACGGAATCATGGCAATCGCCCCACAAATATTACTCGTAATCCGTATCAAGTTCCACCTTAGTCGGTCCAAATTCATCCTTCTGCATTTGTCTTCTGAGCTCGTTTCCACCACCATCGCACATCCAATTCCAGAAACGGTCCTCAAATAGTGCTGCAATTACTATTACACACTCAAATTTGTCGAGAGGAGTATCTGGGATGGCTGGGATGAGAGCTGATAGGCTCAAAAGTATCTATCCAGACGTGGTGGCTGCAACACCAGGTCTTAGTCCTAACTACCTTCACGGCTCAAATTGAAGGAGACTTTGTGATGAGATGGACCTGATAGCTCTCTCCCCCAACTTCTGGTAGGAGTGTCTTACTTGAGAGATCGCAAGAAGTACTGATTTCATTGCTTCAAGTACAAAAACTTGAGTTGTTAGGTAGACGACATACTCTGCTCCTGGGCTATTTGAAGATCATAGCAGCAATGGCACGCGCCGTGGCATGCTTCAAAGCTCCCCAAGCTTCTATCACTGCTTCTGCCAACCTTCCCTTTAACAGTTGCCTTCCCTCTTCAATGCTCACTTGTCACCTGGAATGTTTATTGGGGGACCAAGTTCGGTCCCCTGCTGCCTGGGGGGCCCCACCCTTACTGCGAGAATATCTGAACGGGCTCCATTCTAGGTCGAGGATTCAACAATACAATGTCTGGAAGATAAAGGCCACACATCTGTCGAAAGACATACCTCCATCTTGCTCAGGAGCTCGAAGCAACGTTCGAAACCCACGCACAGCTATCTGCGAAAAGACAACTCTCTATCTCTGTCGAGAAACGGTCGTCTTCGTTCCATAATCAGACGAAACAATCAAGCTCCTGTTGATGACCTGGAGACTTCCACTGACCAGCGCGCCATGAATCAGAAGTGTTTCTACGGCAATGGGATCGATCTTCAAGGACGTCAATAATCATCAGAATCCATCTCATCAACAGAACTCTCCTCTGTAGTCACGTCGTGATCCGACCACGCAGCACCCGTCCCCGGCTCTGTCATAGGCCACTTTTCCAGATTTGCCCTTTGTTTCTCCGACACATAAAACCTTTCCTCATATGCCGCCCTTATAGTCTTGCGAGCATGGTGCTTAAAAATGGCGCGGTGGGATAGGACAAATAACACCGCATTGTAGATCTTCTGGCGTGTCTGTGTCTCATCTTCAAACTCCACCCTGAGGATAAGACATAGCAGACGGAAGGAGTTATCTCTCGCTATCGCCTTGTTGGCTTTCACATAGACGGGTCTCCTGTAATTTGACTCGTACACTCCTTTTCCAGACTTGAGGTCCTGGCTAATAGCGTCGATGGAGCGACCTCCGAGAGTCTCAATGCAAAGAAGATCAAGCGTGTCACACAGAGTATGATATTCGGTAATATCCGTGCCTAGCTTTCGAAAGCAATTGCGAAAGCCGTTTTCAACGCCTTGGTAGGCTGTCTCGAACAATGGGATATCGTTATGCTTTTCAGCGGCTTGTCCAGAATGGCATTGGAAGTCAGTGTAGGAGGCGAAGTAGGGTATGCTGGTGGTAGAGATGTTATAAGGCTTGCCGCCGACCTCGATGTCAATTCTTCCTGCTGTAGCCATAGTAGACTGAACTGTGTTGTCTGGATATTTCTTTTGATTGGCTATAATGCGTACAATTGATGCTTGCCAAGGGAGCGTATAGATCGAAGATTAGTCATCGCTTCCGACTCTTTTACTACTTATGATCATTCCGTATACGTATCATCATGTCCCGCTCGACTCTGAACCGTCTTCCCCCAGAAATCCACCATGGAATTAGCTTCTATCTCACCAACGCCGACTCATTTAGCCTCAGTTTGACCTGCAAGCGCCTCTACAAGACTCACGCTCGCCAGTGGCGACGCACTTTTTCGCGATACAACCTCTGGTCCATCATCTCAGCCGATGACTACGCCGTCCAGAAGACAATACTGAAGCGATGGACCGCGCGCAACCTGGTCTTGCCACGATTAAGTCGCTGGATCCAGCGCGTAATCGACGAGACTTGCCTGCGAGACGAGCACCCGAATCCCATGGATCACCTGAATGAGTGGGAAATTTGTGTTGGCTGCGCGAGGTTCAAGGTTTTTAAAGATGGGTGGGGAGAAGGATGGGAGTACGAAGATGTGATGAATGGAGATGCAGTGTTCGACTGTTGGATTGGAGAGGATTGGCACATTCTACAACGTTTCGTCTTAGATGGGCAATTTTGCGGATCATGTATCCGGGAATGGGGGAAATTGAGAGCGCAGTGGAAGTTGAAGCTCGAGCTTCGGAGGCACTAAGCGAAACAACATTTCGGACTATCTAACCAAGTCTCTTTGAGAAGCAGCAATAGCGAGATTTTGAAGAGTGTTCGGGTGCGGTTCACCTCGTATCCTCTGGCTCACCTCCAGTATCTTCTTCTTGAGCCCTGCAACCCTATGCCTTGGACCGAGATCGCTGTAGCTGGTAGCAAGGTTACCTATCGATGCAAGAGTGGTCGGGTGCTCCTTGCCCATCATCACCTCGCTCATTTCTAGCACTTTCTCTCTATGCGTTAGAGCCTCATATCTGCGACCGAGATCATTATAACTGATGAATGTTATTAACAAAGGGGAGAGTATCGGGGTGTTCCTTACTCAGTACCCTTTTATTCTAGGCCTCCGGGGATTATGCGCCACTAAATCGCCGTTGTCGCTAAACTCTAGGAGTGGGAGAGAGTTTTTTGATCTGGTTTAGCGCGTCCACTGTCTCAGCGCTTTGAGGCCCGAGTATTTTTCGGTAGCCTTCATAAGCCTGCTTGAAATATTCTACTGCTTTTTCAAAGTTATGCGATTCTCGATATAACAGACCAATGTTATATAACGTGTCGGGCTGTCTTTAAGGATTCCATTGAGGATTCTTGCTGTATCCATCTAGAGCCCGCAGATACATCTTCTCCGCCTCTGCCAGCTTGCCTTGGCTCTGCAACACCGATCCAAGCTGGCTGACGCTGGTTCTTCGGCCAAATCTTCTGCAACACAGAAGTCCATAAGGGTATTGAAAGCAGATGAGGAGTCAGGCAGAATTTCTCGGAGCTGAACACTGACAGCATATGTTAGCATCTGGCTCGGGTTAACATGATGATCGAACGTACCACGGATCTGCATCATGCCTTGTCAAAGACCACGGTGCAATAAAAGACTTCTCGTACCGAACAATACTTGCTTGCCACTGTTTTCCAGTGACCACTTTCCAGAAGTCTTAACTGTCGATGTTCTCACTCTGCCGCAGAGTCACTTTTTCTCCTGAGTCTCTAAGTGTCTCCACCCATCGAAAGCAGAGTATGTAGGCCCAAGCAAATATGAGCGAAGAAACATATCTCGCTCGGTCACTTTCGATTCCGGGCCAATAAGGGCAAGGCTCTGAAGCGCCTAAGAATTCATATATCACAGGTTTCTGAATCCCGAGAACTAGGTAGTGACTAGGCTGTTCGCAGGTCGGATCAGTCGTTGTTGTCCATTCCAAAGCGTATTGGACACAAGGAACTGGCTTGTCGTGAATTAAAAAGGATCCTGCTTGCTCAGTGCGAAAGGCAGGGACGTGCTTGAGGAGATCCACAAGGCACTCAGATGTAGAAGGAAAGCCGGAATCATTTCTTGCATCCGATATCATCGATGCCCAAAGATCATAGCTCTTTCTCTTAGTCTCAGAGAATTGGGAGATCGACGGGCATATGCCGTCACCAGGACAAGGAAGTAAAGGCTCGCTGGGAGGATTCTCTTTGTTGGCCACAACTTCTTCACGTTCATCCTCCATAGCAGCAACCTTCAAGAGCATGTTGCAATTTGATACAGCTCCACAAGCTCAGTGACGGACCATTAACTTCTTTACGGAAATACTTCGTCGTGGACAGGTTTGGATAAGCCTCCAAATGAACAAGGCTGTGCTGATCGAAGATGTGCAAATTAAGAAGAAATATAAGATCTGGCGCGGAGAAGTACAGGACGGACAGTTGTCTATAACAAGAGAATGGGGTCTTCGGCCCGCGCCGATATTAGTGCACAAGAGCGTCGGCCCGATTCTAAACCCATCAGGACTAGTGTCGAGCCTTCAGTCGATGTTCACTCTCATCACGCCCAATTGCAGCACCATCAGTATCCGAGATTGGATATCAGATTCACGATACCCGTCCCAGACCGCAAGAATATTTCCACCTATTATCTTCTTCGTGCAATCTACCGCCAAGAAGGGGCCTTTCGTCCATTCACAACCTCCACAAGCCCTCTCCCAGCCCCCGAACGTATTCCAGCTTAGGTCAGAAACCGTTACACCTCCGTATTAGTGGAGGATGTGCATTATACAAAACGTCTTCTACGAATACGGCTGCCTCGAGGGCATATGGTACATTACGTGCGACTAAGCGATGACCGGGCTCGGCCGCACCGCACAGATTGCACCACCTGTCGTCAAAATCCATACATGTGCTATATACTTCGCGGGAGGACTGGAGGAAAACCCGAGGAAGACAAGAGAAGAGAAGGATAGAAAACAGCAACGGCAGGACGGGTTCCAATATGTCGTTCCACAATAGGGTACCAGACGAAAACCATCAGCGAACTCCAACTTCAAATACGGGTCGATTGAGGCATCGTTGACATCGTTCGGGGCTTTGCTGTCTTTGGTACTTCAAACAGTTCTTGGGCAATGTATTGGAGACTCAGTTCTGCCAACAAGGAAAGTTGAGGCTCCTCAAAAATCAACGATAAAACACCGAAGGCGGAAGCAGAAGTGGAGTTGATCGTTCGGGAATTAGAATGTCTTGCCTTGGCTATTGGTCTTGCAGGCTCGTATGTGAGGCGACCCCAAGGCTGTTAAGGAAGATCACGAATTATCTGTCGGAGAACCGGTCCCGACGGGCAGAATTACTGCGTCAAAAGCCCAAACGGCTCGTTCATCACTATGGGGAAAGTGTACTGACGACGTCGGAAACATCGTTTAGCGCGATCACTCGACAGTGTCCCGAAACCATGAATCTGATGAGCTTGCTAGCCTTCCTCAATAATAATGATATCCTACTCACGTTCTTCGATTAGAGTCGACGGTCCTAGGAGAGCAGAGAAGATATAATAATATTAAGTATCTATACTATCGAAGAGGCTTTCCGTTGTCTCCAGGCATTCTCGCTTATCTAATATTAGGAGGATTAGGATAGCTACTCTATACACAAGTTAGTCCACGCGTGAAATTCGTGACCGGCTCTCTCCCGAGAAGTAACGTTCGTTCAACGATAACGCGCTCCGACTCTTACAGACAGCAGTATGGGGATGTGAGTCACACCCTACGCACCGCATACATCTTATGTCGTAGGGTCAGTAGGCCTACCGTAGTGTATGCCCAGCTTCAATGGCTGACAACAAGAATACTAGGCCCAACTCCTATAAGCCGGTAGAGGTCTTAGGAGAGTAGATGAAGAAATCAGCTGATCGCAAGCTTGAAATAGAGCTCCACGATAGGACGCAGGAAATGTCCAAATGCTACAATAATATTACCTAAGATTCTAGAAGAGAGTGTACTGGATTGTCTCTGTTCTGCATCTTACACTATATTTATTTAGTAATGGCTAGTTCCACGTAGTCATATAAGCTATCGCTCTTACAATAATAGACGTTTTGTCATCGCGAATAGATCTTCCAGAAATCAAAAGAAACGCGAACAAAAGAATTTGAGAAACAATCTTCGTACAGATGGCAGGTGGGGGGGGAGGCTGAGAATATCATTAAGAATTTCCAGCTACCTTCTCGAGTAGTGGTCGGATGGTGATCTTTAATCCACCTCCAATGCATTGCCATGTTCTCTACTTTAAGCGTTGGCCTTCTCCCCTTTGTCCAGCAACTACTGTATCAATTTCTCACAGCCTTCAGCTGATACCGCCTGCATTGCATTGCCAAAATATTCACCTTGAGCGTTGAGCGCTGATCTATTTTTCAGCAGCTGCTGTATCACTTTCTCATTACCTCTAACTGATGCCGCTTGTATATCACCTCAACCTTTCAAGAGCATGATTCGACGACACTATTATCGATTCAGTAACTTCGTCGTGATGATCTTCGAGCTTGAGACTGTGTGCAAGATTATTGATACTACTTTTAACACTCTGAAAGGTGATATATCAGATGACGTCAGCTTTGCACTGGTAATGTCAATGATATTCGAGACCCAATTAATCCGTGGATAGAATCGGAAATCAGAATCTGGCCTAGAGTATCGGACGCCTATGCTCTAGCATTCCATTTCATGAATCATTGACGCATAATACTGGTAGCACTCCCGTGTTGTCGGATGATCCGGGCCCAACGTCTTCGAAAACCCTTCTAAAGCTCTGAGATAGAGAACAGACGCGTCATTGTACCGTTCTTGAGTGTGAAATCGATAGGCAAGGCAATGAACGCTGACCAATGTGTCCGGATGCTCCACTCCCAGCACTTTCTCCTTTCCGTTCAGTGCTCGTCGATTCATCTCTTCGGCCGCCTCATACTTCCCTTAGTATTGAAGCACCGATGCCAGATTACTGACGCTGGTCAATGTCGAGGGATGCTCCACTCCCAGCACTTTCTCACTTCCGTTCAACGCTCGACGGTTCATTTCCTCGGCCGCCTCATACTTTCTTTGGTATCGAAACACCAATGCCAGATTACTGACGCTGGTCAATGTGTCCGGATGCTCCACTCCCAACACTTCCTCATTTCCGTTCAACGCTCGTCGGTTCGGAAGGCGCAAAAGTCTTGGCAAGGTAGTAGCATTATAAATATGGGAAACCATGGGTTAGCGGCCTATGAATTCCAAGATTCTTACCTCCACGAGGTGTTGCCTGGAGAGGAAAGTTGGCTATATAATTTGTGGAGACGATTCAAACATTTGAACGAGCGCTCGTAATACGTAGCCAGGCGTGTCTTAGTAATCAATGGTTTTGCGACGGATCGCTCCGTCACAACCACTCGGCAAACAAATTCCAAACACCGTTTCCCAAACCCAGCATTGATCGAAGTTCTACTTCAGTTTTGTAATTAATTATGCAGGAGATTCAAATTGTTGAAATGGTAGCTGACTCTACCGGAGGATTTAGTGCGCCTACTTACTCGAAGCCTAATCTTCAACGTAATTTCGTTTGGGTATTGTCCGGCCCTGTGCTTTTGCACAGCCCCCTTGCCAAGACAACTTACTTTGACAACTCTCTTCTTAATCACTGTTGCGCCGTTAACAGAAACTGTCTGAACATTTCCGTGGACAGCGTCGAAGTTACGGTGACGTCTGTTGAAGAAGGCAGACTCGGCGAATCCATTAAGACAACATGACCTTGCTCTCTTGTCCAGGACGAACGAGGTTATTATGCCTCATCACACTGTCGTTTACAGGACTTCCTCTTCTCGTACCGTTCCCTGAGCGCGAAAATCCACTCATCGACGATCATACCAACTAGTAACGATATCAGGCTCAGCGCAAGGAAGGCCATACACGCCAACATGACGACGACGAACCACCGACAGGCATGCCAGAAAGACTGCCATTGCATAGTGGTCAAAAGAGTCTCAACACCAAGTTCGACCTGCATAGCACTTAAAATAAGAGGCAGGATGCCAAAGACGAACAGCAAAGGACCTTAGAAGCGAGCGAAAAAGGCACCGTATTGGCTGTGGACCCGCTCGTACTGGAACTTCCCCAGTAAGATCTTAGCGTAAATATTGAGCCTTGTAAGCCTGAGCTCTCCGTAACGGTATCTTTCGGATACAGCGCAATCATTGATTTCCAAGAAACCTTTTAAAAAGGCGCAGAACTCGGGCCACGAGATGTCGGAGGGTAGCAGTCCAGTGTCCCTACAAGCGATTTGGAAGTCCGACTCGTGCTGGATGAGATGATAGTAGGTCCGTAAGAGGCCCAGCGCCGACATCTATATTCTCGCAAAGGTCTCCTGCTCTTCCTAAGCGCTCCCTCCCAGTAGCGATTTCTCATTCGACAAGAATTCGGACCAAAAGGAATGGGAAATGAGGTATCGCGGCAAGGGCTTGATAAAGATTCGATCGTATATCCATACGAGGTGTAGTCTTGGGTCTTCCGTCGCAATAACCTCTCGACCTTTGACCTTTTGGTGGTGTAGCGGACAGATGTTGGCACTCGACTGCGTCGACATCATCCACAAGTGCGGTGCCATACGCTCCAGATCGGCCGGCCACAATTCTCGATAGAGAAAGGCTCGAAGCTGTGCGGCATCTTGCAAAGACACTCGTAGATGTCCCGGAAGACTTGCGGGAAATGACTGTTGTGAAGTTGTAGGATCTCGATGAAGCTGGGACTCTGCAGTGAAAGGCACTGAAAGGCACTGAAAGGTTTGTCATCGGAGGAATTGCAGTTCGTCTGGAGTGTGACGTTGGACGACGAAGGAGCGAAGTGCTACAATTAGGCTCTCAAGGGAAATGTGTCAGCCTAGATTAGATAAGAGAATGCAATTAGACAGAAGTTACTCGAGCTGGAACGTGGTAGGGCTGCTTCCAGAGCCACTACTTGTGGGGCTGACAGTCAACCTTTGGCAACAATTCTATAACCACCAAAGTTGACCTATCCTCTGCCTATTATCATTCACACGCGCTTTGATTCTGCTCGGGCCCGCTTAACCTATATTCCTAGATGAAAAGCTGAGTGCATATCGCGAGGGACACGTGCAAGACCTCCCAGATTATCGTCATTCGCCATGGTACAGTACGCCATACGCGTCAGATGAACGGCAATTGATGCGACTCAGGTGCGGGTGGTGACAGACGAGGATATCGGGCTCCAGATCCTCTACGAAGCTCCGTCTGACGCCCAAGACGCCGATTCAGCATCCGCGGTGGAGTACGAGTCCATAACCCCTCCCTTAAGCTCTGCTCCGTCGCTGACAGCCTTGCCTTAGTATCGTGGCAGTCCACGGCATCGGCGCGCATCCTGATGACACGTGGTGCAAGAAGGTCGATGCCGGCCGCCCCGAGGAACGCTATGTCAACTGGCTGCGAGATGGGCACATGCTGCCCGCCGTGGTGCCAAATACCCGGATCATAAGATACGGGTACCAGTCGCAGTAGTACGGCGATGAGGCGATCAGCCAGAAGGCCTCGACGGTGGCTCAGCGTCTTCTGCTAAGCCTGAAGCGGGCCCGCAAGGTACGATCTTGCTCCACAGCGTTAAGTAGTGGCCACGTTCACAACCACATAGGCGTGTCCCCTCCGCCCTCTGATATTCATCGCGCACTGCTTTGGTGGTCTGGTGGTTCTCAGAGTAGGTTATTCGGCGGGAGGGAATGAAGCTATGTTGACAGGAGACAGGCTGTGGCGAAAGCCCAGCGGTCCGACACCAAGCGGCCGGGCATCTTCAGATCCACCACGGGCATGGTCTTCTTCGGGACGCCCTTTCGGGGTGCGGGCGGGCTGAGCCAAGGCGAGATGCTTCGGGCTGCCCAGAGCCAATACGAGGAGGATCGGATCCAGGGGGCAGTCCTGAACATCTTCGCCCCCGGCAACGAAAGCCTGATGGATTTGATGACTTTGTTCTTCGAGACGAGGCAGGAGAAGGGAAAGGCTCGGGTGGCCTGCTTCTTCGAGCAAAAATCGAGCAATGTCGGGGCCATCCTCGGTGGGAGCCGGATCCAGGTGTGTGGCGGAACGTCATATGGAATGCACAGCTGATCCGAGCGATAGAAGTTCGTGGTGGATGAAAGTTCGGGCTGCCTCGATCAGAGCGAGTCGACGGAGAAATACTCCCTGTCTCGGGATCATTTCAACATGAACAAGTTCGGAAGGGCCGAGGAAGAAGACTTCCAGACGGTGTGCGAGGTGATTGAGCAGATGGTGGAATAGTCGCCTGGGCTGGTGGTGACGCGTGATCATGGTAGGTAGTGTGGCAGGCAGGCAGACCACTTCTGTGATGGGCGGTGTTTGGTGATGACTCAGCTCTGATCGAACGGCATGCTATAGGAGAGGATGATTTCCGAGTGCAATTCCGTCTCACCGGTCTACCCGTTGCTGGCAACTTCGTCGATCGAGATGCAGAGATGGAGCAGACGGAACGTTCGCTGCTATCCTTAACCTCGCGGCATAGACGAAAGGTCCACGTCCTCCACGGTCTCGGTGGTATCGGCAAAACCCAGCTGGCCATCGCATATGCCCGGAAATACCAAGAGAGATATAGTGCAATGCTATGGCTTAATGGCAACAGCAAAGACACGCTCCTACAGAGCTTAGCGGGGTTTGCAACATATGCAGGTATCGACGAGATATCGAAGTCGACCGTCAAGATCACCGGACATGGCGAAGAAATAGCGGAGAGCGCGGACGCTATTCTTCAGTAGCTAAATTTCAAAGGAAACCGTTAATGGCTCATCATCTTCGACAACGTCGATCGAGACTACTATGCAGGGGTCGAAGACTCTCAGGCTTACGACATCGCGACCTTCTTTCCAGATGCCGACCACGGCTCTATCCTGATCACTACACGCCTTTCCCATCTTGGAGAATTCGGTGCAGCGACACAAGTCACGAGGGTCGACGGGGACCAAGCCCTTCAGATTCTCATAAATAGTTCACGTCTACCTCAGTCTAGTCCAGGTAATCCTATCCTTCGATAGTAGTCTTCTCAACGTTAAACTCTAACTAATCGATGACTAGACATGGACAGCCTCGTGACGAGGCTTAGAGGGCTTCCGTTAGCCATCGTTCAGGCCGGTCGATACATACGTGAGACGGGGACGAGTTGTCAGAAGTACCTACGGCTATACAACACATCGTGGTCAGAATTTCAGGCAGACGTACCTCGACTACGTGATTATCCGAATAGGAGCGTTTAGACGACTTAGAGCATCTCGTACGAACACGTTAAGTAGTCGGATCTAATAGCGGCGAAGCTACTTCAGCTCTGGGCGTACCTCGACCATCAAGATCTATGGTTTAGGCTGCTAAAACGTGGTAGCCGAGGCTCCAAGGACCCTGTTTGGTTCCAAGATATTATACGGAGTGAGATCGGTTTTAAGAGAGTCGTCAAGATGCTGCTGGCTTATTCTTTAGTCGAATCACATCGAGATACCGAGAGCTATTCGATTCATCCGGTGGTCCACGATTGGTGTGTGGAGTCCATTAGTAGAGGGAAGCATTATTTAATAATGCTGGCTCTTACCGTCGTTGGATTTGCTGTGGTGCCAGAATCATCAGAGCCGGAGTATTGGGTAATGCAGCAGCGCTTACTTCCGCACGCGAACCGTTGTGTACAGCAATTTTCTGAAGTCAACGGTTTTACCGATGTTGACGAGGACCAAGATTCTGATTATATTTTCCATAACTTAGGCCTTCTCTATGCTGGCCAGGGCAAGCTGGTAGAGGCGGAGAAGATGTACCAGCGAGCACTGGATGGAAAGGAGAAAGCATAGGGTCCCGAGCATACATCGACCCTCAGCACAGCCAACAACTTGGGTAATCTCTACAAAGATCAGGGCAAGCTGGCAGAGGCGGAGAAGATGTATCGGCGGGCACTGAATGGATACGAGAAAGCATGGAGCCCCGAGCATACATCGACACTCGACACCGTCAACAACTTGGGCCTTCTCTATATATATCAGGGCAAGCTGGTAGAGGCGGAGAGTATGTACCGGCGGGCACTAGATGGAAAGGAGAAAGCCCGGGGCCCCGAGCATACATCGACACTCGACACCGTCAACAACTTGGGCTGTCTCTACAATGATCAGGGCAAGCTGGTAGAGGCGGAGAGTATGTACCAGCGGGCACTGCAAGGATACGAGAGGCTTAGAGGCCCAACCCATCCATCAACGAAGGAAATTCGTCGCAACCTGAGCAATCTTGGCACGTGAGAAACGAAGCACCATAGGCCTCTCCGCACACTGTGTTCAACCGCCTAAGAAGAGTCATGATCAGCAGGGGGGCTGCCTCGGCACTGAGGTTGATGCATCCTCAGCCTATAATACTTCCGCCATCATCTATATTAGTTGTCTGCAGCAGCCCAAAGTGTCAAGCAGAAACAGTCATATCTCCAGGGCTTCGCAAACGCATATTCATGGAATGGGTAAGAATGTATACGAGACCAGAAATACATTGCCGTATTCTGACGTTTTCTTCTTCCTCCAGATTTGGAATGGTTTCAATGAGCTATGATTCTCTCCGTCTGTGTTTTTGTAGTTTTGTTCTGTCTCTTTACCTCTCTGATCTTCTTCGTCATCAAGTTAAGGACTAGACTTGATACATATGCAACCTCCGTCGTTGGCTCGGCACGTTATCTGCCGGGCGTTGACGAGAGGAAGCTATCGTAGAATGAAGGAACACATAAATGAAGCGTAACGTCTGGGCCATTACATCCTTCCCCATCCATCTCGGCATACTCTTGCGACACTGCTATAATTTGGACCATCAGGGGTGGCACTAGACGTATGCGGTGTTCGGCTCTGGCTCATATACTGATACTGCTGTTTGTAAGAGCCGGAGCGTGCCACCGCTGAACGACCGTTGCTTCTCGGGAGAGAGCCGGTCACGATTCCACGCGTGGACTAACTTGTGTATAGAGTAGCTGCCTAATCCTCCTTTTATTGGATAAGCGAGAATGCCTAGAGACAATAGAAAGCCTCTTCGATAGTATAGATACTCGATATTATTACATCTTCTTTGCTTTCCTATGACCGTTGACTCTGATAAAAGAACGTGAGTGTGATAATATTATTATTAAGGAAGGCCAGTAAGCCCATCAGATTCGTGACTTCGGGACATTATCGAGTGATCGCGCCAAACGATGTTTCCCACGTCGTTAGTACACTTTTCCCGGAATGATGAACGAGTCGTCTAGGCTTTTGACGCAGTAGTTCTGCCCGTCGGGACCGGTACTCCGGCAAATAATTCGTGATATTCCTTAACAGCCTCAGAGTCGTCGATGTGTACGAGTCTACAATGTCAAGGCAAGATCTCCTAATTCTCGAATGATCAATCCCACTTCTGCTGCCGCCTTCTGTGTTCATACCACCAATAATTGTCCGTGCACTGGTCATAGTCATCATAGCTATAACAGTCCAAATTCTTGAATTGGCCGCAATTATAACTCCACGCTGGGCACGTAGCATTCGGTTAAGACATGGCCAGAGGATTTATAGCTTGCGCTACGTCAACATGCCATCCATCGATGACCAAGGCTTCCGACACAAGAAACGTCGTGAAGCCAATAAGTAGCCCCGACGTGTCTTTCACAAGATCGGGCATTTCTGCGCGCGGTCCAGAAAAATCACCTCCACCCGCGAAAGCCTCCCTCGCACAGCAGCCAAAGCGTCACCAATCCTCGGACCTAGTGCCTCAATTACAGTATCGAGCTGTGAATAAAGAGTCGTAATCTCAATAGATTCCCTTTCGATCGATCCGATCGGCCAGATGATTTTCGCTACGCTCGGAGATTGCTGTATGGCTTTCAAGAAAAGCGGCGCTATGGCAGCCGCAGCGCCACCTACGGCGGCTGCTTCTGGAATAGCCAGAAAGGCGAGACCTGCGCTTAGGGCTCCGAGTAAGTCGTTGAGAAGGACGTTACTCTATTTGTGGAGGGGGTCGATTTGTTGGACGATGGCGTGGACTGTGTTTCCGGCTTGGGAAGCGGCGTTATACATCGCCTGATACCAGGTGCTGAAAAAGAAGTTGATACCTGATCGATATATTAGTAAGATCGAATTAGTTTCGAGTGGCTCGGTGGCGCGGTATAGGACTGACTGTAGATATTATAGGCCACGTATCGATACTTTGCTGCTTCGGTGGCGTTGAGCCCAATGATCTGGTTTGAACTGGGAGCATCGCCCAAGCAAGCTGTGAGGACTGTGCAGTCTGGACCTCCGGTTATATTCAGAGCGATACGTAGGAAGGTCGTGGTCCATGCTTCGTCGGGAGCTCGGCATTCCCTGGTGTCACCCGTAGTACAATTTGGAACCGTTTAATACCAATTTGTGAGCCAGCTAGTGAGGTTGAGAGTTTCCCAGCAGCTGGTGTTATAGAATCCATCAACGCAGTCTATCGTTGGATCATCTCTCGCCCTTGACTCATATTTCGATATGGCGAAGCAGTTACCAACGACTACCAGGAACAGGACGCAACCTATCACGTACCACGAGGTGGAAGAACGTAATTGCTGTGTCTTTGCTTTTGCTGCGTAAGGCATGTTATATCTTGTCAAGCAGTGCATGTGCAGTGGTAAATGATAGAAAGCATTGTAGGAGGAAGGGTCTATATATAAGGATATCGCTTGTCGCTTGTAGCATAGTAGTCATAAAACTCGTAACATATCTTTCCCAGATAACAAAAATGCAATGTTTACATTTTATCCAACGAAGCTATGCCTGTCCAGAACCGAGCGAGAGGCATCGTCTTTTTCTATATTGCTGATCCCCTTGGACTCCATTTCCGGTCATAATGACCGCAGACCTAAAAGCAACAAGTCAAAGATCATGCAGCGACTTGGCCCTTAGACTGACCCCAACCCTTGATACACTCCGTTGTAACCCTCCACAGGCTCACTCATTTGATGGAAGGCCATCTGCGCCAACCGAGCATTCCGAAACAAAAGCAAGCCATGGAGGTTCACCACCTGCAACATAGCACTCACCGCCCCTTTATACTCACTGTCCATCACCCCGACGCTCAGCAATGCTCCGGAACGAAACAACGAGCTACGCACAAAGATCTGGCCCATCAGGGACAAAGGTGTATTAACGGTCTCGTTAAACTCCACAAGATAGGCGCCTGGCTTGAGCATGACTGACTCTTGTCTTCCATGCATATACTTCTTACGCATCGTAGGGTCGTTGGAGAGAGTCAAGTGAAATTGCGCGGGGAGGTTCTGGAACTGCTAGTGAACGGAACCTCCACGGTCGACGCGTTCGCGCGCAGGCTATTGTCGAAGTCAACGCTGCCCGGAGAAGTCCATGTCTTGATGCGTTTGAGACACGCACGGTTCTGCTTGGATCTTGGCGGAACGAACATTGCCGAGGATTCTAGGGATAACAAAGCGGTCGGGTAGTATCATCTGATGAGCACACCGCCAAGGACACTATGAATATTCTTAAAAGATAGGTATATTGAAGGAATAAACTGTGCTATATTCCTTGTTTGAAGGGGCACAAACGATACTTGCTCGAGTCCGAGGGACTACTTCACAGTGGGAAGAAGGCTGAGGTACGGAGGTATGGACCGCTCCCCTCGCGAGTCGCTGGCTCCTGGATACTTTCCTAGCTTGTGGCGCACCTAGCAGATATAAAGCCACCATAGCAGATATTCCTGCTCCAAGGGCATCTACTGAGCCTCGCCCACCTGCGAGCACAACAAAGGAAGTTCCGCCCCCTTCAGACACCTCGACGGCAGTTCCTACTGCGCCTGCTCCGTCAGCACCTCCCACGAAAACGCACCAGAATGAAGCCGTCACATGTATTGATGCGGCACCATCGCCCGACACGGCCCTAGCTTCGCGAACCTACGCGCTCAATCTCTCCACCAGCACGATCGACGAAGAAATGGAAAAGCGTAAAAAGCGCGCCGAACGTTTCGGCACTGCGCCTTCTGCTTCAGAAACCGGTGCAGTTGGCACGGAGCAGGAGGATGACGAGGCGATGAAGGCTCTGGAGCGGGCGAAACGCTTCGGCACTGGGCAAACAGCGATGGGGAAGCTGGACGAAGCGTTACCGCTCGAACGGGAGAACAAACGGCGGGCAGAGGCAAGCATTATGGGCGATCCGGGATAGAGCAACAAAAGGAGAGGAGGCCCTGGCGGCCGTTGGGGCGGGAGGGACAAAAATCGAGGGGACAGGCCAACGGGAGCAACGAAGCTGCCTCCTGCATACGTGAGCAAGGAGGACAGACTAGCAGCTGAGGCACGGAAGAAGAAGTTCGCCACCGCGGAAAAGTTTGGGCTGGCCACTTCCGAAAGTCGATTGAGGAATCCGAAAGAAGCGCTCCAGTTTAATAGATGTATGGTGAAGTCAGTAGAAAGCACCGATACATGCTCCAGGATGTTAGCTTTCCAGCCTCCAACGAGATGAGAACGGGATGGCCATCGACTTGCTGGCGATCAACTGAACGAGGCAAGCCATGGACTTTGAAGTCCGGAGAGGAGCGATCGCACTCTAGATACGCCCGTGCATCAAACGAATTCACACCGTAGCCAGTCGGGCCCATTTTGGACGGAGAATTGCTGATGGAGCCAGCACGGGTCGTCTGTCATGTCGAGGACACCTGTGCTTTCAAACCTGCAGGAACAGCTCGAGACGTACAGTATGGGCGTCTTGTCGATCACAGCGGTAGAGACTGGATGAAAGAATTCCCAGCTTTTGATTCACTCCCTCGTCGTTCTCTATTTTTCGCGATTTAGCTGATCCTTTCCAGTCCTGTTGGTTGAAATGGACCTGAATCTAGGTATGCATCGAAAGACAGATATCTCGGCGGGTGGAAGGCTATAAACAGAAAGAGCGCTTAGCCTGAACACCTCACAGCCTGTTCTATGTAAGATAGCGAGAGCGGATGAAACGTCCTTAAGCTTTGCTGGTGGCCAGTAGACGACTAATGTTTCGGTAGCCGTCGAGGTCTTTCTTATGTATAGAAGTCCCTAATGATGTATGTATCATGCGTTACTGCCCGTTCTCTCCCTCAACCATCATTTTGTTATCTGCAATATGGCCGAAGCAATCGGAATTGCCTCTGGGCTTGTCGCACTGACGATGTTCGCTTTTCAATCAAGCGTCTCGCTCTACGAAGCCGTTGCAAGCTTTCAAGGGTATACCAAAGCCGTTCGCGAGCTGCAAGAAGGGCTCAAAGCATTCGATGAAATATTGCAATCCCTTCAGAATGCAGTCATCGATGATACACCAAGTCTTATATGCCTGAAGCTTCCTCTCCTACGCTATGGGAAGGTATCCAAAGATTTCGAGGCATTGATCCTCAGCTGCACAACGCATTCTAGTAGACCGAGAACCAGCCTGCGGGATTGGGCAAAGCTGAAGTATATGGGCAGCGATATTTCCGGGTTCGCAGGGGACGAAGTTGTCATTTGATAATGCAGCAGAGCAAGAGCCAATTAAAGAAGAAAAGAAGAGCACAAGACAATGCATCGCCATCTGCGCCCAATTTTCCGAGCATATCGACTCCGCTGTGTCATGAGTACCACCCTGCTGAAGTACTCCCCCCACTTCTCAAATTTGGATGATTTGGCCAGTGACATGCTACATATTTTGAGTCCCCTGGCGAGTGCTCCCCTGGCGAGTGCTCCCCTTGCGAGTACTCCCCCCTCGAACCCTCTGTCCCCTTCTACCTCAACCCGACTCACACCACCGGCCGACCAACGCCAGGATTAGATAAATCACGATTCGCTACGTGAATTCCAACGAACTGAGCGGACTCCACAGGCGCAGACCTTGCAGGAGGATAAGAAGATGAAGGAAAGGGAGCGCTTACCGGGTAACAAACGGGGGTATACCAGTCAGCCGGGAATGAATTATACGCAGCCTCACTAAAATGTGTAGAGATGCTTTTGCCTAGAATGTCAGTGGCGGTGATAGTAGACTTATGGAATGCGCGCTGCTTGGGTGATCCCGTACTTTTTAAAACATTAGCTTTATTAGTCTTCTGTTATCTGTACTTTTCGCCAAGTCACGTTGTTTGAGCGATGTGAGATCAGGAGTCATGCAACGACCTTTTCGGGAGTGTTCTGGGATATACGCGGAGCGGGATGGCTTCGACACCCTGTCTTTCTAACATTGTATAGGGTGTCCTTGTGCCCTCTTATATAGGTGAGGGTTTGGCACATGAGCAGGGGGATTTGGGTGTGAATGTGCCCGTGACCGGGTGCTAGCGCCAGTGCACCTACCCTTTTCGGTGCACAGGCGCACGCACCTCCATTTGATTGGAGGATTTGACCTTTGGTGGCAAATAGTACGCCTCGGCGTACTCTTTTCATTATCTATGATACATGGTTGGCTAAGCATTCGCTACACATTCAGTTTGACGTGGTTTGACGTGAGTCATGTCTTTTGGAGAAGGGAAGTTGAAGTAAACAGTGAAGAGAAAGCAGGATTTTCACACAAACTTCGGCTTACTCATTCTTTGCAATCAAATGAAGTTGTGTAATGGTATTGGCAGTCAATGTGGCTACATTCGGTGTCCTCGCAGCGATCAGGTGAGCCGGCGTAGTTGCAGTTTGATGGGACGGTGTATGCCGTGGCGATGTAGAAGAGCTTTCGCATCGTGGCGGAGTCGGAGACTTTGCATAGGCCGCCCACAATCTCCATGATCCGTGTTGGCACGCGGTGCGGTAGAGGCTCAAGGGGTTTCCCCATGAACATGGCGTCTCGGTGCCTTGCGGAGGCAATGGCCTTTTCAAGTGTGGTGATCGTGGACGAGTAGATTCCACATTGCAGCTGCATCGTGTCATCTTTGAGTTCGTTGGGGACATCGAGGAGCCGAAGGCGATAGTGGAGCGACTTGTCTTCTAACCAGCCGATGTAACCTGTGTCGATTGAGGCGTGGATTAGTAGGATCAGTGTGGTTCGTAACGTAGTCTCAAGGCCGGCAAGGACCTTGTAGCTCATGGTGCTCTCGAGAGAGTCATCGCACGGTTGGACGATTTCCTTCGGTGAGGGGACATGTCCGCCGATGCGTTTCTCTAATGAGTCGAGCCGTCGAGAGATAGACGCTCGTATTCCTTGTGAGTCTTCGCGAGGCAGGAGGGTAGACCATGTAAGGCATGTGGATGATATTGGTGGTCCGTCCCATGCGTAACCCGTTGACAACATGCCTCGACAACAGGAATCTCCCTGTTAAATGGCGTTAACAATCAACTTCTATTACTTTAGAGAACCCCCCCGGGGGGGAGGGGGGGCAGGGGGGGAAGACTAAAAACGCGTTATGTGACGTTGTCCGTCACTACACACGCTCTCCACAGTACATATCCGTGGACATGGAATGTTTGGATGTATTCTTTTTAAGATGAAGAGAGTAGTAGAGAGCAACGAACCTTTATGGTGAGTGAAGAGGGAGCACAAGGGGTGTAGGAGCAAGGCTTCGCGAGTTGGGCACGGAGTGACGGTGGAGCGTTTTTGCGGAGCAGTATGAGATGTTCACGGAGTGGGATGGCTGCGACACCCTATCTTTCTAACATTGTATAGGGCGTCCATGTGCCCACCTTTATAGGTGAGGGTTTGGCACATTGCAAGGGAGTTTTGGTGAGCGATGTGCCTGCACCCAGGTATTAGCGCCGATGTGCCCGGGATATATGCACTCTCGGGTGTCCAGTGGACTTTCATTGGTGGGAAAGTGATTGAGGGTGCATTAGTGATCTAGCTGAGCGTCGATTTGTCATGATCTGGCATTTGATTGGGTCTCCCCTCTTAGACCTCGAGGCAGGAGACCACGCCCAATGCTAGGGAAGTGGGGCGTGCAGCCTGCGCATCAGCAACTAGAGCAATAGGAGTGGACTGAAGTGAAAAGTAATTGGCCATGATGGTGGAAGCGATAAGACTAATTGGCTGACCGAGTGGGACTGCTGGCAGGATACTACTCGAGAAGACTAACTAGATAATAAATCGCCTTTATTGCATAATTCATGAGTTAATCTTTAAACCACGCCATGGTGCTTTAATGAGCAAATGTAGCGCCATAGAACGTTTGAACATTAATGCAAAGATACTGGATCGGCAAAGCTCGATCGTTAAGGACAGAGTGCTGAAGCATTTATGAAAATCTCTAGAGGACTTAGAAACAGCCGATCTGTCTGCGAAAGCGAGGGAGGGTCACGTGGGGGTCTTATGCACCACTTCTGCATGGTTCTGTAGATGCATTTTGCCGTTTAAGGTAACGTCGCACCGGGGATGGGGACATACGATCGGCTGACAGTCCGGATGGTGGCGGAGATGCTTACGATGAAAGTGCTTTTTGAGGTCGCCGCGACTGGCGAAAGCCCTCAGGCGTTTAGCTGCCGGTAGGCCTTCCTCGCCGAGGTAGAAGATATATTAGGTGGCTTTGCATTCGACTAGGAGAGTTTTCGAAAGATTCGGCGGTGGAGAGACGGACGGTGGAGTCTGCTCCTCTTTAACCTTAATATCCGTTTTGCGGCGACGGAAGCCTTGGCTTTCCTGCTTCTTATAGAGGGCGATCAACGCATTGATGGCTACTACCCGCCGTTGGCACTCCTCTTCGGTAGATGATGTGGTAAAGGTGAAGAGCGCGTCGATGGCCTAGACCCTTTCCGCGAAAACGTATTCTACTGCCTAAAGATTCTCCTATTCTGCGACCGGTAATCCATTCAGTTGGCGTTAGATGTCGATCACCGGCTGTTCCTTCTTATACCTCTCCTTAACCTCGATAAGCAGAGCCTTCTTAAGCCGCCGTCGTAAATTGCGATGAGCTTGGTAGGCTTGTCGATACTGATCGTATAAGGGGGTCCCTTTCGCGCTGGCGATCGAACGCTTCTAGTCTTAGAAGGCTTATAGCAGAAATTTCAGCCTCCGACGCAGAAGCCTCACCTCTGGGTGGCGGTTAACCTCCGCTTATTGCGTAAGATTAAGCTTTCTTAGCCGTCGAAGATCGATCGTGCGACTCATCCTACTAGCTACTCGCATCAGGGCGGTCTATAGTTTTAAGCCGCGGTAGGCGGCCTATGTGTCGGGCATATATCTCGAGGCGTAGCTCTTCTAGGAAACGGAGGAGTTATAATATTATAGGACGATGTTCCGCTACGCGTCTGTGATCTTACCTGTACACCGATGAGTAAGAAATTCAACCGAAAGTTAACGTCTTCTTACTGCTGTTGTCGAGAGCTTGCCCATTTCCACGGCGGAAGGTATATGGACCCGTGGGAAGCTCCATGCCGGTTATACTCCCGAGGTTAATTATTTGCGAGCGGAGGGTGTTATCGTCAGTCAGCGCTTCGTCCTCGGAAATTTATACGCAATTTACGGTGCTCTTGCACCGCCGGAATAGAGGTATTTCCGCCAGTTCCTCCTTAAGAGGCACTGGCAACTGTTTCTACCCTGGAGCAATCCGAAGACGAAATAAGTGCTCCGGTGAAGTTAGAGAGGAGGCAGCAAAAGCTTGGTCCGCGAAGAGTAAAGTAAGTATAGTGATATAAGGACAGAGCAGTAGGCAAGGCTTATTAGGGACGTCGGGAATCCCGAACTTATTTCTGCTACGCTTATTAGCGACTGTGATATGTCTAGAAGCTACGGCGAGTATAGTATTAATAGGAACACCTACGCATCCTTCTCTCCGAGGTAGCCTTTCGTATTGGGAAAGATAATCTCGATCAGCACCCGGGGCTGCTCTCCACCGTTAGGGTCCGGCAGCAAAGTCACCTTAATGTGTCGGTAACGGACCGCCAACAGCGCACTAGGCCGGTTGCCCGTTATTCCCGTAAGTTGCATTATTCCGCCTAATTGCACGCGGTATCGTTCGTGCGAAAAAGTCGCTTCGGTGGAGGTATACAGCGTCTTCAGGAGCTCGAACTTATCTTCGGCATGTAATACGGCTTTTTTCTTCTTATCCTTCCGTAGGCTATGGGCGATCGCAAGCCGTTGTCTCACCTAATGACTGCCAGCGGAGGCTTGCTCTGAGAAGCGACTGGTATACCCTATACATCTGGCTCTTAATAAGCGGATCGATCTGGTAACAGCCAGTCTCTTTTTTTCGCATAAGGCATAAGACGTTCCAGTATATTTACAGAGTGCTGGCCGCACCGATGCTGTCCTTGCGCTCGGTCAGGAGCTAGTCGAAGAAGGCGTATAGAACGTTGATCGTGATCGCTTCGAAGGTGACCAACGGGTTTTTCTTGGTGAATTGGCAGTATCTGGCGGTGTCGATTAGATTCTGATCGGTCTATGGGGTGAACATAGAAAGGGTCCTTACTCGTACTAAAAGTCTTTAACCGTGCTTAATAAGTCTTCGCTCTTATCCTTATAGACTCGCTGGGTGAGTTCCAGAACGTTCAAGTTAGCTTCTAGTTGCTGGTAGTATTCTGGGAAATGTCCCATGGTATGTGCCATAGCTTGGCCATGCTTTCGAGGAGCTATAGAGCCGATGCGTTAGGGTGGATGATTATTGAGGTCAAGGTGTAGGAGTAACGACAGAGGTAGAACGTAAGGGGGTAGGAAAGCAAGAGGCAAGAGGCAAGAGCCAGTGGGATATGAAGGACAGGACAATGAGGGTGGCTGAGCCCAGCAGCCAGTCCTGGAGTCGTCGCAGAGGGATCGATCGTGCATCCATTGTTTGAAGAGGGGAAAGAGGCCTTATGACATGATCTCGCAACAGAAGCGCCGAGCTGAGCGACACGCAGTTCGATGGTTTCTCGTCCATGTCAGAACTGAAACAAATCAGCTTCGGCGATGCACCCAACAGGATTGATATTCACCTGCTTCGCACATCCTCTGACGCTGCTGAAGTGCTCGAAGGAGGTGACAGAGGCTTCGCGATTCCCACGAACTTATCAAGCCTTGATATGTACGTCTCACCATAGAATTGTTTCTCATGCTTCACAAGATCACATGGTCTGCCACACGTCCTGGAACAAAGCACACAATGGGTTTCATTGATGATGTCGGCAAGTGGCTCATGCGTAGGGTCTTTTTTCTGGTCGCGAATGTGCCTATACATATGCTCCAATTTACCGAAATTTTTCTTGCAAGACACAGCTCGGCACGCATATTGTGTCGAAATCGGCGGAGCACGAGCATCCAGTAGCCGTTGCAAGATTGCCACTTGGTGTTTGAGGTCCTCTATTGTCGCTGACATTGAAGAGACAAGATCGCTCTCGTCGCTCTCGTCTCTTGTCCA
>JAABUP010004285.1_pt1 | contig 23556 bp, 32 predicted proteins | sample 5559201 | NCBI WGS metagenome assembly JAABUP01 (sample SAMN10711887, study PRJNA513373) | rock metagenome | isolation source: Antarctica rocks | place: Antarctica
GCACAGCAGCTTGATGTTATATAGGACAATGCAGCCTGAGTACAAATCTGCAGAGTATCTGTCTGTTGTCAAGTGTGCGTCAAATAGACGGCTAATTAGTAGGTTTAGGACTGGATGCCATGGTCTGCGGGTAGACACAGGCCGCTGGGCAGACGGTGTTCACCTACAGTAGGGCCCATAAGTCCTGATCAGGACATTTGCATTGCTAGAGATGGCACGGTGCATTGCCATTCAAGACCATGACAACCCAGTGACTCAGCATGGTCTTGCATCTTACGTGACCAACTTTGAAAGCCAAAGCTTTAGACTTCGTTCAAAATTTGGGGTAGCCTTTGCTCAGCAAGAAATCTGCTGGCGCAGTCAGCAGTCCGCGTCTGCGTCTGTGTCGAAGTCAAAGTCAAGGGGCAAGGGGAGGGCCAAACTCTGGCAATTTTTTGGAGCTGGTAAGTAAACTGCTGTGTTGTGCATATGCAAGTTACTTCACAGACAACAAAGGCTTGCTGACTGAACAGGCTCTCCTTGTGTCAAAGGAAAGCTTGTCCAGGCAGCAAGCTTTTGGACCTTCTTGTGCAAACGCTCTTGTTCTATGCCTGTTGCTTCACTGATAAAACTGGATACTACAAGTCAAAGCTGACTAGTTTTACCGAAGACCCAGGGTGTCACAGGCTATCGTTGTGTATGTCTTTCGCGTGCCGCACAGCTGCCAAGTTGGGGCCTTGTGTTTCACTGCCACAGACCTGTTGCTTTTACCGGCGCCACACAAGCGCTACAAGCGCTTTCTGCGCCAGTGAAGCCGTACACAGAAAGGTGTGCTGGTTGACTTGCTGTGTTCGGAAGGACCGCCGCTTGAACGCAGACTTGCGCTTCGCATTAGTGTCGGAGCTCGCACATGTTCCTGGTCCGACCGATACTTATGGGCCCTACTGTAGCAGACCGCCCTTCCAAATTAGGACAGTAGGGCGATTAGGTCAGTCCACTAAGAGCTCTGCAATGCAAAGCCTGTTTTGCCTGTGATCGTCAGCGACCGCTGCAAGGCTGTCACGGGGAGACCAGCTAAAAGGCTGGACTTGTTTGTCTGCGACAGCGCCACCCTGCTGTTGCGAGATTTTGTGCTCCCGAAGAGGTTCTTTGATGCTCTTCAGTCGCTTGTGTTGACCAGAAGCCAGCAGTACATTTTATTGTGCAAGCACTTGTGAAAGCGACCCTCCCGGAGCCCAGGGCAAACCTGCAGGTGAAAAGTGTTGCGGAGGTATGTCTTGGCGTCCATCTGTCCCGGCCGTGCATGGCTTGAAGAGCTATCTCAGGCAACCTGTGCTTGGATTTAGCCGTGGCATACCTTTATGTGCCTCTTTCACAGACATGATGATGCCAATTTCCAGCTTTGTTGCGGTGATCTTCCGTCGCAACAACTCGTCAGAACAACACAGCATAACCTGCTGTTGCTACATGTGCAGGCACAACATCTCACCATGCCTGCTGCAACCCATGGAATGGTAGATCCTGATGGCCCTTGGCGTCCCAGCACATCCCAGCGCAAAGCCAACTTGTCTTCACAGTATTACCCTAGCCATCCCGGCACAGAAAGGGTGAGGTCTGAGCAACACCTAACCAGCATCACTCACCTTGCTTCGTGGTTGTTGACCTCTGACTCCTGGTTATTGGTTCCAAGTGAGACTGTAGCAGCCATCTCTGATGTCTTGCGTGGTATTAAGATATGACACTGCTTACTCTACTCTGTTATGTAAAAGCACAATCTGTTCTTTGAACGTGCACTTTTCTCCCGGCAATGTACGTGCAAACAACGCCAGCCTGTTGCTCCACATCAATCAATACAACTGCACAGGCAGCGTGATGGGCTCACGATGCTGTGCGCCTATCTTTCGCTGAAGGCTTCTTTGCAGCAGCTTTTTTTCTTTTGAAGAGTCCCTGCAGCCATGACTGGTCAATCAGTGTTGCAGTCACATGAATGGTGACTGCCCCACGGCTTGCGCATGCATATCATTCACGCCAGCATGCGTGGTCCCCTTCCAGCCCCAAGCCTCATCATCAGACTATCCATGTCTACACTCACCACATTTCTCAATCCTTCATTTTGTGGGTGACTATGCATATGCCTATGACTGTGACAGTGATTATGACTGTGACTGTGGAGCTTGTTGCTGCAGCCGCATACAGCCAGCATATTGCAGAGGCCTTTGTATGCGCCGTCAAGGCACAATCAGGAGTCTCTGGACAGGCAGGCAGCCGCTGATCAGGCAGCCTATGAGAGGAAGGGCAACATGTACTGGCCCCATGCAAGCCACCATCAGCACCATCCTGCTGTAAGTATGACCTTCTCTTCAAGGCACTCAATGTTCATCAACCTTCCTCTTTGTGGCCCAGCTCATTGGAGGCTGTATGCTACAGAAGCGTAATGTTGCTCTCAGTCATTTGCAAGGGTCATATTGTACACTGCAAGAGGGGTCAAAGTTGTTGATTGTTGAATAAGTGCACCATAGCTAGCCAATCCAAATCTGCTGCTGTCCTTGCCTTGCAACAGCAACCGGTCCTTGACACAGCGACAGTCAGTGTAGTGCAGTGCTTGTAGACAAGAACAGCCTTCCAGTGTGCTTGTGACCTCAAATCAAGCCAACATAGCTGCTAGCAGGTTGGCACGGGGGCATCTGTGGAGCAGGAGGGCTACCTCAATGGTCCTAATCAGCCTTGGGGCAGGGCGCAAGGGCACTACCAGGGTCACATGGGCTCCTTCAACCCCATCACTGGCCAGTGGGCTCAGGAGCCGGCCCAGCCCGACCGCGCCAGGTATGCACCAACTCCTGTTTGTACCCAAGCTGTCTTCATGCAGTCACACAGCCTTTACAAGAGGGCTTATCTGTAGACATTCATTGCTTGTAACTTGTCTGGCTTTTCTGAGTCATACTTATCAGACTTTTCATGCATGTCTGCCTGTCTCAATGCTGTTTGATGCGTGCTCATGGCCCTTGGCAGAGAGCTTATTTGTAGACAGGACACTGATTGCTCTGGCTCTTCCTGGCGTCTGTGAGTTGTACATCCAGATTTGTCAGATTCCCCTTTCATGCAGACCAGCCTTCATGCAAGCCAGCCACAAAATGCTTCGTTTGTTCATGTTTCCTTCTTAGCATGCTGCAAAGCGCTTGTGTGGACTGTTGTTTGCAACACTGACACTATGGTCTGCGCTTGAGCATTGCGTCGTAACCCAGCACTGCAATCAAGTTCAGCATTGCAAATTAGTGCTTACAGATTGTGGAACAACCCTTGTTACAATGTAGCAGATCTCATCCCGTCAAGGACAGCGTTTATGCCTATGCACGAATTCAGTACATCAAACATATAGCGTTACATGTGTGCTGGTTTGTATCATTGTAATGTTCGTCACAAGTCCCTACTGTGCCCAGAACAAGCCAGCCTGGTGAGACAAGACTCGTGCCACATGCACCTAGCATTTTCTGGAACAATCAATATTAATAACAAGTATCATCATTATTGTTAGTTGTAGGGTTTAGAATTGTTGTAATTGTCATCATCATCATCATCATCGTCATTAGTATTTGTGTATGTATATGATGCAGAGAAAGCTTTCTGCCAGGTTCCAAGGCTCGGCAGCACAACTGCCAGCAGGAGGCAGCCTATGGTCCAGACAGCGTGGGCAAGTATGACCCCATTCTGCACAAGTGGATTCTGGAGCCTGACCAGGAGAAGTGCGCTGCCAGGGAGAGGGCACATGCTAATCAGGTATTGCTCGCAACAAGCAATAATGCAACTCACTTGAAGGCACTAGTGTAATGATTCCTCAAATTTGATTTAGTCATGATTGGCCTATTGTACATGGCATACAACGATGATTGCTGGCATAACTTTACATTCCTGCCGAGGCTAAGGCCCTACCCCATGAGGGGGCATTGGCTATTGTGAATGATTCCTCAAATGCACTAGCGAAACGAAAAGAAATCCAACTCCTTTCGGCATGATACCGGTCGTTACCCGGCAGATACCAGGACAGCTGTCTTTAGTACCTCCACACGGTTTGATGTTTCTTCCGAGATGAAGTAGTACCTGTACTTTTTGAAACAAGGCTGGATAGGTCAACTGGGGTATGTTTGGTGATCATGGGAGCATCCCCGGGTTTGTCATGAGCACCGCACCTTTCTTGACACTGGGGGAGTTTCTGATGTTACAGAGATTACTTGACTTCTCCATTAAAAGACTATCTGACTGAGAAATATGAACCAAGGTGTGCACCTGAGGCAGCCTGGCTGTTGTCAGGACAAGTGCAATGTTCAATTTTAGTAAGTGATTTAGAGTCTAAGGTGTAAGGCCAGCTGTGACTTAGCAGCCCTAGCTTGAAAGCACAGTGGATGTAGTGTGTCGAGGACATGCCTTGCATGAGCCCTTCTAAGCAGATGAGCGGCAGGCCACCACCTGTGCCTCGCCATAAGCTGCAAATGCGCAGCAAACCTGGGTTTTTATGTCCCAAACAAAGGCATCCTGCTGATTTATGATCATGTGATTATGTTCAGGCGAAACAAAGCCTGATGCAATCTTGACAGCACAGACGGATTCCGCACAATTTTGCTGTCTTGAGTAGACTGGCATCAGGATTGAGGGCAGGCCAGGGCATATGCATTAGGTTCAGGGGCGTTTCCATCCCAGCGTTGACTGGTGGCTGCATGCCTTTGCTCCATGTTCAGATTATCTTGCTCGGCCCAAGTCTATCTTCATGTTGTGCAGGTTGGAGTTAAGATGGAGGGCAGGCCAGGGCACGTGCACCAGGCTCAGGGCACTTACGACCCCATCACCAACCAATGGCTTCATGCCCCTGCCGGCACAGTTGCACAGACTGCTGGGGACAGATCACGTCAGGATGAGCATGACTGGGCAATCAACAAGACAGGTATCATGATCATGTGGATATGTATGTTTTAGTACTAATATTTTGATATCTACTTTTGGGTATTGATGCTTGGTTATCATTGTTGGGACAAGCAGTCTAATGTGCTCATGTGCATCATGGCCAAACATTTAGCGTGTGCTGATCATGTTATTGGTTCAGCAAGTTGCAAGCTTCAAGCATCAGTTTGACCTCTTCACGTGAACTTTCACCATCTGGCAGACTCTGTCCCTTCAACTTTTCTCCTGCACAACACTTTGTCAAGTGATGTGTTGCTTGTTATTGCACGTGAGCCACCTGCAATAGCAAACAACACAGCACTTGACACACTGATGCCCTGCAAGCACACATCAGACAGAACAGCAGTTGTACTTGTCAGCAGCACTGATCATGTGGTGTTGGCACTTGCAGGCAGGCTGTGTGTGAGCCACAATACAAGGCTGGGGGTGTATGACCCCATCAGGAACGTGTGGCAGGTTCCTCCCTCCAATGTGGAGGAGCATGATGAGCAGATGAGGCTGAAGGCTCACGGCCATATCCCCATCAAGCAAAAGGTCCCCACCTCTCCCAATGTTGGAGTCTATGACCCTGTCAGGTAAGACCCTGTAGTATCTGTATGCAGTCTGTGTGAGTTTGCCCTCTGCTGATCAGTGCCTGCTTTTCTTTACATGTTTATTGTGTTGAAGTGTGAACGCAGCAGTATTGGTAGAGCCCAACAGCACAAAGCCTTTACTGTGCATGCCAAGTACGAAGAGAGCGCAAGTGCAGACGATGATACAAACCAGTTGATGGAAGACATGCTCCAGTTTAACATGTATGCTCTACTTTGGGCAAATGGCAGCAAGATCAACCCATTGCTGTTGGTGTCTTCTGTCATTTCTGGTACTCTTGTCACTGATGTGCACAGCTGTGGTTGACGTTTGCTGCAGGAATGACTGGTTGGTGTTGCCTCAGAATCAGCGTATCATTGGCGGCCTGACCTTTCAGCCCCGTACACTGTTTTGAGTCCAGCTGGAGTCAGAAACTGCAGTCAGCTTGCTTGCTGGGTTCTTAGTCGTTACAGAAGTATCCAGTGTAATCAAATTCCTGTATGCCCATATGCATGTGGATCCAGTTGCTTTCGAAGAAAAGGCTAGTACGCACTTAGGCAACCCTGAGGCAACCAGGCTGGTGTCTCAAAGGAGTTGACCTATGCCCCATGCATGCATCGCTTTATTGCAGTCAGCGCAGTCATGAAATGGTTGCTCTGTATACGTGAGCATCAAGACAAAAGCACAGAGACCATTGCCAAGCTGATGCATGGTTCAGAGTGGCGCAGCGGCAGCAAGGAGGGCCCGTAATCCTCTGAAGATGCTAAATTTGAGTTGGTGAAAACTTTCCACCACCAATTTACACTTTGCAAAACGTACTCTGCAATCATTGAGCGACAGCGATTTGGTCATACTCTGGCAAGTTGGCTTCTGATTCTCAAGTGGGTTCAGGCCACTCAGATCACCGACCTTGCAGGGGATCACAACATTAGATATAACAAAAAGTGAACGGTTGACACATTACAAATTGGTTTCGGAGTGGCGCAGCGGAAGCGTGGAGGGCCCATATCGCATTGGTGGGACACCCTCAGGTCCCAGGATCGAAACCTGACTCCGAAATTTTGTTGACATGTCATGGCATGAGCGTTTTGGGGGAGGCTACTGTTCAAATTTAGATGTGCAAGTCAACATGGCAGAGTCCAACTGGTCGGCAGGTATGTAAGCCATAACATGACCAGCATTAGCTGGACTACTAGGATTGGTACAAGCCGCAGGAGCTTCACATATATGGTACAATTGTGAGCTGCAGGAGCTTCATGTGTAGAATTCACATGCGTGGTGTAACACAACTTTTGCTGGCATTACTAAGTAATTGGTTCTGCCCTAAGGGTCATGCAACTAGAGTGCGCCTTGCAGGCACAGACAAACAAACAGCGCAACAGCCGTTCCGGGTGCTGCCATTGGATCACTTCCCCAATCACTCACTGCCCATGCATGCACTGAGCATGCCTGTTCCTATTTTGTGAGTAGCGTGCTCCCGGTGATCTAGTTCATGGCTATTTCAGTTGTAAAGCGCGCCAGCGACAGCTGTGTCCGCCTTTCAGACACATCGCCGTCCGTGGTCGAGAACTGAAAGATTCTTCCAAGACTAGCAGACATCGCGCGGCCATTCGTCAGCTTTGCTGCGCATGCTTGGCAGCTCGCTCAATCCTGGTCTTGACCTAGACAAGCGGCACGGTTCCGCAGTTTGTGCAATCTCGCATGGAGGACGCGTTTGCCAGAGACGCTTCCGAGGTCAGTACGGCTGCTGTACCTGCTGGCTTGTTTTTCTTGGCCTGGGAACCCGTAGTTGGCTTCACTTGTTGTTTGTTGATCTACTACTTGTACCTTCTTCAGGTCTTGCGGCTGTTGAATGTCGATCCAGGAGCCGGATTATCTGATGCAGAAGTCTTGGAGGTATGCAGCCCTGTTTTTATCTATGACTGCACCCTCTGTCAAGGCCTAAGTTTGACAAGTCCTGCAGGCCAGAGCCAAGTATGGCAGCAACGAGCAGCCAGCAGAGCAAGGTTCGAATGCAAACTGTTCTCTATAGTTCTTGCGCATTTCAAGATGTGGTTTCAGCAAGGAACACAAGCTTCTTTGTCTCGACATCATCATGTCCTGTGCAGGAACTCCATTCTGGAAATTGGTACTCAAGCAATTCGATGATCTGCTTGTCAAGGTATTTTGACTTTGGTGATGTCAGTCAGTCTGGACACATCCACTTTATCAATGTACAAGTTGGTGTTAGCAGACATTATCTATGTCGTTGCCCGCAGATATTGATTGTAGCAGCTGTGGTTGACTTTGGGATTGCGCTGGTGAACGGAGAGTCTGGCGCTAAGTAAGGCTGATCAGCTGGTGTGATGTAATTTGAATGCAGATTTGAATGCAGATTATTTGTTGAATGAATCAGTGCATGCACTAGCATAAGGACCAGAGTAGTATCTTGCCTGCCCGCGTATAATGCCGTGACTGCTTGAGTCTTCACTGCAGTGCATTTGTGGAGCCAGGAGTCATCGTCATGATTCTGATTGCAAACGGTATGAGACAACAATGCCCCACCAATCATTGAGCGATATGTTGCAACTTGCTGCTTGTTGCTCTGCTGTGAGATGCTGTTACTGCATTAACTTTGATCACCTGTGGTGACGGCTGACCCTGCACATGCAGCCACTGTCGGTGTAGTGACAGAGACCAATGCAGAGAAAGCTATAGAAGAGCTGAAGGCTTATGAGGTCAGCCATTGCATACCACTTCACAAGCATCCACTTTTGTATTTACTGTTGAACAAATTCAAGCAGGGACCACAGCCACTCCAACATGATATGCATGATCACACAAAGGCTATTAGTCTGCAGCAGACTGCTTCTGCCCTTTGGCATGCGCCGCACTGTAGACACAAGCTTCACACAGCAGCTGCACACATGTGACTTGACAGCAGCCAGCCATGGCATGGCAAGGAGTGAATTCTCACACTGAGCAACAAGGCCTCCTAGATTTGACTGGCCTTGCCCAGCAAGTGCTTGAGTGTCTGGTTGCTGACAGGCAGATGTGGCCACTGTGCTTCGCAAGGGCAGGTTGCATGTCATCCCTGCCAGTCAGCTAGTCCCTGGGGACATAGTGGAGGTTGCAGGTGAGCACTGTTATGCTGCCAACATCACAGACTAGTCCAGACATGGTTGTGGTCTTCAGTGCTTGTTGTCAAACCTACAAGCTTTGAAATGAGACATTACAGGTGCACAATAGCTAGTTGATTGTAGCTGGTCTCTGCCCTCATGACCAATGCAAGTCTGGCCCAAGTCACATCGCATTGAGCTGCATTCAGTCTGACAGCCTTGCTAATTGCTCTCCTTGCCTGGCTCATTGCATATTGCACCTTGCCCGCCAACCTTGTTATGTTCTGCAGTGGGGTGCAAGATACCAGCTGACTTGCGGTTGACAGAAATTCTGAGCAGTGTGATTAGAGTAGATCAGGTATGCCACCATATTGCTGTTTGTGCAGTGAGGCTGTCACTGCATGTATGCATCAGCAGGTCTCCAGCACCTCATCGTCAGGCAATACACCATTTTATACAACCAACAAGGGCTCGCTGGCAACTGCAGCTTACACTTTACCCTGTCATAGATTGTCACAGACTCAGGCTTGGTGGTTCTGATGCCAAAAACACCTGTTGTCCATAGATCTCATGAGCAAAACCGAGCGCCTGAATGCCTGCAGTCCATATTAACGGGAGAGAGCTCAAGTGTGGAGAAGTACCTTGAGTCAACACAGAGTCGCAAGGCAGTGTACCAAGACAAGACCTGCCTGCTGTTCTCGGTGAGGAGGACATGCTATACGACTCATGACAGTCATTTTGCCCTGCTGAATGCTACAGTGATGTCGCACCTGTCTGCCATATCAGCCTGATCCAGATGCATCCAGCTTGGAAGCTCAGTCTACAATGTAAACAACAGTAAAGTTCAAGGCTCTCAGCAGCAGCTCCTTTGACCTAAGACATCTGTCCATTGTGGAAACACATTTCTACTGTTCCCAGGCGTTTCTCAGTTTTGATCTACACTGTGAAATGGATGTGTCTCCAAAAAACTTGAGATTTCTGAATCCCAAAGACCTGAGACCCTGCATGAGGTATGGTGTTGTGACAGGGAACTGTGGTGACAGCTGGCAGAGCCAGGGCAGTCGTAGTCTGCACAGGGCCAAGCACAGCCATGGGCAAAATCAGGTGAGCCTGAAGCAATGTCAGTGTCTGCAAGATCCACCACCAAACATGGCAGGACAGAGCAGCTTGCTATATCCTATAATTTGTCAGAAGCCTGTTATTGTCTCAATCGGGCAGCTGAGAGCAAAGTTGTACGCTGTGTCTGACTGCAAACATGCCATTATAGGGAGTGAGGGATCTTGCCCGATGCTGAAAGCTGAGTGTGCACTTTCATATTTGTACTTGGCACCTGTCTGCATGATCGCTGTCTCAAACAACAGTAAGGATGCAATGCATGTTGGTACGTACAGCAACTTCATGCTTATCCTTTCACTTCCTGTCCCTCAGCAGTGCGTCATCTTGTTATACATGTGTTGTCTCCAAAGTAGTTGTCACATTGGTTTCGCAGGCACGCCATGGCTGAGACAACTGATGAGATGACACCCTTGAAGAAGAAACTGGATGAGTTTGGCAGCTTCCTGTCCAAAGCTATTGCGGTGATCTGTGTGCTGGTGTGGATCATCAACATTGGGCACTTCAGTGATCCCATACACGGAGGCTGGGTATGCCCCTGTCACAAAACCTGTCTTGTGCAGTTCATTTGCAATGGCATTCAGCAAATGCTCAAAGATAGACTGTTTTGCAACTGTTTGTCTGTGAGCAGCTCTTGGGGGTGTACAAACGTCACCAATGTTAGAGATGTTTTGCGTGTCGGTAGTGGAATTTTTGTCTCAGATACACCTGTGCACAACTATCAGGCGTTTTCACTTCAAGGGGATCTTGTGGTTGCTTGATCACTGCTTTGGGATACGTCAAAGTCTTTATATTACACACCTCACAAGTGGCCAAACAAACAAGCATGGAGCGACAGCTTCAAGGTGTACATGCCGTGGAATGTTTGTGCCTGAGCCAAGCAGATGATGCGGTTTGTGTGAAGGTTCAAGGAGCATTGTACTATTTCAAGATAGCAGTGGCGCTGGCGGTGGCAGCCATTCCAGAAGGCCTGCCAGCAGTGGTCACCACCTGCCTAGCCCTTGGCACCCGCAAGATGGCGAAGAAGAACGCCATCGTGCGCAGCTTGCCTTCTGTAGAAACCCTAGGCTGCACGACAGTCATCTGCAGTGACAAGACTGGAACCCTAACTACTAATCAGATGGCTGTGGCTAAGGTAGCCGTGGTGCAGTCACCCAAGCAGGGCTTGGTCACTTTTGAAGTCACAGGTAAGCGAGTCACAGTTTCACGCAAAGTTTGCTGTAGTAGTCAGCCTTGTGAAATTGAGAGTCAAACATAGAGCTCAGCTGACTTGACTGGAAACTGAAGCTGGCAAAGAGAAGTCTGACTTGCACTTCACATCTTTCTCCAGTGTGAATGAATGCTGATGCATGCATCCTATGAGAATGTACACAAGCAGCTGTATGCACCTACCATTCATGTCAGAGCTCAGAGGCAGCTCAATGGCAGCTCAAATGCAGGTTGTGTTAGAACAAGGGTTGCAGTCTACAAGCCCTGCTTAAGTCCAACCTGCTGACTCATACAAGCAACATATAAGATGGGCACACCATGATTGTCTTTGCAGCAGCAGAAGTGAGACTTGTGCGCAGCTGCTCTCTCCAACTCACAGGCAGCCCTGTGTGTAAGCCCTCTTGGCCATGCATGCTGCTTACGTCTGTCTGTCTGCGCAAGGGAGCACGTACATTCCAGGGGGAACTATGGGGACAAGGGCATCCAGCAGACACCCCACCAGAAAAGCTCTGCCTCCTCAGTTGTTTGTTAGCTCCTGACATTGCTCAGCTCAGCCTGCACCAAATAGCATGAGCTCATGGACATGTTAACATTTGCAGGGAATACATATGCTCCAGAGGGCAGCTTGTACTGGGCCCAAGGGCAGCCTGTGGACCTGCCGGCAGAACAGCCCTGCCTCCTCAGAATGGCCATCTGCTCAGCGCTCTGCAATGACTCATCTCTGAGCTTTGCTGCTGGTGAGTAAGCATGGCTGCAGTCATCAACAGCTTTCTGCACTGCCAGAGAAGCAGCATCTGCTTTGTGCTGTGACAAACATGGCATGCAGTGTGTACATAATGCTGCATGGCAAGTACATGATGTGATGCTAGTACATAATGTGCATGGCTAGTACAACATGTTTGTGTCTGTGACAGAATTTGCCTCAGTCTAGATTGTTTATGCGTGCAAGCATACACCCTTCCGCTGTAACCAGCCTGCAATCCACACCCTGTGATACCCAATCATGGAGTCCAGCCTTTCCCAAATGACAGCATCAGCAACGCTTGTTGCTGACCAACCACACATTGATGCACAGCTTCTCATTAGCTCTGGCTAATGTGCATAGAAGTGATTGATCTGTGCCAAGCAGACAAGGGCAGCTACCAGCGAGTTGGGGAAGCAACAGAGCTGGCTCTCAGGGTGCTCACCGAGAAGATAGGCTTGCTTGGTTATGGCTCACAAGCCCTAGACAGCCTGAGCAGAGCAGAAAGAGCCACCTACTGCAATGATCACTGGCAGCATGACTACAGAAAGGTTTGCAAGCTGTTCCTTTGTTGTCCTGTTGTGCTGGCAGAGCAAAGCCAGCAATTTGTCTTTGAACCAGTAAGTGCCCTGCACAGTGCGCACACACACACCACAGTGGTCTGCAAAGAGTGCGAGTGCCACTCTGATAGAATGCTGTTGCTGCATTGCAAGGTCAGCATTGGTGCTGCTTGATCTTGCTCATGCTCTACAACAGAAAAGAAAAGAAGAGAAAAGACAAGAAAAGAAAAGAAAAGGGGGGGCGAAAAAGATCAGCGTTAGCATGGTTGCTGTGCAGGTGTCCACCCTTGAGTTCTCAAGGGACAGAAAGATGATGAGTGTTCTCGCTCAAGGCCCCAACAATCAGGATGTTGTCTTTGTCAAGGGTGCTCCAGAGTCTGTACTGGACAGATGTAGTCACGTGAGTCTGCACTCCCTGTTCTGCTCATGTCAAGGCATTCTGGCGCTTTACATTGCCGCATTCAGACCACTTTTCTGTTATGTCAGTGCACCCTGACGCTGTCCAGAACTTTGTCTTGGAAGCTGACGATGGAGTCAGGAAGAGAAGGTTTGACATGACTATGGCTTTTGGCATTTGTTAGAGAACAGCAAAAGGCTAAGGTGCATTGGGTTCCCTGTGTGGGGTACTGCTTTCTGGGCATTAAGCAATAGGGTCAAGCTGGCATGTCCTGAGGCTCAATGTGCATCTGCATGAATTGCAGGTGATGAGTAACGATGGCTCCGGCGAGTTCAGGATGACAACAGACGTACAGGAGAAAGTCATGGCGGCTGTGGCGTCCTTTGGCAGCAAGAAGGCGCTGCGCTGCCTGGCCCTTGCCTACAAACACCATTCTGGCAATAGCTCCAAGGTGGGCCCCTGTCACTGTGTGTTTGTCCAATTGATCGTCATAGCAAAACTTGACTTAGCATTTGATAAGCTGGCATAGTACAAGGGAGCAGGGTTCCACATCCATGTTCACGCACACAAACTCCTGTCTTGTCTGGTTAGCTGCACAGCAGCAGAGAACGACAGACTCACATGATGCTCACATGTACACCAGCAGTATGATGGGACGTGAAACAATCATCACCGACTGGGGAAAACTTGGTGTGCCATGTTTGCTTACCATGTTCTGTTTGCTGTTGGCTGCAGCGGAAACCACATCAGGGACAACACCATGCATCTGCTACTCCTCATGTAAACCACAGTTGTCAGCAGGCTTGCATTGCTGCAGATCAGCAAAGTTCCAAAGGTTGGCTGACATGAACAGGGAAAGCAGGCATGAGCATGCACCAACAGACTGGAAATGGTCATTGTGTCTCGGTTCCATTCCACTGGTTTTGCGTCACGCCATGGACTTGTTGGTAGTGCTGCTTTACTGTGCTTGCAGTGCTGCAGATCAGCAAAGAGCCAAAATTGGGCTGACATGAACAGGAGTAGCCGCCATGACCCTTCTGTTTCTGCAACACGTATCACTGGTATTGTATCATGCTATGGAATTGTGGCTGGTGCTGTACGTCCATGGACTACAGAGAGAGACAGCAATAACAAACTTCAGAGTTTAGAGACAGCAGTGACAGACTACAGAGACAGCAATGCAACATGCGGCTCTACTTCGTACATTTTATTGTGGTTACATTGCTGCAGATCAGCAAAGAGGATGAGTCAGAGCTGACATGGATAGGGCTGGTGGGCATGCATGACCCCCCCAGGAAAGAAGTCAGGGGGGCCATTGACCTGTGCAAAGCTGCTGGCATCCGCCTCATTGTTGTCACCGGAGACAACAAAGCAACAGCAACTGCAATCTGCTCACAAGTGCGCAGTTGACAATGCCTGATGACATGGTATTGCTGTATTGCTGTATCGTTTGTACACTTTCTGGTGCAATTCATGAGAGCTCAATGCAACACTGGCATCACTCTGTGCAAATGTGTGGCCCATTGCTTTGTCATGTGCCTCATTGCATTTTTTACAAAACCATGAGCTACAGCGGCAATGATTGAACCCGCTTGAACAGCACCGCCATTCACAACCAATCTTGTCCACCTGGATGAGCCAGCTGCATGATCCACTATGTGATGAGGTACAGCCGGGCTGCAGCTGACAAGGCATGGACCTTGCTGAGAGGATGCCATGCTGCTACCTATGATTGGTTTTCACACAGTGCAGAGAACACAGGACACGGAGCTTCCACCCTGGGTGCAGGTGGTATTTTCATTCTCGCTCACTCACTCTCACTCTCATTACCACTCTCGTTCTCCTTCTCTTCTGCATTGTCATTCATTCATGGGCATTTCTTGATGCAGGTGGGTGCTCTGGAAGCGTCTCCTCAGGCAGCTGAGCCAGCAGGTGTTGACAGGGTGCTGACTGGACTGGAGTTTGATGAGCTGGCAGCGGTTGAGAAGACCGAGGCAGTGTCCATCATGTCTGTCTTTGCGCGTGTGGAGCCCAGCCACAAGAGCAGGCTTGTGGAGCTTCTCCAAGCCCAGGTGTGATCATGTGTTTGGCCTACTGTGCACAACTCTAAGGAAGCCTTCCTTTCCTTCTCATATCTGACATGATAACTTTTCATATTGGCAATCCTCATCCCCATCCCCATCCCCAGCTCAGCCCCGTTCTCACCCCCTGGTTTGCGGTTACAGTGTGCAGATCATGGCAGTGGTAGCCGTGACTGGCAGTGGGGTCCTGCTTTGCACAACATCGTAGTGTTGCTTTTCCTGTAGTATCAGACACACCTCTCAAGTGGTCAACACAGTTTACCAGGTAACGGTGGTCATATCCACAAGCTGTGCCAGCATGAGCTAGGTAGGTGCCAGCCCGGTCTTGATCCTCCAGGGAAGCTTGACCTCAGCGTGCTGTTGTCCACTGGTGTGGTATATGTACAGCGCCATGTGGTATGTCACCATGGCCATGTGGTGTGTTTGCAGAGGCATGTGATCTGAGTATTGTGCCTGGTGGTTTGTGTACAGGGGCATGTGGTGGCCATGACTGGCGACGGAGTGAACGATGCTCCAGCTCTGAAGAAGGCTGACATCGGCATTGCCATGGGCTCAGGCACAGCTGTCGCCAAGCATGCAGCAGACATGGTGCTGGCAGACGACAACTTTGCCAGCATTGTTGCTGCTGTCGCGGAGGGGCGAGCCATCTTCAACAACACCAAGCAGGTCAACACTTGTGTTCACACAGCTTTGACTTGACGCAGTAAGCAATGTCTTGGAGTGGATCTTGTTCTACAGGGGGTCTCTGTTCCTAAATTTGTTATAATATTGCCTGCTCTGATGTGATGAGCTATGTAGAGAAAGTGTATATGGAGACGTGAGGGTACTACCTTGAAGTGAGTGTACAGTGCCAATTCTAAAACCAATCTCACATCCTGAACTTTAACCATTAACCTTTGGTATTGCCTGCTTTGACTGGTGGCATGGCTGATGTGCCTTGTCCTGTCCGCTGAGGCACAAGGACTTGGACAAAAAGCAGTTCAGTGCCTCATATGGATTCCAGCTGGTTGCACTCTGCTGGTTTCTTCCTTTGCACATTTCCTCAGAACAGAGAAAGGATTGCCAGCTGCTGCCAGGTTGCACTGCAAAGGTGGCAGAGCCTTTTTTGCTGCTCAGCTGGTGCTGACTTGTATTCCGGCCAGATTGTGGCAAGGTGCAACAGCTACTTCAATGCCAATCAGCTGTTTCAGTTGATCAACTGCTTTCTGACAGATCAATTTCCTGTTGACTACAGTTCATTCGCTACATGGTCTCCTCCAACATTGGGGAGGTGGTTGCTATCTTCTTTGCGGCATTGCTTGGCATGCCAGAGACGCTCAACCCTGTGCAACTGCTGTGGGTCAATCTTGTGACAGACGGGCTGCCTGCAACTGCCCTGGGCTTCAATGCACCAGATGCAGACATCATGAGGCAGAAGCCCCGCAGGTGCAATGTCCATCATGTCTCTACACACCTCAAATTGACCGCGTGCAAATTGTACTAGACTGGGTGTCTTCACGTCAGACTTCCTAAGTGTGTGATGCACAAATGCATGCACCTGTATTGACGCCCATGACTGCCAGAATGACTTATATTTTTGACTCTGATTGTAGTTTTGACTCTGTTGCCAGATGTGTCGGTTTACTAGATGTTGACGCACGAAGATGCATTTCCACACACCTAGAACGTACTTAGCAGAAAGGCCTATCACACCTGTAGTGATGATTATTGCTATGCTTTGCAGCAATGCAGCTGAGCAGCACAGCCTGGTAAGTATAAGGCCAGCATGTCGCCATTGTGCCAAGTTCTGTCACTGACTTCTCCCTGTTATTGTTGCACATGCTGACGTTATGGATTCTCCGGTCGCAGGATGTCTGACTCCATCGTCAACAAGTGGCTGTTTGTGCGCTACATGGTCATTGGTGTGTATGTGGGCTGCGTCACAGTCGCCGGATTCGCTTGGTGGTACATGTATTATGCGGTGAGAACATCTACATCTTTGTGCAAACCTTCATGCATGCAGAAAGAGAGATGGACTGGATCAATCGCTGTTGCTGATGCCTAACACAGGATCTATTATTTGCGGCTTCATGCATTTGCTGACAGCTGCAGTAGCATATACAGAAAGCTGTTGTGCAAGGGATGACCCAGAGCAATGTCTGTACAGTATGTCCTCAATTGTGCATCAGCTGCATGCCACTAGCATTCCTTAAGTGCAGCGTGGTTGCCAGTTTGCGTCATGGTGATGATGTCTGGCTTCATCATAGCAAAATGGCTGCATGCTTTGTAGGCGACTGAACTGTCACTCGTGCAACTCCTGGCTCCAAGCTGACAGGGCTAATCTAGTTCAAAGGAATTCAAGGCATTCAGGCATCTAAGTTCAAAATGATGAAGCAGGTGTGTATGAGTGCAGGCTGGACCACGCCTGACCTGGAAACAATTGACAGACTTTCAGAAATGCCAAGAAGGTTCACAGACCTTCAGCTGCGATCTCTTCAAGAACAGGCATCCCTCCACCATCAGCATGACCGTGCTGGTGGTGGTGGAGATGTTCAACGCCCTGAATGCGCTGAGCGAGAACAACAGCTTACTGCAGCTGCCACCCTGGAGCAATGTGTGGTTGCTGGCTGCCATTGCAGTGTCTATGCTGCTGCATGTTTTCATCATGTACACACCGCCAGTGGCCAAGATCTTCACTGTCACAGCTCTGTCAGGCAATGAATGGGCTGCTGTAGTGTGGCTGTCTTTCCCTGTCATCATTGTGGATGAGATTTTGAAGTTCATGTCTAGAACTTACACAGCTGGTCATGTGCCTTTGCCTAAGCTTGTCAGGAGGTTATCGCATTCTCGAGACTTGTTGCTGCCCACCCACACTCTTCAAAGACAAGGTAGCCATGAAAAATGAATTAGCGGGTTTTACTTTCAGGCCTCTCTGCAGCCTTGACTTTACACAGCAAGACTTTACTTTTACTGCCAGCCCTCTGTCTCTCTCTCTTTCAGCTTGGATCACTTGACTGTACACAATGCTGGGCAGCGCCCCTTTACATCAGTGCGAGAACTATCGATACTGGTAACAAGTCTTGACAGCATACCAGAATGCAATACAAATCTGCGGGATAGTACCATGTACTACGTATAATGCAACATCCCCAAGGAGTTTTGCATACTGTTGCTGCCAGTGCCAAGGAATTGTGCAAAAAGACATGCCACAACACAGATGAGATCAGGTAGCACTTGGAGTCATCTGTTACAAATAGCAGTTGCCGGCAGAATGCTACATCATGTATGAGTTTGTAATTGCTATTTGTAGCATTCTGTGGGCAACATGCTGCTGTGCAGCATAGAAAGATACAACATGAATGCGTACAACATTGTGTGTCATGACCAAAAAATGATTAACGTAATGTGCCCACTAAATTGCATAAAGTGCAGCAGTGTAAAAGCACATGATCGCCAAATGAAATTAAGAGCAGCCAGCCCAAAAATAGCAATGAAGGCCAGCACTTGGCCTACACCCAGTTGATGTCTTGAGGTCTGACACAAGTCAATCAGAATTGCTTAACAGTCTGTCTTTGCATGCTGCCTCATGCCCAGAAGCTGCTCCAGCTATCTACTGGAGTCAGAGCATGGCCATGGCATTCATGGGCAGAATGTATGAGCAGTACTGATCTAGAAAGCTGACATGGCCAGGATGCCAATTGCGTGCACAAGCCACAGGATCACACCAATTGGGTTGATTGTGTTGCCTCCAAAAGTTGGCTCTGCAGAAGCAAAGGAAAAAAGCTCAGGCAAGTCAGTGATGAGCACCTGCATGAGTTTTGGATCCTTAACATGCTGATTTGGTATACAATAAGTATGGCCAAGTGGATAACATTGTCTCAGCAAGCAGAATGGCTGCAGGCTTGCCAGTGGGGCCATCCAAGTAGACACCGTGATGATTGTGGCACTTGTGTCAAGTAGACTGTACCTATGTATGAGCCATCAAGCCAGTTGATGAAATCCTGCTGTGTGTATAGATCAGGGAAACATCCAGCAGCCTCGCCAGATCCTCCACCCTCTGACTCACCGCTCTGGAGAAGTTCTCTTCGACGCTGAGCATAGCCCCTCTGGTATGGATATGTCAACAGTCTTCTAGACTGCAGCCATCAGAAAGCTGACTCAGACGCATGTTGATAGATGTAGCAACACTGACAGTCTGAACCTACAGCATGCTGCACTGAGTCTGCAGATGCAAGCTGACACAGTATGCAGCAGCTGGATGACATTGCCAAAAAGCTGCACATCATGTACCCCAGGCATATGCAAGCTGGCATGCTGTGCAAAAGCAAGGTGATTTGTATGTCTCTGCATACTGTTGATGGAGAGGAAGGTGGCAACTCACCCCTTCGCCTTGCACTGTTTGCCAATCTGCCCCAGCATTAGGCACAATCCCAGTGCCATAATCATACTGCTCAATGGCAAACTTGCCTTGAGTGGCAGAAAAGAGCCACCAACCATTGGACTGCCGAGGCCTTTGACAGGCTGAGCCAGTGATAGCGTCTGCTACACCTCCATTCAAGCAGTTGGGAGCTGAGGTGAACAGGTCACAGTTGCCAACCAGGTTGGTCCAGGCTGTCTGGTTCAGCTGTAGGGTGAACGATCCGCTTAGTACTGTTCATGCAGATGTGGGCCTCATTCGATGTCAGACTTTGATTCTACGGTCCCTGAAAAACGCAAGTAGAGCTAGTGATCACCTGGAAGCACGCTACAAGAACAGCCTGTGACGGGCAATACACTCCGTCTGTGTTGGCTGTGGCATTTGATATCTGGTCTGTGCAGTTGAGCTCCCCAGCATCCAGCAGAGGCTCCGGAGGAACCGGAATGCTGGCTAGCAAGTCGTTATATTGCGACTGACAATCAGCACTCAGCGTTGTCTCTGCTGTCGAACCGATGTTGGTGTGCACATACCCTTGAGCGAGCTGCAGGTTGACCAGAGCAACAACGACAGCCACGAGCGCTCCCGTCCGAAGACTCATTGCGCAATTAACGGCGTCGAGTTTGACTATGCAGTGAAGACGACGGCTTGGAGACTCGAGTCGGCGGGTAGCTCCTGAGCGCGTATACCCAGCCGGCGCTCTATTGAAAAGACTGAAGATGTACTGAGTGCTTTGTGGCGCTGCGGCTAGAAGTGAAAATGCGATAGCACAAACCAAGCTGCAAGGCGTGTGTCAAACACGAACTCGGTCCAATCTGAATAATCGTGTTGAGCCACATGGGCTCACATGAGTAGCATGTGCGGGTAAGCTAAATTTGTCTTGTGCTTTGCGCGTGCCTTGTGTTCAAGTTTAGGCCACAGCGAGTTCGCACACCGCATGCATTGTGTGCTGGCAACAAGTTTGTATTGGAAGGAAAAAAGTAGCATAGTTCTGTTGCAACTTTAAAATTACGTCTGCTTGGCCACTGACTCAATCCGAGACGAAGCCGAGCAGGCACTATGGCGAATATATTCAGCGTCGTCGCGCTACTGATCATGTTCAGAGAAGCCCTTGAAGCTTCAATTATTATTTCCGTCATGCTGCAATTGTGTGACCGCCTGAAACTGCAGCCTATGAAGAAAGTCGGTACGCTTCAGCTCACCGATGCGTATGTCGGGTTGACTGTGTGGCCGGACCCTTTGATGTGTGCCGTGTGCGGGTTGCAGTTTGGATAGGAGCGCTGATGGGATGCGGCCTCGCCTTAATCATAGGAATAGTATTTATCATTGTGTTTTACGTTGCACAAAATTCGGTTTTCAGTGGCAACGGCGAAACCATTTTTGAAAGCGCGCTGACTCTGCTGGCTTCTTACCTGATCACTTTGCTTGGCTTTGCTATGCTCAAAATCAGAGGCTACGAAGCCAAGTGGGAGAGCAAGCTTCAGCGGCAAGCAGCAGCACAAGCAGCAGCTCAGACAGACCCCACAGTAAGTGTTTGCAGCAGAGCGCATGTGCAGCATAGCATGCACTTTGTTTGTGCACAGCATTGTGACATGGTTTGCAAACACCCAGGTTGCATCAGCTGTTGTCGTGCACTGGTCAGAAGCTGCATACTGCATATGCTGTGCATAGCAGTATTGGGCAGCAGCGACTTTCACTATTGGTGTGCAATGTCCTGCTGGTCTGCTGCTTGCGCAAAGCATCCAAACAGTTGCAAAGCGCCGACCCTGTGTCTTCAGTCATAGCCTGCACATGCACAAACAAAACAGGCGGCTTATGGCATCATTACAACTAAATGAAGACAACGTCAAGTCAGTTTATCATGGGCACTGCTTGCTATCAGACCATAGCAGCATTGTGAGACTCAAGACCATGGTTGGCATTGAGCACATACACCCTTCAACAAGACTCTGTCGCTTATCTTTGCCTATGATCATGCAGTTGAATGCTAAATCAGGCAAGTGGGGAATCTGGGTTTTGGCCTTTACCACAACGCTAAGAGAGGGCTTGGAGGCAGTTGTCTTCATTGCTGGAGTCAGTGCCGGTTTGCCAGTCAGCTCCATTCCTATTCCTGCTGTCATTGGCATCATTATGGGGCTGTCAGTTGGCTTCATTCTGTACTGGACGTGAGCTCCTTTTGCCAACTCTGCTGTGTTGCTGCACCTATTGCTCAGCTTGCCCGTGAACTTGTTCCTAAAGGTATGCACAGTTACAGGCCCTCGCTTATCACGTCTGCCATTTTTGCAGTCCTGCCTCAACACTGTTTCAACATCCGGCATGAATGCTGTACATTCCTTCCTACCAGTGCTGAACAGTGGCGTGGTGTGCAGGGGCAAGAAGGTCACTGACATTGCTTGGTTCATGTATGGCATGACCGGTTTCCTTTTCCTCATTGCTGCTGGTCAGTCCCCTCTTGTAAGACAACTGCTGACATGACATCCTCAAGTCCTTGTTTGCTGGGTTGCCTCGCATGTATGACTCATGCTTTGTGACCTTCAGATTGCAATTCTGCGTGCTCTGCTAAGCCTGCCATGCCTAATGTATCCCAGCCTCACATGTCAATTGCCGTATTGCATTGTGCAGCAGAAAAGCCATGCAGATTCCCAGACTTGCATCCCTGCACGTTTTGTCAAACATCTCCTTTGACATGTGTCAGCATTGCACATCTGAAAAGCCAGGTGTTGGGCGCATGATCTCTGAGGCTTGACCTGACCTGCTACATAAGGCTTTTCAACGTGGCTGCGCAAGCTGTCTGCGGCATGTCTGCAGCAACAACCATAAACAAGCATGCTGTGTGTGCAGGCTTGGTGGGCAGGTCGTTTGTAGGGTTTGAGAGCGTGGGCTGGTTTGGCTACTATGGCTTCCCCACATCTGCCAGGCCATGGCAGAACCAAACCCTATGGAACTGGAGCCAGAAGTGTAACAGTAACATTCAGACCAACTGGTATTGTGGTATATTGTATGCCATCTTTGGCTACCAGGTATGCCATGGTCAGCACTGTCTGTGTCTCTCCCATGTGCATACATTCACAGCGTCTCTTATGGCATGCAGCTGTCGTTTTGGATGAGATCTGTACACTGTACGTACACACAGAATGCAAAGCGCTCAGACTCAAACACTGCTGCTGTGTCCCTTCATTATTTTCCAGACCTGCACCAGCCATCAGTGTACATGCTGCCATTTGTACACACATTCAAAGCGCAAATCACATGTTGCTGTTGTGACATGCCGTGCAACATGTTGACTCAAAGCTCAGTGAGCTCTTCTCCTGTGTTGTCAACACGGTTCAGTATGCTGATGGAGGTGTGGGTCTTGCAGGACCAAGGCACTGCCATCTGGCTGTTTGCCTACTTTGGCTACTGGGTCGAAATCTTCATCGTCATTGCCTTCAAGATCCTGTCAGGCACGCTGCTTGTTGCTGGTGTCAAGAAGAAGCAGTTGAGGAAGCCTGTCTTGCCTAAGACTGCTGACCAGGTGTCTACCTCACCAGAAGACTCAAGCAAGGTAGTCAGCATTCCTAAGGGCAAGGAAGTCCAGCCCTCTGACTTCATTGTAGGACACGACACTGTGCAGCACAAAGACAAGGGCAAGGACATTTATGAGGAGCAAGCTGAGGGGTCTGGATCCTCCGGATCATCTGGATCATCTAGCAATCCCCAGCAGCAGCATGTGGAGATGGCAGCAATGCAAGTCAGGCACTAAGGCGTCAGTTCTGGCACTCATCGACCCTTATGTATGCAATCATATGCAGCTGAACTAGGGCTTATGATGCTGGCACTTTGGCATGCTGGCTGATCGTGAGTGCAGGCACACCACATTTCATTTTCTGAGGGAGTCTGGATAGCACCATGAGCAATGCCCTTAGTGCTGATGCTGCATATTGCCAGATGGACTCTGATCAAAGAGTGCATCTGTGACAGGGGTGCAGGCCTGCATACCTTGCCCATGCGCCATGTGCAAGCACTCAATGTCATATCAACTTTGTGCTGTTCAACACTCTTCTATAGGTAGCCTATGCCTTTATCTAGATATTCCTGGACTGACTGATACTCGTAGCAGCTTTGCCTACAGCCTGCTTGCATGCTCACAGACCAAAGTTGAATGTATGACGTTGCAAGAGCCGTTTTCCAAACATATTACTTCTGTTGATTTGATTTGCAGCTTTGTTGTCTCTGAACCAAGTCTTGCCATATGTTTGGCTGCCCGTGTTTTGGAATGACAGTTTTGGCTGAACAGTTTTCAGTACCTCCAGATGATCTGTGGATGATCCATCTGCAGCTTGTGCCTTGTCAATTTGTATGTCAAGTTGCCATGTAAGACACACCACAGTTTCCACGGTGCGGCAATTTTGGAAACTGGGTGCGGCGGTGGGGGGGGGGGGGGGGGGGGGGGGCGCGGGCGGGGGGGGGGGGGAGAAGGGAAAG